>LNQE01001835.1_pt1 | contig 40113 bp, 36 predicted proteins | sample 603111 | NCBI WGS metagenome assembly LNQE01 (sample SAMN04260313, study PRJNA301899) | hydrocarbon metagenome | isolation source: hydrocarbon-contaminated ditch | place: Germany: Bremen | collected 1998
GACAGTTACCATTAATTATACTGGTTATGATACCGAAGGAACTTCATATTCCGGTAAACTTAAGATAACAGTCACCAATAGCGGCAGCACTACAGTCACCTATTCTACCGATAACGACACCCCCATAAAGCTGGTGGCATCAGACTTCAACTCCGCCTGCAAAAGTGCTACCGGTGAGACCCTTTCCTATGTGAAGTTTACTCTGCCTTCTTCTACTTACGGCAAGCTGTATTACGATTACACTTCATCTTCTAACTATGATGCAGCAGTATCTGCCAGTACCAAGTATTACAGGAGTGATTCCCCCTACCTATCCTATATCAGCTTCGTGCCCAAAAGCACTTATACTGGGACAGTTACCATTAATTATACTGGTTATGATACCGAAGGAACTTCATATTCCGGTAAACTCAAGATAACTGTCACCAACAGCGGCAGCACTACTGTCACTTATTTAACCGATAATAATACCCCCGTTAAGCTGGTGGCTTCTGACTTTAACACGGCATGCAAAAGTGCTACAGGTGAGACCCTTTCCTATGTGAAGTTTACTCTGCCTTCCTCTACTTACGGAAAGCTGTATTACGATTATACTTCCTCTTCGACATATGATGCGGCCGTATCGGCCAGTACCAAGTATTACCGAAGTACTTCACCCTATATATCCTATATTTCATTTGTCCCGAACAGCAGATATAGCGGAACGGTTTCTATAAGCTATACCGGATATGATACTGAAGGAACTTCATTTTCGGGGAAACTAAAAATAACCGTAAATGATACCGGTCGCAGTTCCAAATACTTTAATGATGTAGGTGCAGATCTAGCATGGGCGGCTGAAGCTATCGACTACCTCTATGAAGAAGGAGTCGTCACTGGAATCGGCAGCAACAAATATCTCCCCAGATCGAACGTGACCCGGGGTGACTTCATGCTTATGCTTTACCGGGCCCTGGATCTTAAAGCAGCGGCAAAAGGTAATTTCGTCGATGTGCCCAGAGGCAGTTATTATTATGACGCTATTGCTATAGCCAAATCACTGGGCATTGCTCAAGGTGATGGGGTTCATTTCTACCCCAATTCATCTATAACCAGACAGGATGCTATGGTCCTGGTGGCCCGCTCCCTTGAGATAGCAGATATTGATATTCCATCAGGCAGCAGCAGTGATCTGCGTTCTTTTGTCGATCGAGGTATGGTTTCTGATTATGCAGTTGCAGCAGTAGCCTCCCTGGTCAAGGCTGGAATAATTAAGGGAGACGGTACCAGGATCCATCCCAGGAGCAATATTACCCGAGCTGAGATGGCTGTAATTCTACAGCGTGTTTTAAATCTGTAGAGATAATTGAGCTGAATAAGGGGAGATCAATCTTGGTTTTGATCCCCCCTTATTATTATTTAATCATTATTGATATATTCAATCTAGTTTTATTTCTATTCATTTTTGTCTCTTAACCATTACCGGAGGGTGTGGAGCCCTTCTGTTGCCTCGTCGGGATCTCGAGCTTATAAGCAGCAGTATCAGGAATACAGCTGTTAAACCGAATCCCCAGTAGGATTCTCTGGTCAGGTTATTTACCAGCAAATAGGCGGAGGTCAATAGGGCAGAACTAAAAGCTACCGCCCATGCTACTGATTTGATACTGCGGGTGTTATCAGCAATATTATCCTGTAACTGGTGCAGCGGTATTCTAATGCTGATATCTCCTCTTTCGGCTTTCTGCAGCACTCTCTCAAAAAGGGGAGGCAGTTCTATAAGGGCAGATCCCCATGCTCCAGCTTTCTCCTTGACCACCTGGTATAGGCCTCCCCCATCTCCCAATAGTTCATCAACATATGGTTTGGAAACTGCCAGGAAATTAATATCAGGATCGAGCCCTATACAAATTCCGTACAGGGTCCCCAGCGCACGCCCCAGGAAAGTAAATCTAGCTGGTACCTGAAATGGCTGTTCATAGAGAAGCTGTTCCAGATCCTGAAGAAAATTATGCAGATCTACCTTGGATATTTCCTGGGCATCGCCTAGTATGTGTTCTAGAAATAATGCTATAGCACGAGTTAAGGTAGTTTTATCGGCTCGGTAATGGACAAATCCCAGTTGAATCAAATAATCAACTACTGTATCATGATCTCTCCTAACAATTGCTTTGACCATATCTACAAGAGTACTGCGCAGTTCCTTGGAAACAGATCCTACCATCCCGAAGTCAACCATTATAAGTTTCCCATCCCTGGCAACAAAAAGATTGCCCGGATGGGGGTCAGCATGATAAAACCCATCCACTAGAATCTGTCGTACATAAATATTTAACAGATGGGCCGCTACCAGCTTACGGTCTATACCTGCATCTTCTATTTGTTTATAGTCTGTTATCTTGATGCCTCGCATGTATTCCATCGTGAGAACTCTGGTCCTGGTGAATTCCCACATTATTTCTGGTACCAACAGTCCTTTATCCTCACTGGAGTTAGCAGCTATAACCTCAGCATTGCTGCCTTCTTTCAGATAGTCGAGTTCGCCCCACAATGTTTCCTCAAATTCCTGGTAGATTGCATCCAGATCGATAAATCGCTCCCAATCGGTAAATACCTTGATCCATTTGATTACCTGCCTGACAGCACGAAGATCTATTTTGATCAGTTCTTCTATCCCTGGGCGCATAACCTTAATGGCCACTTCCCGTCCGTTCAACAACATTCCATAATGAACCTGCCCTAGAGATGCTGACGCTACCGGATTTGTATCGATATCGGCATAGATATCTTCCAGAGGCTGTCCAAATTCTGAGCAAACCATTATTTTTATATCTTCGAAATCAACTGGCCTAACTTCGTCCTGCAAACCGGAAAGTTCTTGAATAGTAGCCCGGGGAAGTATATCAACTCTGGTGCTTATAAACTGCCCCAACTTTATCAATAGTCCCCCAAGTTCTACGGCCGTCTCTCGAAAAAGCCGGGCCTGAGTTACATATAATTCCTCCTTCTTTTTATGCAGCCAAGCTGAGTTGTGCAGATATTTTTTAAATCTCAGAGAATAGAATGCCATACTTATATGAGCAAATAATCTTATTACACTTAGAAATCTGTAAACTGCAGAATTCTTAACCGGCATAGGCTTTACTTTCCTCTCTTAGTTATGGGATATATTATTATTATACTACTAAAAATAATTTCTATATAAATAGCCATGATGAAGTAAACATAAATATAAAACAGCTACATGCATCTGCAGATAGCTGCTTCCAAAAAACATAGTATTTATTTGTTAGATCACTTTCTAATATGGTTACATGGGTCAATTACCCAACATCAGTGTTTTAGTGCCCGTTCCCGATTCAATTCATTACTTCAAACTGGCAGTTTATTACCGCCGTGATTTCCTTTTCCAGGGAAGATATGTACTTATCCTCTCCTCAATTGCTTATATCTTCATTGTATTACGTGATAACTGGTAAACCTTGCACTTTAAGCAAATAAAAATTATTTTTGAAGTCTAGGAATTAAAATATTGGATTACCTTTTCAATGTCCCAGGTATTAATAATGTCATCCTTGGCAAGCCAGGCTCTTCGGGCACAGAGAATCCCATATTTTACAAGATAGAGATCTTTTTTATCGTGAGCATCGCTGTTGATAACCAACTTAACACCCATCTGAACTGCTTTTCTGGCAGTTTCCTCATCGACATCAAGGCGATCCGGGTGAGCATTGATTTCCAGTGCCGTGCCTTGTTCTGCTGCTGCCTCCAATATTTTATCGATATCTAATTCATACGGTGGACGACGATTCAACAACCTGCCGGTCAGATGTCCGATTATGTCTACGTGCGGGTTTTGTATAGCTTTTATTATTCGCTTGGTCTGCAGATCCTGGTCCAAATTAAAATGGCTGTGGATCGAGGCTATAACTACCTCCAGGTCCTTCAGGATATCATCCTGATAATCCAGATTACCATCTTTTAGAATATCCACTTCACTGCCTTTTAGAATGGTAAACCCTTTCACTCCTTCACTTAAAGCATCGACAGCTTTCCCCTGTTCTGCAAGTCTATTCTCAGAGAGTCCGCCGCTGATATGCAGAGATTTGGAATGGTCAGTCACCGCCAGATATGAATAACCGATCTTTTGTGCGCCCCTCACCATATCCTGCAGACTGTGAGCTCCGTCACTCCAATCAGTATGAACATGCAGTTCTCCTTGAATATCGGATAGCTTAACCAGAGTGGGGAGTTTATGCTTTCTAGCCTTTTCTATCTCACCACGATTTTCTCTCATTTCTGGAGGTATATACTGCATACCCATCTGCTCGAAAACATCTTCTTCAGATCCAAGGCCTCTAAAATCTGCCCGGTCTATATCTCCAAATATGACCTCTCGAAATTCTTTGGATCCAGTGGTCCATATTAAACTATAGCTATAGTCTTGAGGCTCTACAATGATAACTTCAAATTTTATATTATAATCAAGTTTGCCCTGGATGAAATCCTTTTCTGCCCTGGTGATTTTCCGGGTTCCGCGGTAAGTAGCTACCTGAGCATGTACCCGGTTAAAATTGTGAGCTGCCACCAATATATCGACATCTCCCACCAATGGTTTACCGCGCCGAATACTTCCCACTGGCGTAGCTTCTATAACTTCCTGGCCCTGCATAATATGCCGGGAAAAATCTTCGGCCAAAGGAACCGCAAGGCCGAGGGTGATTTTTTCCATGCTCTTGTTCAATAAATCGATGCCTTTTATGATATTATATTCAGTCTTGGCTCCCATTCCAGGGAGTATACGTATCTGTCGGGCTTCAGCGGCTGCTGCAAGAGCCTCCATATTATCGATAGCAAGTTTTTCATATATGGTCTTTATGGTCTTATGTCCTAATCCCGGGATGGCCAGCATATCCAGCAGTCCTCGAGGGACTTCCTTGCTCAGCTGCTCGTAATAACTGCAGCCTCCAGTTTCAAGCATTTCTTCGATATAGTTTTGAATAGTGCTTCCAATCCCTTTTACTTCATTGACCGCATTCCTTAGATATAGGTCTCTCAAATCTTCATCCAGATGATAGACAGAATAAGCAGCCTGACGATAGGCCTTAATCCGAAAAGGGTTATCGTTTTTTAGTTCCAGCATGTCTGCGATATATTCCAGCATGCATGCTATTTCCCGATTTGTCATCTTAACCCATCCTGTTTTTCTTTTCGTCTTCCATATTTCTTATGAGTTGATCATAATCTTCCTGCAGTTTATTAAGCTCGTCGGCCAGATTGAGTGCAGTCAGTATAGCTACTCGCTGATTGGAAAGATTAGAGTTGCGCTGCTGTATCATTTTCATCCTTCTGTCTACATATGCAGCCAGCATTTGGATATAATCAGAATTCTCTTCCCCTTTTACCACATATTGTTCGTTGAAAATCTCTACAGTTACCCGGTTTATAGGATCTTTTCTATCCTGCACATAGCATGCCTCCTTTGCCTGAACAATATAAAATACTTCTACCATTATACTGTTTTTTCCTGCCCAGAAGCATATACACTAGAAACAGAGGGACGTTCTTTTTGTTTCTACTTTCTTACATGGTTGAGGAAGCAAAAAACGTCCCTCTACTCCTGTTTCTTAATACTTCGGGTATTATACTCTGCAAATGGCCAGCCACCAGTAAAAGTGATGCGGCAGTTCCATCTGGTCAATACTATCATGCAAGACCCGCACCTTAATAGGTACGGGTCTTGATAATTTGTGCTTCTTTTGTTTTATGCTTCTAGCTTAACCATTACTGAACCTTATCATCGATAGCTTTCAATGACTCTTCGAATTCTTCTACTTTGTCAGCCTCCAGTAAGCTTCTTAAATACAGATTGAATTCTCTCCCGGTGGGAAACAAATCTTCTGCCAGTTTGCGACCTTTAGGAGTCAAGAAAATATTCAAACTCCTGCGGTCGGTAGGATCTTCCTCTCTTTTAACCAGTTCTTCTTTGTATAAGCGGTCTATTACTCCAGTAACAGCTGAACTATCCAGCTGCACTCGGGCTGCGATATCCTTTACATTGCTGCCTTCATGATCCAGCAGATCAAATAACACAAAAGACTGCGGAGCAGTGATCCCAAATTCAAGACACTTGCTATTGTACTTGCGACTTATTTTTCTGGATAATACGTTTAAGCGAAAGCACCAGAAATCTGTAAACTTTTCCATAACATCTCACCTTTAGTTAACATTTCATTTAATACTAGTTAATTAAATATTATTTTATCTAATTTGTCAACCAGACAGCTGAATTTCCAGATTTATTGAATCGTGATTCCCCGTTATTAAGAAAAGTGGTAAAATACATCGCAGAAAAAGGCACTATGCATTAGAAATCCAGCAGCTGTTCACCCCCAGCATTCTGGTAGCTTCCTTTGTCTTTTACCTCAAGCAGTTCGACATTCAGGATGAAGACCAATATCTTCATCCTGAACTTGAACCTGGGGAGGTGCTATGGTCATTGACTTTTTTCAGTTATTTATTATTTTCCACCTGGATAAAAGCGAGTTTTTAAGCTGTCTTTCAGTTCTGCTCTCAGATCGGGATGGGCAATACTTATCAATTCCAGTGCTCTTTCCCTTCTACTCTTATACCGCAAACGGGCTACCCCATATTCGGTAATAACGTAATCGGTGAACATACGTGGAACACTCACCGGGGTACCAGGCGGAAGCTCAGGTACTATTGCTGAGGTCAGACTTCCATCTGGATTAGTCCTGGCTGCGCTTAGCATATTAATGGGTTTGCCGCCATCTGACCAGTAGGCTCCAGTAATAAACTCCAACTGTCCTCCTACTCCACTAATCTGAGTATGTCCTATGGCTTCCGCGGTACTTTGACCGCTAAAATCTATCATAAGAGAAGTATTCATAGCTACCACATTGGGGTGTTGGGCAATAAATCTGGGGTCATTGGTGTAAGAACCGGGGAAGATCTGACAAGATGGGTTCTCATTGATGAAATCATACAATTCTTGATTTCCCAGACAGAATGACGCTACACTGATACCTTTATAAAGTGGTTTCCTGGAGTTATCTACGATCCCCTTTTCTATTAACTGGGGTAATACCTGGGGCAACATCTCTGTCAATATACCCAGGTTTTTCTTGCCTTCCAGCCCTGCGGCCACAGCTTCAGTTATTCCTCCCAGTCCCATCTGGATAGTATCACCATCGTTGATAAGTTCCAGCACGTAATCACCGATAGCTTTTTCTACTTCGGTAGCATCGCCTCGCTTAAAAGTAGGGATAGGTTGGGATCTTTCGATGATCATATCGAATTCTGAGACATGCATCCAGTTGTCACCATATACTATGGGCATCTGATCATTAACTTCTGCTATTACCGTCCTGAGATTGCCTCTTGCTCTCCCGTATCTGATGCTGTCTGCTGTGTAGAAACAAACCGGACCCAGGTTTACGTATCCATGGGCATTGGGAGCACTGACCATCAATGCTATAACATTTGATCTCTCCCCGTATCTATCAGCACAATCACCAGTGGTAGCCTGGTAATAATCAGCCACCTTAGTGGCATGCATTTTACGAATGGTTACAATTCCAAATACTGGAGCGTAGGTTATCCTGCCATCAAGCTCTGCCATTAATTTAGGATCATATAGTTTGGATGGATATATCTGTAAGGAATCAGATATTATAACATCTTTTAATTCTTCATGGCGATCAATAATAGCGTCCAGCATTTGTCCGGAGCATGCGCCTACCGCCAATGGAGTGGTAATAAAATCTCCGGACTTAACGCATTTAGCAGCTTCTTCATAGCTGGTCTTTTTGCTATTATATTGGTCCTTCCAGTTAAGAATCGACATAACTTTCCCTCCCCTTCTATTTGCCTTTAAATTCGGGTGTCTTTTTTTGTCTGGTAAACACTGCTATACCTTCTTTGTAATCATCAGATAGAGAGGTGGTCATAACACCATGCCGTTCAGCCTCCAATTGGCATTCCAGGAAGGGTAACAGTGCTTTGTTTATTAAAGCCTTGGAAGTTGCATAAGCTTTAGTAGCGCCTTTAGCAAGTTGGCCTGCCATTTTGGCGGTGGCCGCTTCGAAATCCTGAGGGGCTACCACTTTGTTCACAAAACCCCAATCCAATGCTTTTTCTGCAGTAATAACTTCATCGAGATATACCATTTCGCTTACTCTTCCCAACCCTACTATTAGCGGTACCAACTGGGTGAAGCCTCCGTCCTGACTGATTCCCACCCCGGTATAGGCCTGTTTGAATATTACCTCACTATGACAGATTCTCAAATCACAGGCAGCTGCAAAACTCATTCCTACACCTGCACATATGCCGTTGATACTGGCTATAATTGGTTTGGGAAGCAGTCTCATGTCAGTAATAAGCCGGGCCAGGGGCACGGTAAAATCCTTGAAGAAAGCCTGGAGATCCCCATCACCGTATTGGCTTGCTTCCGCAATGTCTCCGCCCAGGCAGAATGCGTTTCCTGTCCCGGTAAGTACGACCACGCGTACACTTTCATCGTAACAAGCCTGAATCGCATCAACCATGCCATTGACCAGGTCACCATTTAAAGCGTTCATGGCTTTAGGCCGATTCAGTGTGATAGTACAAATACCATCTTCTTTTTTTACCAAAACTGTATCATTCGCCATATTTTCCAACCTCCTAATTATTTGTTCCAACTTCCATAACGGTTTGATCTTTACCCCTTTAATATCTCTCCTGCCACGATAATCTTTTGCATATCTATGACTCCTTCAATCTGGGGACCCATGGCTGCATCACGATATATGCGAGAGATTTTATAATCTGCCATAAGGCCATATGAACCATGAATATCCATAGCGATTTCTGCTGCTCTCCGTGAGTTTTCAGCAACTATTACTTTTGCCTGCGCCGCTTCCTTGGCAAAATCCGAAGGGCTTTTAGGCTTATTGGCCAGATATCCCAATTTATATGACGTCCACCTGGAAACGTCATAAAGCATTGCCAGATCAGCAAGCCGCAGCTGAATAGTCTGGAACTTGGAGATGGGAGCTCCCCGGTGGGTCTTTTCTTGAGCATACTTTAATGCCTCTTCATAAGCGGCCAGGGTTGTGCCAAGGGCTATAGCATTCATGCCTATTTTACCGAAAGCTATGCCATATTGAAGAATGGGATAGCCATTGCCGAGTTCTCCCAGCAGGTTTTCGCCAGGTATTTTCACATTATCAAAATAACAGTCTACCAGCGCTCCACCATGCCAGCCCAGCTTTTCCCATGGTTCGGAAACAGTATAACCCGTACAGAATTTATCCACGATGTACCCAGTCGGTCTACCGCTTTCGCTGTCTTTGGCAAATACCAGAATCGGACCTTCATAACTGCCGTTGGTTATAAATCTTTTGGTGCCGTTAATTATGTAGCCATCACCGTCTTTCACGGCAATGGTAGTAATCTGTTTGGGGTCTGAACCGGTTCCTGGTTCTGTAAAAGCGAAAGACGCAATCCATTCACCCTTGCAACATTTTGGCAGCCACTTTTGCTTTTGCGCTTCAGTGCCAAAGGCAGCAATTGCTCCCATACCCAGGCTATGAGCAGATATGATCATGGCCGGGGCAGTACACACCCGGGCGATCTGTTCCATAGCCAGCACATAACTCTCATATCCAGCCCCGGCACCACCAAATTCTTCAGGCATAGCCAGACCGAATAGTTCCAATTCAGCTAGTCCTTCTAATATCTCCCGGGGAATCCTGTTCTCTTTTTCTATTTGCTCTGCAATAGGTTCAATGGCCTGTTCCGAATATTCTTTAGCCATCTTTTGTATTAATGATTCTTCCTTGGTCAGAGCAAAATCCATTTTCAACCCCCCTGTCGGTTTTTTTCTGTCACATGTTTCTTTATTGGATTTAATTGCAGATTAATTAAAAGGAGCCTAGCTGCTCCTCCTAATTACCTGCTATTCGGGGAAGAGCGTGTAGAGCAGACCATTTACCCAGCTTAATTTACTCTTTTAGACTTACCAGCTTTTTACTTTAGTATGGGACCTGGCATGGGCAAAACTGGTCTGCCGAAAGCATTGGCCAGAATCCCAGCAGCTGCTATCCACAGAGCGCCTAAACCTGCAACCAGGATAAAATACGATGCCGTATGGGCCCAGGAATGTGCTAGTACTCCCATATCCATGAAAGTAACAAAGAATACTCCTACATCCAGCAGCAACACTACCATACCCATTACCGCAGAACTCTCCTTTAAATAGGCAGGAGTCCACAATATCAGGGTAATGAAAAGGGGCAGCCATGCCCATCCTTCAACGGTTGTATCAAGCGGCCATCCATTAAGGGCTGCAAAATACTTGAATATGAAGCCCATCCCCCCTACCAGCATGAAAAAGGCTGAGAAAAATAAAAATACATTTCCCCCAGTCAGATGTCCGTTCTTAAGCTCGACGAGTGCAACTATAACCTGTACTACAAATCCCCCTAAGAGCCATATTCCGATTATAGGTGCAGCAGTTGATTGAACTGTGCCGCTCAATATCGCATAGAAGCAAAAACAAGCTACTGCTAAAGCCACTAAACCAGCCGGACCCGGAGTAGCCCACCCTTTATGTTCTGACATCAAAATCCCCCACTCTCTAAAAATAATCCACTAAACTTTTTTTTGAGTATTTGTCTGTTTTTATGAATATTTGGAGGGGGTGTACACCCCTTCCAAATACTTTTTGTACAGTCTTGGCTGGTGTCTAACAATAGGGTTCAGTCTGCTCCTTGCCGCAATTGCCCCGAAACTGAATTCTATACAAAAAAGATTTCTTCTGGAACTTCCAGAACGGTTGTGTCAGCATTTTTGGCTACTTCCAGGAAAGCAGTTATTTCTGGAATAATATTCTTTATAAAGAAACGAGCCGATGCTACCTTACCAGCGTAGAAGGGATAATCAAAATGATCCGTTCCCAGTTCATCAATTTTCTTTTGGGCAATCAATGCCATTTCCAGCAGTAATTTGCCTGCCCACAGTTTACCAGTCGCATGGAGGACTCGGGTAGCAAACTGCTGCGCCATACCAGGAGTGGCAAACAGGGCCATCAGAGTTTGCAGAGTCTCTCCATATTTAGCCATTGCGTTAACATATATTTCAAATTCCTTTTCGAACCCTGCAGCCTCTTTGTTAGCTGCAACAAAATCTTCTATATGCTTAACCCAGGCAGCGAAGACCTGTCCTTTTCTCATGGTCATTTTGCGTCCGACCAGGTCAAGAGATTGGATGTAGTTAGTGCCTTCCCAAATGGGATATATTCTGGCATCCCGGTATATCTCTGCTACCGGATATTCTTCCGAGAATCCGTAACCGCCATAAATCTGCAATGCTTCCGAAATACATTGTAAAGAAACATCCGAACAATAGGCTTTAACTATGGGAGTGTTTACTTCGAGGAATATTTTGGCCAGCTGGTGCAGATCGGGATCTGAGCTGTAGTTTTCAATGTCTACCCACCAGAAAGTGGAGAGAATCATGGCCCGGAAAGCTTCAATGTGTGATTTCTGATACATGAGCATGCGTTTTACATCCTCATGTTTAATAATGTTGCATCTTCCTGCTTTGGGATTAGTGGTTGCACGCCCCTGGATACGGTCATTAGCGTATTCAACCGAGTTGTGATAAGCTGATGCAGCCAGAGCGCATCCAGAAAGTCCGCTCATAAGACGCTCTTCGTTCATCATCTTGAACATCTGCATCATACCAGCACCTGTTCCGTCTTCACCAGGAGGATTGCCTAAAAGAAAACCTTTGCAGGTTCCTTCTTCTCCGAAATTGACCACGCAGGTTGGTGAACCCCTGTGACCCAGTTTATGTTCAATTCCAGCACAGTTTATATCATTCCATAGACCAGGATTCCCATCAGCATCGGGAAGGTATTTGGGAACCACAAACAACGATAAGCCTCTGGTCCCCTTGGCAGCACCCTCGATACGAGCCAGGGTCAGATGAATGATATTGTCTGTTATGTCTTGTTCTCCACCACTGATAAAACATTTCGTTCCTTTAATCAAATAAACCCCGGGGTCATCAGTAGGGATCGCTTTAGTTGTTGAATCTCCTACATCGGAACCAGCCTGAGGTTCAGTAAGATCCATAGTACCTGCCCATTCTCCGCTGTACATCTTGGGGCAGTAAGTGTTTTTGAGTTCTTCACTGCCGAAATCTCTTATTAGACCTGCAGCACCTGAGTTTGCCAGCCATAGGGTCTGTATAGAAGGATTGGCGGCTATAAAATACTCGTTCAGAGCCCAAACAACTGTCATGGGAAGGGCAGACTCATCATCCGGGTCTACATTGCTGCCGGCGAAACCATTGTTCACAATGAAGAAATAAGCATCCTTACTGGACTGAGGGGTAATTACTTTCCCGTTCTCGAACTGGCAGCCAATTTGATCAGAATCTTCACAGCTGGGACCTACTACTTCCTTAGCACCCTTCAGGGCATTATCAAGTATGAAGTCGAGGTCGTCCACGGTATAACCATCTTTAAACCGGTCTGTTGCAAATACAGTGTTCATATCCAGCCATTCTTTTAAAATGAATTTTTGGTCTCTGGTGGTGTTCATAAAGTTTGATGACATTGTTTTTCCTCCCTTTTCAAATCATATCTAATGATCTAGACTGCACATACTCTTAAGACTCTTAACCACCTCCCAAAAGGAAATTGTTATTGATAATTGACTTAACTTAAGCAAGCTCCATGGTTTTAAATTACTTTATATTCCATTAATGATGTTTAATTAATTGATATGTTATTTATTTAACTATCATTAAATTAACACCACTCTAATTGATTGTCAATACATAAAGTGACAAAATGTGATTTATTGTTCAATGTTGTTCTGGGAAGGTACTAATTTAGCCAGATATACCGCCACCGATTCAATCAATTATTCACTGAGGCAATACTTTAGACCGTTTAAAAAGAAAAAACCAGGTGTCGCCTTTTGGGGCGACCCTGATTTGCTGCTTTGATTGATGCTTTTCTCTTTGCTGCTGTGGTGACAAAGGGCAAGGACGTTCCTTTTGCTTCTTATTGTCTGGCGATTACATTAAGATCTATGCGCCTTCCATCGACTACATAGATAACCATTTCCGCAATATTAGTGGCATGATCACCAATACGCTCCAGATGCCCGGCCACCAGTAAAAGTGAGGCAGCCTGGGGAATCGTTGCAGGATCCTGCATCATGTAGGATAGCAATTCGCGAAAAATCTGTTGATACAAAGCATCGATTTCCTGTTCCAGAGGTACTATCGACATAGCCATATCAATATCTTCTTTAATTAAGGCCTGCAGGGCTCTTTCTACCATCATACTGACAATATTGGCCATACGAGGAATATCTATAAGCGGCTTTATATACTTTTGTGGGTATAAAGCTATACAAACCTCACTTATATCTTCAGCATGATCAGCCATCCTCTCGATATCAACAATGATACGTAAGGCAGTAGCTATAAACCGCAAGTCTCTGGCCATAGGCTGTTTAAGCGCGATAAGCCTCAAACAATTTTTCTCGATATCCAGTTCCATCTGGTCAATAATATCATCTTTTTCTATTACTTCCCGGGCCATATCGATATCCTTATCTACCAGCGCTTTTACTGCCCTGGCAATCTGTTCTTCCAGCAACCTTCCCATCTTCAGAAGGTCTTCCTTGAGTTGCTGCAATTCATGCCCCATTGATTCATTAACCATACGATCCTCCCCTTTTAACCGAACCTTCCGGTTATATAATCTTCAGTACGTTTATCCCGAGGATTTACAAACAGCTCGTCGGTGTGGCTGAATTCAACCAGCTGCCCGTTCAAGAAAAATCCGGTATAATCAGATATCCTGGCCGCCTGCTGCATATTATGGGTGACTATCACTATGGTATAATTCTTTTTCAATTCTCCAATTAACTCCTCCAGCCTGGAGGTAGATATCGGGTCCAGGGCTGAGGCCGGTTCATCCATCAATATTACTTCGGGTTCTACTGCCAGCACCCGGGCGATAACCAGTCTTTGCTGCTGTCCACCTGACAGGCGGGCTGCAGGCGAACTCAATCTATCACTTATTTCGTTCCACAGGTTAGCAGCTTTAAGGCTCCTCTCCACAATTTCACTTAATCGATTACGGTCTTTTATGCCGTGTATTCTCGGTCCATAGGCCACATTTTCATAAATAGACATTGGAAAAACAGAAGGTCTCTGAAAAACCATTCCCACTTTTTTCCTTAATCCTACTACATCTCGTTCCTTTTCATAAACAGGCTCTTCATCCAGATATATCTGACCTTCGGTCCGGGTACCTTCGATCAATTCATTTAATCGATTGATAGTCCGCAAGAAGGTGGATTTTCCGCAGCCGGATGGACCTATCAGGGCAGTCACCCGTTTTTCCTCTATATCCATGTTAACATCGTATAAGGCCTGGAAATCTTTATAAAACACCTTTATGTTCTCACTCTTCAATTTTAAATGTTTCATTTCCTTTCACCTCACATCTGCCTGCTGACATGTGACATCCTGCGCAGGCTCAAGTTAGCCAGGTAATTGATAATGACTATTAGTAGAATAATTAAAAACGCAGTTCCAAATGCTCGATCCATTGATATTCCTTCCATAGCCAGGATATATAAGTGTACCGACATAGTACGTGCCGGGTCCAGGAACCCCCCCGGCATGCCCAGAGAACTGCCAGCAGTCAAAATCAAAGCTGCCGTTTCTCCCACTGCTCTTCCGATTGATAGTATTATGCCAGTTATTATACCGGGCACAGCTGAAGGGAGCACTACCCGGCTGATAGTCTGCCATTTACTGGCTCCTAAGGCCAGGCTGTTTTCCCGATACTCAGTCGGTACTGCCAGTATCGCTTCCTGGGCTGTCCTGGTAATAGTGGGCAGTATCATAATGGCCATAGTCAAGGATCCAGAGATAATAGACCAGCCCATCTGCAAAAAAATGACAAAGAAAACGAATCCGAATAACCCAAACACAATGGAAGGGATACCTGCCAGAGTCTCTGCCGTTAGATCAACCAGATCAGCAAACCAGGAATTGCGCTGGGAATACTCTTCGAGATGGATGGCGGTTCCTACTCCTACAGGCACTGCTATTATTAGTGACACCAGAGTCAAATACACGGTACTTACTATGGTTGTCCAGATGCCTCCTTCTTTTCCAGCTCGACTGGGAGCTTGGAAAATGAAATCCAGACTTATAGCTGATACTCCTTTAACCGTAATATAGGCAATAATAATGAACAGTATAGCTACGATGAACAGCCCGGAGAGCCATAAGAAAGCTTTAAACAGTTTCTCCCGAGTGTTATTAGTTAGCATAATTTTTCCCTGCCTTTACCGACAAATTTACCACCAGATTTAATACCACAATGAAAATGAATAAGACTGCTCCGGTAGCAAACAAAGCTGCCTGATGATCCCCCGATGCATATCCCATTTCCAGTACGATGTTGCTGGTCATCGTCCTGACCGGAGACAGAATACTCCCGGGTACTATGGTGGAGTTACCGGTTACCATTACTACTGCCATGGTCTCCCCAATCGCCCTTCCCATGCCCAGAACGATAGCGGTAATAATCCCTGAGCGCGCGGCTGGCAGGATTACCCCGGTGATACTCTGAATATGTGTCGCACCAAGGGCGAGTGATCCTTCCTTATACTCTTTAGGAACACTGATTATTGAATCCCTGGATATACTGATAATGGTGGGCAATATCATTATCCCCAGTATTATAGCTCCTGCCAGGACACTCATCCCATTTCCGCCCAGTTGGTTGCGAATCAAAGGTACTATCACTATTAAACCAAAGAAACCAAATACTACCGACGGAATTCCTGCCAGCAGTTCCACCATCCGGCCCAGTAGATTGCCTATTTGTGGGGGAGCAATTTCTGCCATGAATATAGCACTCAATACTCCCAGGGGAACAGACCAGATAAGACTGGACAGAGTTACTACCATAGATCCCAGCAGCATAGCAGCTATTCCATAACTGCCATTTGAAGGGCTCCATTTAAAATTAAATAAAAAGTCGAGCAGACCAATTTTGAATATCAATGGAATCCCCCGGGCAAAAACAAAGACCGTTATTAATATAATCGCCAGTATAGCTATACCAGCGCTGAGCACCAACAACCATTCTATAACCCGTTCCATATTTAATTTCTTGATTCTATAGGATCCGGTCAGGTTATTTTTTTCATCTGATTTAACTTTAATTCCATAGGGAGTTAAGCCATTGGCAATATATCTATCCATTTATTGTCTCCTCATTGTTGATCATTAACCGCTTCCATATTTAAGATAGCATCATTATGTAAAGTATCTACTTAAGACTTTTTAAGAGTATGTACGACTAATGTAAAATGAAAGTAAATAGCAAAAGGGGTCATAGCTTTTCAGTCTATGCCCCCCATCATCCCTCCCTTGGTGTATAAGGTTCTTATAATTGATCTTAAAATCTAGAAGTATAACTTATGGTATGATAATTTCTTACTTTACGCTTATAGCTCCTTCATCAACGATTATTTTCTGTCCTTCATCACTGAGAACGAAATCGATAAATGCTTTAGCTAGGCCCTCTGGCGGATTATTAGTAATGTAGATAAATGGCCTGGATATCTTGTAAGTACCGGCTTTAATATTTTCTGCGCTGGCAACCACTCCTTCAATGTCCAGCACTTTAATATCGCCGTTTACTACGGCCAGGGATACATAACCTATTGAATTGGGATCACCGGCTACAGCGGTTCGTACTGCTCCATTGGAATTTTGAATTATAGCTCTGGCTGCTATTTCTTCTTTATCCATCAGTATAGATACAAAAGCATCTCTGGTACCCGAACCTTCTTCTCTGCTGACTACAGTAATTGGGGCATCTTCTCCTCCTACTTCTTTCCAGTTCTTGATGTTGCCCACATAAATGTTTTTTACATCTTCCTGGGTAATATCTTTGACCTGGTTAGAAGGATGAACCACAATAGCTACGCCATCCATGGCAATTGGAAATATTACCAGATCAGGATTTTCAGTCATCTCATCGTCTTTAACATTCCTGGATGCCGCACCAATATCAGCAACTCCTGAAGCAGCCGCAGTGACACCCTGACTGGATCCGCCACCCTGTACGTTGATTTCCACCTGCGGATAGATTGCCATAAACTCTTCGGCTAAAACTTCACTGAAAGGCTGCACGGATGTGGACCCAGCAATAGTAAGCCGGCCGCTTAATTCCTGTGTTGTCTCACCACTCTGGGTCTGGCTGCCATCATCCTTTCCGCTACCACAACCTGCTAACGCGAAGGTTCCCAGCAGCATAGCACCAACAGCAAGAAAACTTATAATCTGTTTTGTCTTGATTAACATAAACTCTTTTCCTCCTTATTTGTTTTTTGCTTGATATTCCACTGCTCTAAATTTAACACTCTCTTGTTAAACCTCTTTCCTAACCTGGTTAAAATCGAGTACTTATTTGGTTAAAAAAATGTAAAGAGTGTATGGAACGTGGCTCTTCGGGGATCACAACTCTACAATGTTTAAAAACCTCAAAAAAATACCAGGATCGCTGTTCTGCGACCCTGGTATTACTGCCTATAAGTCCATTTATTGCATAATTCGGTTTGTGCTTCGATGCCAAAAGGATCCGGGGTACCTATCCCCTGGTCCCGGTTATTTTTGTTTTTTCGGAATTGTGAAATAGAAAGTTGAGCCTTTTCCGGGAGTACTCTCTACACCCGTAACGCCGTTATGGTTTTCTACCAAATGCTTGACTATGGACAATCCCAGACCGGTACCGCCAGTTTTACGAGATCGGGCCTTATCTACCCGGTAGAATCGCTCGAATACCCGAGCAGCTTCACTCTCGGGAATTCCTTCACCCCGGTCAATAACTAGTACTTTAATTTTCTCTCCCTCATCTTCCAAGCTAATAGTTATGGGTTCCTCTTCCGGACTGTATATAAGCGCGTTATCCAGAAGATTCAGCAGAACCTGCACTATCAACTCCTTGTCACATTCCACCAGCACCTGCCCGGCTGGTTTTATTATATTTATCTTGGAAGCCCTTCCATCCTGTTTTGCTAGCTCAACGGTGTCCTCAATCAAGCGGACCATGTCCACATTATTAATGTTAAGGCCAGATTTTCCTGATTCCAGGCGGGATAGGTCAAGTAGACGGTTAATCAATTTACTGAGTCTGATAGCCTCATTGTAAATTATTTCAGAAAACTCCCTCACATTCCGGGGATTTTCTTCGCTTTCATTCATAAGTGTTTCCGCAAAGCCGCTTATGCTGGCCACCGGAGTCTTCAATTCATGGGAAACATTAGCCACAAAATCACGACGTACCCTCTCCAGTCGTTTCAGATCAGTAATATCGTTGAGCACTACCAGAACACCGCCATATATTTGAGGTATATCTTTGCATATGGGCAGCACATTGGCTTCAATTTGCTTTTCCGCTGGAATGAACAGCTGTATCTCTTTGCGTACTGGCTGCAGCATTCTGCGAACCTCATCTATCGCCTGCAGCAGTTCATAATTATTGATCACTTCCACATGTTTGAGCCCCTGAAAATCATTACCCATAACCAGCAGTTTTTGGGCTTTCGGATTGGCGTAGGTAATCCGGGCCTCCTGATCCACCATAATAATACCATTTACGGTGTTTTTCAATACTACTTCCAGGCGGTTATTCACTGCTGATATTTCTGTGAGGGTTTTATCCATCTCACGGGCCATATAATTGACTGCCGAAGCTAATAGGCCCAGTTCATCATCTGACCAGTACGGTATCCTCTTGTCCAAATCCCCACGGGCAATCTCTTCTACGGCACTGGTTAGTTCTGTCAAGGGCCGGGTAAAGTTATCTGCTAACCGGGTGCTGATTACAAATGCTATAATCCCAATCAGCAGGATTGTCAGAAGTATAAGGAACAAAATATGATAATGTACCGATTCCACTTCTTCTAAAGTTCTTGCCAGTCTTACTACCCCCTGCATATCCGGGGTAGTAAATGGAACAGCCACATACACCATTTGCTGTTGCTCAGTATCACTAAAACGTATTGCTACTCCAGTTTCCCCCTGCAGAGCCTTATACATCTCCGGTCTTCCATTATGCGGTCCCAGCTTAGTTGCATCATACATAGAATCAGCAACGACCGTACCTCGGGAATCAATTATTGTCACTCGAGCATCAATATTATTAGCTACGACTTGACTTATATCGTTCATATAATTAAACGTATCGATTTTATCCGTTTGATATGACTCTAACATTGAAGCAGCCAACCTGGTCTCACGTTCTAAATTGGTCTGTACATTGTCCAGGTAATACTGTTTGAGACTAACGCTCAAAATAGCTCCTGTAGATAGGAGGATGAGCATTATGATTAACAGATATGTTCCAATAAGTCTTTTCCCGATGGATTTTTTCATACTAATCAGCCTCCAGCTTATAACCTAGCCCTCTTACGGTCTTAATATATTGGGGGTTTTTGGAATCTGTCTCTACCTTATCACGCAGTTTACTTATGTGAACGTCTAGTACCCTGGTATTTACACTTTCGGAATATTCCCACAGAAGTTCCAGCAGATAATCTCTTTTCAATACTCTCCCCCGATTGCGAATCAGAATATCCAGCAGTTCATATTCCTTCAAAGTGAGGTCTAATAAAGTATCATTAAAATATATTTCGTAGCTCTCAGGCTTCACTGTAAATGGCCCTGCCCTGAAAGCTGCCCTCTTTTTGTCATCTTCAGTTTCCTGGCCCAGGTTTCGTCTTAAAACTGCTTTGACCCTTGCTACCAGTTCCCTAACGCTGAAAGGCTTAGTGACGTAGTCATCAGCCCCCAGTTCCAGACCAAGTACCCGGTCTAGTTCCTCATCCCGAGCAGTAAGCATGATGATCGGAATTCTGCTTCCACTGCTCCTTATTTCCTGACAAACTTCCAAACCACCCTTTTCAGGCAACATCAAGTCCAGGATAAGCAGATCAGGCTTTTCCTTTTCTATAATATTGGTGACTCCACCTCCATCATAGGCATAAACCGTGTTAAATCCTTCTTTGTTAAGATTATAAGTGATCAACCTTACCAGAGATTCTTCATCATCAACCACCAGTATTTTTCTTTTCATTTTTTCACACCTCATTACCAGGTAGTATCTCTATGTTAATCCTTAATCTGCTTAACTTAAATACCTGTTACATGAATTTTACACAACATTCATCAATATTTACATATACTCAGGGACATTCCTGCCTGTACTCAGGGACATTCCTTCAAACAAGGAACCCCAAGGAAGGTGTGTCCCTGTACCTTAGCCTGAGAACCTCATCTTAGTACCGACAAACCATGGTAACTCTCAATATTCTCTTTGGTATTAGCCTGGTGTGTCCCCTCACCTTAATCTGAGAACTCCACCTCACAGCCCACTATCCAAGAAATCAACCAGATGAGTATTTACTCTCAAGCAGGTGTGTCCCTGTTCCTTAATAGTGGAACCAGCTTCCTCCTACGAATTCTCTAAGTATAGAGTTTGGTGGTATTGGGTCTGCTGGTGCTTCACGGAAGTAGCTGAGAAACTTAGAGAGACGTTTCGCTTCTATATATTCTGGTTCACCGGGGCCGATATCCATCAGCAGCGGTTCAGCATATTTCTTAAGCACCGCCAGTTCATATACCAGGGAGGAGTTAAACATTACATCTGCATTTTCCTGAAATGGAAAAATGTTCTTCATCTCGCCACGCCGAACTGAAGGCCAGCGATTCAACGTTTCTCTCGTCCCATGACCCCGGGTGCGTGCATCCCTTATTATTCTGCGCAAGAGCCTGCAATCAGTGGTCGGGATACGATTAGAGAAATCAATGTTTAACTGGGTCAGGGCACTAATATATATCTTAAATTTCTGTTCTGCAGGTATGCTCCAGGTCAATTGGTCATTCAATCCATGTATGCCTTCTACTATTATTGGTTCACCGTTAGGTACTCTCATCGATACCCCGTAATCTTCACAGCGGCCCTTTTTGAAGTTAAAAATCGGTACCTGAACTTCTTCTCCCTTGATCATTTTGCTCAACTGCTCATTGAAGAGGTCTAGCTTCAATGCTTCCAAGGCTTCGAAATCCCACTCACCGTTTTCATCCCTTGGTGTATCCTCACGGTTTACAAAGTAATCGTCCAGAGATACCATCACCGGTTTAAGCCCGTTTACCCGAAGCTGGATCATCAGTCTCTGAGCGAAAGTGGTTTTTCCTGAAGAAGATGGTCCCGCTATTAATATCAGACGGATCTTTTTATTCTGACAGATAATATCAGCAATAGACGCAATCTTCTTCTCATGTAGAGCTTCGTTGATCCTTATCAAATCTACTATATCCTGATTTTCAATAATATCATTTAATGCCGCCACATGTGGGGTCCCCATCATCTCCCCCCATTCCTTGGCTTCCGAATATATGCTGAATATCTTTCTTTGATCTATAAATGGTTGAATGGCATTAGGGCTGTTCCTTTCGGGAGTCTGTAGTATCAAACCAGGTGCATAGTTTAAAAGCCTGAAATTATCAAGCATTCCAGTATTGGGAACCATATGGCCATAAAAATATTCATAAAAACCATCCAGCTCATACATATGAACTAGTTTTTTCTCTCTGAACTGCAGTAGCTTTATCTTATCCATCATTCCCTGCTTCTCGTAGATGAATGCGGCCTGTTCCCTGGAGACCAACATTTTCTTAATTGGCAGATCCAGTACTGCCAGTTCCCGCATCCGTTTCTGTATTTGCGCTACCTCTCTATCATCCAGAATTTTATCCAGCAGTTCGCAATACAGCCCGTTGGACAGGGAATGCTTGATTAGCAGTTGAGTCTCCGGATACAGTTCCCGGCAGGCTTTCAATAAAAGAAAAACCACGCCTCGTCGGTAAATCCTGAACCCGATTTCTGTGCTCAAATCCAGTAGTTCAACACTGCAAGATTTTGTAAATACATAACTAAGATCTTTTAAGTCATTGTCCACTGCCAATGCCACAACCTGATAGGGAAGTCGTTCTTTGAGGTCATTGATAAGCTCAACAGCCGTACTATCCGCCTCTACGGAACATAATCCCAAATTTTTAACAGTTATTTGCAATTCAGTTTTTTTAATAGATTCTCCCATTAATACACCCTCCTAGACTCGTGTATATATAATTATATAATATAATCGCAATCTTGATATGATATTATTAGGCTAGGAACTAAAGATACCTTAATTTACAGATATTTTTTCAGAAAAGCGAAGAGGGCCTCTCGCCCTCTTTTACGGATGGGCAGTTGCCCTTAAATCCGTGCTTATCTGGTTTTACTAAACATTATTCGACAATTTGAAAAAATATTCCTGCTGGGAATATTTTCATATATCAACAGATATACGTTATTTAAATTCATATTCATCTTCCTGCAACACTGGATATTTATCCCTTTTCTTATCTGTAAAATGCCACCATTCATAATAAATACTGCTGAAGCCATTATCCAGCATGATTTGTTCCAATAATTTAGCGTTATCCATCTGTACTGAACTAACATCACTGTAATCGCGATCAGCACGGGCTGAAAATTCATCAAACCCGCTGGGCATCAACAGTTCCCTGCCCTTTTCATCTATCAGGGTCACATCTACTGCTACACCTCGGGAATGGTAAGAGAAGCCTTCATGGGGATCGACCACAAAACGCCGATCAGGCATTATCTCCCACAATTTGAATTGAGCAGCGGGAGGACGATAGGCATCCCATACTTTTAAATTCAAGCCTCTGGCACTCAATTCTTCCTGAGCTGCCTTAAGTTTTTCAGCTGTTCCTCTTCTTAAATAAGCTCTTTGCAGTTCATATATTGCCTCTCCATAAACATTGTCATCGCTTGAATATTTTAGATCTACCTCTATACCAGGTATATATTTCTGTAAGTCCACCATATCAGTACTGGTACCACTGCTGTTAACGGCCAGATCCGATGACCAGAGCAGCAGGATAATTATGCTTATTATCACCCCACCAACAACACCTATTAATTTCCGAGTATTCAGGGCAGTATTGCTGCTGTTCTTTTGCGAATTCATATTAACCTTCCCTGCTCCAATATTTAATCCTATTATCAGCCAAAGGCCGGTAATTATGCATCCTTGAGCTTAAATGCAGCTGGGCTAGTGTACCCCTGTGGTCTATAGTAATGATAATGAGGCAATGACAAATACTTTGCTGAAAACGCCCTTTTTCATAGAATCCTGAAACAGGTAGAGGAATTCTTCCTCGCTCATGCTGACCGGGCTTAATACCATAGCCCAGAATCCATTGGGATTCTTTCTGTAAACAGCCAGCCGTATGTTGAAGACATTCAGGCCTTTAATAAAAATCCGCTCCATGCTGATGGTATGGCCACAGGCTAATACTTCCCCTCGGGCATAAATATCACAATATTGGGCAGTCCTAATAGGCTTCCAGGGTACTGGCTGCACCACGGTGTTGCGGATAACTGTTTTTAGACCGGCCTGCAAAACTGGTGATATGACACGACTTTCAATACCCTTTTTTATAATTTCGAATATATCATCTTCAACTGCCTCCAGCGGTCTTGATACTGTTTGGTAAAGACCTTGGCTGTTTTTTTCCAGGTAAGACAGCCTGATACTCTCCTGCCCCATTTCATTGACCATAATCCTCTCAAAGTTTATCTTTCCATGACCGGCCGCATCTTGAAAACCAATTTCCTGAAGTACCATGCAGCAGCTTCCTTCTTCACTTATAACCTTTGCCTCCTCCCGGATAATTGTGGAGTATCTTAAGCCTTTTTGAATATTATGTACGTTATTCTGAGTATATTCCGATGATGATTGGCAAAATTTCGGATACTGGTGCACAAAAAAATACCTCCTGCCTACATAAGTGACAGGAAGTATTTGTTCTTCTGATTTAGCTTGCGCTTATCTCAATCGCGCTTGTACCTGCTCCTGCAAACTAGATAAAATCGCATCCACCAGGCTGTTGATATCCTCTTCTTTAAGGGTACGCTCCATTGACTGGAAGGTCAGCCTGAATGCTGCACTCTTATAACCTTCAGGAACCTGCTCACCAGTATAAATGTCAAATACTATCACATCCTGTAAGAGTTCGGGTTCGGATGCTTTGATTACTGCAATAGCTTCGGAAGCTTTTACATCTTGACCTATAAGAATAGCGATATCCCTTTCTACCGCAGGATATTTAGCGATTTGCTCCATCATAGTCTTCTGTCCCTTTAACTTAAACATGGTCTCCACATCCAGCTCAAAGGCGCATGCTTTATCACTGATATCAAAATTATCCATGACCAGGGGATGAACTTCTCCAATAACTCCAATTTCCTGACCCTTACATATTATGCAGGCTGTCCTGCCCGGATGATAACCTGGCAGCTCCTGTCCTTTAAAAATATAATCTTTGATCCCCAGTTCCCGGAAAAGGATTTCAACTATACCTTTCAGATAGTAATAGTCCATCGGGACCTGGTTCTTTAACCAGTTTAGATCCACTCGCCCCGCAACTACAGCACCCAATTTGAGTTTTTCATCAGGCAGTCGGTCATCTGATGGATAATAAACTGCTCCCATTTCAAAGAAGTTGAGGTTCTGGTTGCGACGGGCCATATTTCTGCTCACATTTTCCAGTATGCCGGGCAGCAGCAGGGTCCTCATTACACTCTGTTCTTCTGACAGCGGGTTGGCTATCTGGATAACATTGCGCAGGGAACTATCAGTGGGCAGCAATATACGGTCAAAAAGCTGCGGGCTTATAAAGCTATAGTTTATTACTTCATAAAAATAAGAAGACATGACTTCCTTGATTTGATCTCTAAAACGCTGATAATCAGTAAGCCCTCCCTGATTGATTCCCAGAGGCAGAGTATCGGGAATATTATTATAACCGTACAGACGAGCTACTTCCTCGATCAGATCTACCTCCATGGAGATATCTGGCCTGTAAGTAGGTACTTCTACAGCCAGATAGTCTTTTCGATCCTTTACCTTGAACTTCAGCTTTTCCAGGTAACCCTTAATCTCATTATGCCTCAGTTCTGTACCCAGGAGATAATTTACCCTATCTGGACGCAGATTTATGATCAAGGGATCTTTTTGCCCCGGGTATACATCACATATGCCTTTAACTACTTCTCCGCCAGCCAGTTCCTGCATAAGCTGGGCAGCTCGGTTGACAGCATATATAACTCCATTAGGGTCCACCCCTTTTTCGAAACGAACTGACGAATCGCTTCTTAGGCCTTGCTTTTTTGAAGTCCTTCCAATATTGGTGTTCAAAAAGTTAGCTGACTCGATCAAAACATCTCTGGTATCGTCGCTTATCTCGGTGTTTAACCCTCCCATTACCCCTGCCAGGGCTACCGGCCTGATTCCATCCGTGATTACCAGACTGTCCAGATCCAACTCCCTTTCGACGTCATCCAGGGTAGTGAAGTTTTCCTGGTATTCAGCTTTTCGTACAACTATTTTTTTCTCCTTGCCCAGCAAATCATAATCAAAAGCATGCAAAGGCTGATTTGTTTCCAACATCACATAGTTAGTGACATCCACTATATTGCTGATCGGTCGGATGCCTGATCTGAGCAGAACGTTCTGCATCCACTCTGGCGACGGTTTGACTTCCACATTCTTCACCAATCTGGCTGCGTATCTGGGACATAGATCGGGGGCATCTATTTCTACTTTGATATAATCATTGATATTCTCGCGATTTTCAGATATCTTTACCTGCGGTATTCTTAGTGGTTGGCCGTTCAATGCTGACACCTCACGAGCCAGATTTATCATGCCCAGGCAATCTCCCCGGTTAGGAGTCAGATCAAGATCCATTATCACATCTGAGTCTGCTGCCTCCACACCCTCTATACCTATTCCGGCCATGGTCAAACGGTGGGCCAGTTCTTCCGCAGTCCAATCTATATCGATGTATTCTTTTAACCAATTTATTGATACTCCCATTTCCCTACCTCCTAAAACTGCTTTAAGAATCTCCTGTCGTTATCGAAAAACAGGCGCAGATCATTGATCCCGTATTTTAGCATGGCTATTCGCTCGATACCCATTCCGAATGCGAAACCACTCACCTTTTCCGGATTATAACCACCATATTCAAGCACCTTGGGATTTACCATCCCTGAACCAAGAATCTCTAACCATCCGGTGTTCGAACACACCCTGCATCCCGCACCTTTACACATAACACAAGATATATCCATCTCCGCACTTGGCTCAGTAAACGGGAAGTAACTGGCCCGAAAACGCACCTTTAAATCGGCATCGAACATCTTCCGGGCAAAATGCATCAAAGTCCCTTTTAGATCTGCAAGAGTAATCCTATCATCCAGCACCAGTCCCTCTACCTGCTGGAACATTGGTGAATGGGTTGCATCATCATCTTTGCGGTATACTTTGCCAGGTATAATAATCTTAACTGGAACCTGCGGGGCTAACTTTTCCATGGTACGAACCTGTACCGGAGAAGTATGAGTCCGCAATACGATCTCCTCATCTATATAAAATGTGTCCTGCATATCTCGGGCTGGATGATCTTTAGGCATATTGAGAGCTTCAAAGTTGTAATAATCCAGCTCAATTTCAGGTCCTTCGGCAATATTGAATCCCATCCCCACGAAAATATCCCTAATTTCTTCATAGACCCGGGTAAGGGGATGCTTACTGCCTCTCATAAAAGGGAGTCCGGGAAGCGAAACATCTATTTTCTCCGCAATCAGACGTTTCTCCATCTCCTGCTGCTTTATTTCATCCGTTTTCTTATTGATCATCTCTTCCAACTGCATTTTAAACTGATTAGCAGCCATACCCAGTTCCGCTTTCTCTTCCGGGCTCAAGTCCTTGAGACTTCTCAGCAGAAGCGTGATCTCTCCCTTTCTGCCCAGGGTTTTGACCCTGAGATCGTTTAATCTCTCGATACTTACTGCTTCCTGCAGCATTTTTTCAGCATGGGCTTTTACTTCATTTAATTTTGTCAACATCGGTTTTAATCCTCCCTGACAGAAAATATAAAAAGCTTTCTTCCCCAAGGGACGAAAGCTTTGTTCCGCGGTACCACCCAAATTAATCAGGTAAACTCACACCTGATTCACTTATCACCTTTAACGGCGGCAACCGGTAAGACCTACTACTAATTCAATCCACTGCTCCCAGGTGAATTCAACTGTATTTTACCTGGCTGTACTTACAGTCGCTGATACAGCCTCCCTGAAAGGATCAATTACAGCTTACTTGTCCTGTTCATCGCATTTCATTTTGTCCGCTTATTGTGTAATAAGCATCTTATACAGAAGATAATAGGCGATGCATCCAGATGTTTCGAATAGCTGCCAGTATACATCAGCTTGAGCAATCATCATGGGTTCACCCTCCACTCTCTAAATACAGGAATTTTCGCAGTATCTTCTCCCATCATGAAATACTACGAATAGAAAGAACTGATCCCTCTTTGCTTCCCTGCTTCATAAATTATTATACCACAGGCTACACCCGCATTTAAAGAATCAACTGGAGTAATTAATGGAATTTTAAAAGAGTGGTCACAAACGTTTAATATTTTAGGGCTGACGCCCCGCGCTTCACTGCCGATAATTATGACAACTGGACCGGTAAAGTCAACTCTATCGATATATAGATCGGTATCGAGTGAACTGGCCAGAATACGATATCCCTCTTCTTTGATCCTGACTAATCCTTCTGCCGATACATCGATAAACACCGGCACATTGAATACCGCTCCCATGCTTGAGCGCACCACCTTGGGGTTAAAAGGATCAACACATCCTCTGCTGAGCAACACCCCCTGTACCCCAAAAGCCCAGGCCGTCCGGAAAATTGTTCCCATATTACCGGGATCTCCGATATGGTCCAGGAACAGGAGAAAACCTGCTTCCTGGACGATGTTATGCAGATCCCATTCCGGGATGCGGGCTACTGCCACAATTCCTTGAGGAGTCTGGGTATCACATATATGTTTCATTATGGTATGGTCGACTTTCACCCACTCGATATCCCTTGTTTTTCGGAATTCATCCAGATATTGCTCGGCTGTTTCCCTCTCTACAAAAACTCTAAGCAGTTCTTGCTGTCCCTTTACAGCTTCGCTAAACAAAGTCCGACCCTCAATCAGAAACATCTGATCACGGTGCCGATACTTCTGTTCTTTTAAACGAGCCGCATCCCTTATTTTCTGATTATCCCTGGACTTGATTTCCTTCATATTTTTTGTCACCTTTAACTAATAAAAAAGTATGGTTGTTGGTTACCATACTTTTTCCCGCGCTCAGTTGTTCACAGCACTTTTCGCTAGTTCAGCAAGTTGGGTAAACCCCTGCGGATCACTTATTGCCAGCTCCGCCAACATCTTCCGGTTAATATCTACCCCAGCTACTTTCAACCCGTGCACCATTCTGCTGTAAGTGGTACCATTATCTCTAGCAGCCGCATTTATTCTTGCTATCCATAATTTGCGAAAATCCCGCTTTTTCAACTTCCGGTGAATATAAGCGTACTGACCGGATTTCATTACCTGCTGATTGGCTACCCGGTAGAGCTTGGATTTAGCTCCTCGGTAACCTTTAGCCATTTTCAATATCTTTTTGTGTCTTCTATGTGATGTCACGCCGCGTTTTACCCTTGGCATCGTAACTACCTCCCACTATTATTTTACTGAATAAGATTAGAAATACGTTTGTTTTCTTGCTCACTTACCAGGCCAGACTTACGCAGCTTTCTCTTTCTCTTGGGACTCTTTCCTCCTAAAAGGTGGCTGGCATAAGCTTTTGCTCTCTTTATTTTACCGCTGGCAGTTTTCTTAAATCTTTTGGCAGCCCCGCGGTGGGTTTTCATCTTAGGCATCAGTTTCTTCCTCCTTCTTGCTTTTCTCGGGTTCCAGTTTAGGCACCAGTATTGAAACCATGTTTCTTCCCTCAATTTTCGGAAGTTTTTCCACCGAGGAAATATCCGATAACTGCTCGGCCAGTTTCACACATAAGCGTTCACCCAATTCAGGATGAGTAATCTGCCGGCCTCGGAACATAATAGTAACCTTGACTTTATCACCGGAAGACAGAAATTTCCTGGCGTTCTTGGCTTTAACCTGAAAATCATGGTCCTCGATATTAGGCCGCATCTTCACTTCTTTGACCGAAACAATTTTCTGCTTTTTGCGGGATTCCTTTTCCCTTTTGCTCTGCTCAAATTTAAATTTGCCATAATCCATCAAACGACAGACCGGTGGTTTAGCAGAAGGGGCTATCTCTACCAGGTCAAGCTGCTTTTGCTCAGCCATTTCCAGAGCTTCTCGAACAGGAACAATCCCTAGCTGCTCGCCTGTTTCGCTGATAAGCCGGACTTCTCTTACCCTAATTTCCTCGTTAACTCTCCAATCCTTGCTGATAAGAAGTTCACCTCCCGAAAAATATAAAAAGCGGGCTACAAAAGCCCGCTTCTTTAATCCTAAATAACCCGCCAGAATGAAATACTACCCGCTATTGAAACTCTGGTTGGTTTTAAATCAATACCTTACCAGCTTACGCTGTAAGGTGAGAAGCCAAGCTCCTGCTTAGTACATTAAGGAGTATAGCATATATTATTTTTAGATGCAAATGCTATCTATTGAGCTTTTCATGTATTTCTGTCAAGAGTCTGGTCTTAAAATCTGCCAGATCTGCTGCGCCCAGGTCACCTTCCCGTCGATGTCTGACTGATACTGTACCAGCCTCTACTTCTTTATCCCCCACTATAAGCAGATAGGGTATCTTCTGCATCTGACCTTCCCGAATCTTATAGCCAGTCTTTTCACTGCGCAGATCTGCCTCCACCCGGATACCTTCAGCTTTCAGGTCTTCAACCACCTGTTGGGCATATTCATGGTTGCGATCTGTAATTGGCAGTACTCTCACCTGTATCGGTGCTAACCAGCTGGGGAAAGCTCCCGCAAAATGCTCCGTCAGTATACCTATAAACCGCTCGATGCTGCCATAAATAACCCGGTGCACCATAACCGGCCGATGTTTCTCTCCATCTTCACCTACATAAGTAAGGTCAAATTTCTCCGGCATCTGGAAATCCAACTGAATGGTACCGCACTGCCAGGTCCGATCCAGCGAATCCTGGAGATGAAAGTCTATCTTGGGACCGTAAAAGGCGCCATCTCCCTCATTGATCCGATATTTCATACCTTTTTCATTCAGGGCTTGTTTTAAGGCCTCGGTAGCAACCTCCCACACCTCATCTGAACCCATAGCTTTTTCGGGTTTGGTGGATACTTCGACATGATAAGGAAAACCAAACAGGGTATAGAACCGGTCCACCAGGTCAATGACCCCCTTGATCTCATCAATGATCTGATCTGGCAGCATAAAAATGTGAGCATCATCCTGAGTAAAGGCCCTTACCCGCATAAGTCCGTGCAGTACCCCGGACATTTCATGCCTGTGTACCAGGCCCATCTCTCCCATTCTCAGGGGCAGATCCCGGTAACTGTGAATACTCTGCTTATAGACCAGCATCCCTCCCGGACAATTCATGGGTTTAATTGAATAATCTCCCTCATCTATCTGGGTAAAATACATATTCTCTTTATAGTGATCCCAGTGTCCGGACTCCTCCCACAATTGGCGGTTGAGTATAATTGGGGTCCTTATCTCATGATATCCAGCCCGGGCGTGCTCTTCCCGCCAGAATTTCTCCAGTTCATTTCTCAATATCATCCCCTTGGGCAGGAAAAACGGAAAGCCTGGTCCTTCGTCAAGAACTACAAACAGACCCAGTTCTCTTCCCAATCGTCTATGATCACGTCTTTTAGCTTCTTCTAATTTGTGCAGATATTCATCCAGCATACTCTTTTTAGGAAAGGATGTGGCATATATCCTTTGCAGCATCTGATTAGCTTCACTGCCTCGCCAGTATGCTCCCGCCAGACTCATGAGTTTAACCGCTTTCAACCGTCCGGTTGAAGGAACATGGGGCCCGGCACAGAGATCAACGAATTCTCCCTGCTGGTAAATGCTTATCACTGCATCTTCGGGAAGATCTTCAATGAGTTCCACTTTATACTGTTCATTCCTATCCTGGAAAAATTCAATAGCCTCTTTCCGGGACAGTTCTCTCCTCACGATTGGATAATCCGCCTTGATTATATTGAGCATCTCTTCTTCTATTGCTTTAAAATCCTCCGGGGTAAAAGTATGATCGCTCTCAAAATCGTAATAAAAACCTTTATCGATCGCTGGACCTATGGCCAGCTGAGTACCCGGCCAGAGCCTTTGAACGGCCTGAGCCATCACATGAGATGACGAATGACGGTAAACCCCTCTGGCTTCCGGGTTATCAAAATCCAGGAGTTCCAGCATCCCATCTTCAATGACCTCTGAATGAAGATCTTTTAGCTGCCCGTTGAATCTGGCCACAACAGCATTTTTGGCCAGCTTATTACTTATGTCCTCGGCGACCTGCAGCAAGCTTATACCCTTTGGATATTCTCGCTGTCCGCCATCTTTCAATTTTATTGCCACCATTTTTATTACCTCCTGAATCTATGCTTTTGGTTTTAAAGGGGGAATATTAGCAGTATGCATATCTGTATAATTCCTATCAGGAATCCCAGAACTCCTCCTAGTATCTCGATAAATTTAAGTTCGGTCGATGATACCTTCCTGACCATATCCTCCAACTGTTGGATATCAAGTTCATTAATTTTTTCCTCCACAATCTTTTTGATATGGATTTCCTCACTTAAATAAACCTGACTGGCTTTAAACACCTGTTTAATAATCTCCTCGGCTTCCTGGCGCAATACCCGGTCTACGCCGTTCCCAACCAAATGGGTGATCCTGCCTGGAATAAAGCCGGGCACAGCACTGGATATACGAGTCCTGATGATCTCCATTATCCTGTTCACCAGGGTTTCACGTATCTGGGGCGTATCAATCTTTTCGAATATGTCTTCGATTGACAGCAGCTGTTCTTCTACAATTGCTCCAATGCTGCTGGCAATTTCTACTCGCCGCTTGGGCAGCAGTCCATACAACTCAAACAAACAGCAATTAACGGGCTCTCTCGGCCAGAAGAGCAGCTTAATGGCAACTACGTTAGTAATATAGCCGATAAAAGCACTGATAATCGGAATCGCTATTAACTGATACATGTAATTCCCCTATTTTTCTATTACGAAAAATATATCAAACTTTGACAATTACCGCAAACTACTAATATGTATAATAGCCTAAACAGGTGTCCCCCTGACACACCAAAATGGTCCCCTAAAATAAGGGGACCATTTGACTGATATCATCCTATAGATTTATTTCCGTTTGCCGCCTGGTTCTATTTCACATAAATAATGGGAACATTTTTTGCACCCGCTGCAAAACACAATTTTATCTTGAAATACCTGTTTTATTATCTCTACTGATTCATTACGGGGCAGCTCGGACGCATTGTGGATCACGATTCTCCGTGGAGCAATTGAGATCAAGATGCTTACCAGAAGATCATCCAGGCTCACATCATCGAGCAGCAAATCATCCAGGTAGTGCTGCATATATTGCTCTTCTATTTTACATCCGGTCTGATCCCATAAATAAAACAATCCGTTACTCCCCAGCAGAAGATTTACTTCGCGTACCCTTGGAGCCTGGGTATCAACAAAATATCTTAAGAGATTTACAAAATCATTATATTCTTTTTCATTTTTTAGCTCCTCTGCAGCGACTTCTACCGCAAATTTTATCTCGGTAAGATAATCCCTCATGCAAAAATTAATAAATCCTTCCACAGCCAGAAATTCATGACTATTTATATGTTCGAGTATTCGATGAGATATTCTATTCTTGCGCCCAAAATTCATGAGCATATTCAGGCTTTCGTTTTCATGGCATCTGCGCAGGAAATCACCTGATTTAATATAAAGGGATTGTTTATCCTCCGGGCTAGTTTTCCGGTAAGATTTGATTATTTCTTTCCATAGTAATCTAGATTCCCAATCATTCACAATGTGCTCAGCTAATACTTCAGCCATCTGATGTTTGAATATATAGATGATATCTTCGTTTCTAAAGGTACTGTCATGCTTATCAGTCCCATGCAATCTGAAGGACAATAACTTAGACGCCAGTTGATTGGCCAGCAGTTGCAAAGGAATAACCTTCACATCCAGGATATATCCCCTCTGCTTGATCCACCTCAACCGGTTATCAAATTCTTGCAGAAAATTATCAGTATTATGGGCCGTTGCTACCTGAAATTCATAAATCATAATCGGCCTCCATCGAAAAGTTAATATATTATATGTTTGCCTTAAAATCATTATTCAATCATACAAGCCTTGAAAATACTGCTATTTCCGGCATTTTTTCAATAAAAAAGCAGGTCTTGCAGACCTGCTGATAATATTGGAATATGCATCCATTATATTAAGAAACCTCTAAAGCAGAGGAAATATGACATATAGCGAAAAATAATAACTACTTTCAATGCATCTTGTTAGATTTTATTTGGTTCAATAAGGTTTGGATAAAAGCCATGATTATAATTCCTAGTCCTAGAAACCATAGTGCGACTGAGATATAAGGGTTAGATTTAAAAATTGGAAGCAAAAACATGATGCCTATTACTAATAATACCAATACCATAATCAACTTGCTTCGGAACATTTTTCTAACTCCTCCTTTGGTGCTTTATCTTTAATCTATATCTAAATTATAAAAAGTAAACCAAAAATATGATAACACTAATAAAGAAAAATACAATCATAAAATCTCAAGATAGCCAGGGTATTATTAAGAAGGTTAACAAGCGGCAGAATCACAAGGCAGCAAAAAAGCATCTTTTCTTCTAACAAATCAGCCCTAAAGCTATATTATATTACTCTACCGAAGGTCTCTACCAGCCAGGCTTTTATTTCATCTCTCACCTTCTCGAATTCAGCCAGGACTTCCTCATCGCTCCCCTTTATCGATGCTGGGTCGGTAAAATTTTGGTGCATATATTTTTGCCCATATGGTATAAACGGGCAGTTTTCTCGGGCATTGTCGCAGACGGTTACTACCCAGTCAAATTTCACTCCCAGATAATCATCAATACTCTTGGAACGGTGGTAGGATATATCTATCCCTTCCTTTGCCATAGCTTTGATAGCAAATGGATTCACGATGGAAGGATTGGTTCCAGCACTAAAAACCTCATATTCTTCGCCGAATAGTGTTCCCATTAAGCCTTCTGCCATCTGGGAACGAGCTGAGTTCTGGGTACAAAGAAATATAATCTTCTTCTTTTTTGGCATTTCCTAAAAACCTCCCCTTATTATTCACATATATAAAGTATGCCGCAAATACGTAAAGTAAGTATTTGCTCTGAGATTAGATTACTAGGGGCGTTCCCACCAATTTTACGAGATTCAATATGATGAACGTCAGAATCTTATTTTTACAGTTCGCCCTGCCCTGGCACTTATGCATGTCCCGCCATATATTAAAAAGGAGTGGAGTATTTTACAGCTCCACGCCTTATCCAACTAATTCCTTCCTAAACTAATTCAACCGCGCCCCCCGCTGCCTGAACTTGTTGTATGAGGTTTTGTAATGATGTGTTTCCGCCCAGAGCAGGAATTCGCACAAACAAACAAACCCCACTTGGTGAGATTACTTGTATTAGACCCAACAGTGTAAGTTCAGCACCTGCCGGCAGGAAAAGCTTCAACAGTGTGAAACCACCTTCTACCTCACATGGAGGACATGGATGAGGTTGTGGGTATCTGTCACGCGAAACACAATATTTTCTATCTGACATATTATTCCTCCCTTTCATAAATAATCCAGCCTGGTTGTTTATGTTATGCAGAATAATATTGTTTGGTGATTATTGTTATTAATGTTCTTTTAATCCAAAATTTGAAATTAAAGGTTTACCTTTCTCATAGGCTATATCAAAAAGGTTAATCAGGCAGGCTCAGGATGGTTTTCTTGGCAGTTTGTTACACCGAGAACGTGAGCTAGAACATATCCATCCTTAATCTTTTCTCAAAAAGTAGAATAAGCCCCGATTTCAGCTGTCTTTTATGGTGGGCCGTAAAAGGTTTGAACTTTTGGGATTTATAATAGTAAAGTGTGCCCTTTCGATATATAAGACCTTCCCTAACGGCATCAACCTACGGGTCATTTTCCTGTTTTTTGATTCTACTTTGCAGGTATTCATTTGTATTATTGTCATTTTTTATAAGACTTTTTTCAGTGGTCTCGAACCGTCCCCTTGTCTATAAAATCAATAATCTCTTCATTTACTGCTCTTGGATTATCCAGGTTTGTACCATGGTGAGCATTATTAACTGTTCTTAGAGTTGAATTCTTAATACGTTCATGCATATAGGGTTGGTGTTTCCTCGTCATCGTATCATGGTCCCCAATTAGAAGTAGGGTAGGACATTTTACTCGATGAAGATCATTTTTACTTTCCATTCTGGTTACAGCATCCCAAACACGAACCCAGTTGTCTTTAGTGATCATTGAAAATGCATTCATTATATAGTCATAATTTTCAGGATTGAATTTCGATAGCATTTTTGCTTGTAGCTTTCCGCTGAGTTCCATGGAAATAATCTTACTACTGAATCGGTTGATTGGAACAAATATTTTTTCATATAGGTTAAGAGTATTACTGCATGGGCTACCAATTAAGATAAGGGATTTAACCCGTTCGGGATATCTGATAGCTGTTTGAAGCGAAATATGTCCTCCCATAGAAAGCCCGCATAGAATTGCCTGATCCAGCTTTAAATGATCCATCAATGCAATAAGATCAAAACAGAAATCTTCAGAGTCAACTGGACCATCTGGTAAAGTGGAGTAACCATGTCCGCGAACATCCCAGGCAATAACCATAAATTTGTCTTTAAAAAATTCTGCTTGTTTATTCCACTGCATGTGATTCCAGGAAGCACCATGGGTAAAAATGATAGGAAAACCTTCGCCCCTTACTTCATAATATAATTTGGCTTTATTGCTTATTAATTCGGGCATGGAAATCCTCCCTTTTTTAATGATTGTATTTAGAACTTGGTCCATGTATAAATGTACCAAGTTATTTCAATATTCATAACAACAGCTGCTTCTATCGTAGCAATCGTTTTAACTAGCCATGCCCGGTCAATCACACTCATTTGGTCAATCACTGCAGCTGTGACAGAATAGCCTCGAAGTAGTCGAGTACTTCTGGATTAGCCAGCGCATCACGGTTAGTTACTTTACGCCCGTTGACGATATTGGAAATAGCGCTCTCGACCTTTTTCCCGTTCATTGTTCTGGGAATGTCGGGAATAGCTAAAATGACTTCAGGCACATGGCGGGGAGAGGCATTTTCCTTCAGGATCTTTCTGATTGCCTTTTCCACATCCTCAGTAAGATCGTATCCTTCCTTCATTTTAACAAAAAGCACTATGCGCTGATTGTTGTGGTATTCCTGCCCGATGGCCAGGCTGTCTTCGATAGAGTTTATTTTTTGTACCTGGTTGTAGATCTCAGCGGTGCCGATACGTACCCCAGAGGGTTTTAGCACAGTATCGGAACGTCCGTAATATGTCACACCTCCGGTATCGGAATGGATTACTATATAGTCGCCATGATGCCATATGTTCGGGTACACACGAAAATAGGCATCCAGGTAACGGTTGCCCGTCGGGTCGTTCCAAAAGCCAATCGGCATGGAAGGACAAGGAGCTTCACAGACCAGCTCTCCCTGTTCATCTCTCAAAGGCCTGGCTTTGTCATCGTAGCAATTGACTTTCATCCCAAGTCCGGCACCCTGCAGTTCACCTGAATATACCTGGCTGATAGGGCTGGCAATACAGAAACAACCGTTAATGTCGGTTCCGCCTGCTATGGAATTGAAAAACAGGTCCTTTTTAATGTCCTGATATACAAAATCAAAACCTGCATCAGAGAGTGCTGAACCGGTCTGGATAACCTCACGCAGTGTGCCAAGTTCGGCAGCATGCTTGGGTGAGAAGCCTTCCGCCATCAACGCATGGATATAGCTGGCACTGAGGCCAAAAATGGTAACCTTTTCTTCCTCCAGCAGCTTCCATATGGAAGAAGTTTCAGGCCAGGAGGGGTTGCCGTCATAGAGGACCACTGTGCAGCCAGTGCCGATGGCTGCAAGCTGCCAGTTCCACATCATCCAGCTGCATGTGGTGATATATAGCATACGATCATTTGTTTTTAAATCAGTATGCAGCAACAGTTCCTTTAATTGATTGATGAGCAGACCACCTGCCGACTGCACCATACATTTTGGTTTGCCGGTAGTGCCAGAGGAGAACATCACCACGAGCGGATGCTCGGAAGGAAGCTGTTCAAAAGCAAAATCAGCAGGCGGCTTTGCTGCCAGATAATCCTCCCAACATACACTGCCCCGAATACTTTTAGCTTTGCTGATGTCCCCGGCGTAGTTAGTAACGATGACCTTTTCAACTGAATCGATGCCTGCAACTACCATCCTGGCATTTTCCAGGGCATCGAAACTCTTTCCCTTGTAATAATAGCCGTCGGTAGTAAGCAAGATCTTGGGCTCTACCTGACCCAGCCGATCGATGGCAGCTGCATAACCAATGTCGGTTGCACACGAGCACCAGATAGCACCTACAGCAGCAGCGGCCAGCATCCCGATTACAGTTTCCGGCATGTTAGGCATGTACGCGGCAATTGTATCACCGGGCTTGACGCCATCGGAACGAAAAGCCGTTGCCAGGCACACCACATTATCATACAGCTCCTTATACGAGAGCTCCGACCTTGTTTCATTTTCGCCGCGGAATATCAGGGCCGGTCCCTCCAGTCCTGAATAGCGCAGCATATTCTCCGCGTAGTTCAGCTTCGCCCCTGGAAACCAGACCGCCCCCGGAAGCTTATCCAAATCTTTAACCGGCGTCGTATACGGCTTTGACACGATGATATCAAAGAAATTCCAGAGTGTATCCCAAAACTCAGATATGTGTTCCACCGACCAGGCATACAGCGACGGATAGTCCTTTAATGCAAGAGCATATTTTTGATTCACATGGCATAGAAACTCATATATTTTAGTGCTCTGTATATATGCCTCGGAAGGCTTCCATAATAAATGCCTCATAATATTAACTCGCTCCTTTTATTTGCGGCACTACGCACCTCATCCGGGGTGGCGGGCTCCAGACTTCCCTATTGCCAACTACCAAGCTCCTCACGGTAATAATCCAACAACAATGTTGACTTTACGGGAAGCTTTCCCTATATTTTCTATACTTTTCGAAAAATATCCTTTTCATTCCGCGCTGTTCTTTTTTCTCGTAATTATTACCCCCGGGGGTTCAAATCATGTGTCCAGGTTTTGGTCCAGGGTGGTCACTCTCATATATCCGATCTTGGCCAAAAATAAAATACCACCTCGTTTAATTTGATACTGTCTCAAAACTCCCCGTTTACTTTTGGAACGTCTCAAAAGTAAAAATACAGACTTTTGAAACACGTTTTTACGGCGTTTCAAAAGGTAGGATTATTGAGACTAAATATGCCGAGAAAAAGCCTGCTGAAAAATGATATGCTCCCCTTTGAGTAGACACCTGAAATAACAAAAATTCAGGACTACTCAAAGGCATATCAAAATCAACAGGCTTCGTATTCTATATAAATGTACCTTCCCTGATAAAGTTAAGTCTCATCTCTGAACGATGGCAAAGGAGCAAAGCTGTTACTGCCAACCCATAATTTCCGCATCCCCACCCCCTGTTGTGTATTATTAATTGCCAAACACACACGTCCTCTACGTCCTCTAACATTATGATACTAAAGTTGTATTCCAAATAATTATTGCAATAGCTACCGCCTTAAGCCAATAACTAATATTCTTTTTTTGCTTTATATATCCAATGGTAATTATTATGGTAATAATAATAATTTTTATTGCTAGATTTATTAATGTGAACTTTGGATCGGAAGGCATATAAGCAACTATTACAGCACCACCAAGGGCTGAAACTATTCTGCTTAATAGACCGGATGCCAAAGAAAAAATATATATTGCCCAAATAAGTAAAAGAAATGTTATTATCGAATTAAATATTGAAATTAATTTAGTATTCAATAAAAACCACCTTCCAGTAATAGTGGGATATGAAACCCCACTATTACTAATTAGTCTTAGTTGAATTCCCACCAATTACCAAAATTAGATATGACTAATCAGAACCACTAGAAGGGATTGTCCCATACGGAAAATCTACATAATGGAAACCCGGACAGCAAATAATGAAAATAGTCTCATCTATTGAAATCAATATTATCAAAATGCACTCAGTGGAGAATATCTGACTGAGGAGATTTGAAATAGTAAAAGGTTGACCCCAGTAGTATCATAGCAATTATTATTTCTGTAAAGTCAGGTTTTAATGCCATACTCATTCCTTTACCAGGGGTTAAACTTGCATAAATATAAGTTATGATAATACCTGAGAAATATAAGCTTAACCCAGCAACAATTATGTTTAATATTCTCTGAACAACAGTAGGCATTCAAATCCTCCTTTTGCTGACTTGCAGTCATCATCATTACAAATGAATTCTTTTCAATAATGTTTCAACAAATAATCCTAATGCCCAAAATAACCCACTACCCAAGGCCCCAAAGAATATCGCTGTTATGACTGACGAATACTTAAATTCATGATCAGTACCCAGCCACGAGCAGCACAGCACAAACAATACAGAAAATACTTAAACAATTGAATACTTTTCGCATATTCCCCCCATAGGTTTTCTAGCATTTTAAAATGTACCCATAGGGTTGGACACAAATTTTAGAAACTAAGATAAAATGGAGTCATGGTTAATAAAAGAAAAAAGTACAGTCCTGAAGAAAAAGCAAAAATAGTATTAGAGGTTCTCCGTGAGGAAAACACCTTAGTTGAAATCTCTAATAAATACGAAGTAAGCCAGCAGTTAATAAGCCGATGGAAATCCGATTTTCTGGCCAA
>LNQE01000977.1_pt1 | contig 39962 bp, 42 predicted proteins | sample 603111 | NCBI WGS metagenome assembly LNQE01 (sample SAMN04260313, study PRJNA301899) | hydrocarbon metagenome | isolation source: hydrocarbon-contaminated ditch | place: Germany: Bremen | collected 1998
CCGCCATAGCCGCGGGCTTCCCCCGTACCGCTGATTGTGCCTTTGATGTTATTTACCGTGGCCGCCGCCGTGTGTTCAATATAGATGCCTGCACTATAGGCTCTGCCGTTACCCGATTCATCAAAGTCCGCTTCGGTTTCACTGCCCCAGGGCATGTCACCATAAGCGGTAGCTTTACCACTGATTGTGCCGTAGTTGGTAACGTAAACAGATGTAGGCGCGTCTCCAATGAATAGGCCCGTACCATATGCCTCAGCAACATCATCGCCATATAGACCATAATTATAATCGCCTTCGGCAAAGGCCGTGCCACTGATCGTGCCGTCTGCTCCGTTCATAACCGTTACCGTATCCGCGTCGTCAATATAAACGCCGGTAGCGTTGGCATAACCGTATCCGCCATAACCGTGATGGTCGCCGTAGCCGGAGCTGGAGGCCGAAGCGGTGATATTGCCGGCATTATTAACCGTTGCCGTGTCCGTGGTTGAATCCCTTAGAGAGTCAATGTACACACCATAGGCGTAGGCATCACCATCTATACCGTATGCTCCAGCCGTACCGGTGATCGTGCCGCCGAAATTATTCACCGTCGATATCTTCGCGTGTTGGATGTTGACGCCGTATCCTTCGGCGTAGGCGTAACCATCGTTAATGTATCCGCCATCGTCTATTTCATCTTTACCTTCGCCATAGGCAGTGGCCGTACCGCTAATCAGGCCAATATTTGTGGCATCGCCATAGTTGGTCACCGTGACAGTATCCACTCCACCATAATCGCTGAGAATATCACTTTCCCCTATTTTGACACCTTTGGCGTAGGCGTTTGCATAGCCACCGGGACCGTCGCCGTCGGACCAGTCGTAGTAGCTATTGGCTGTTCCTTCAATCGTACCGCCGGTGATAGTGACTTCATCATTGTCTATCGTTGCTCCGTTGAGCACCGTCACCGTATTTGCTTCTGTGATATAGATGCCATCGGCATAACCGTTACAGGTATTATCATCACACCGGCCGTCGCCAAAGCCCGTGCCTGTCGCGCTGATGGTGTTAGCACTGGAATTGTTTACCGTTGCCGTATCAGCTCCCATTATAAAAACACCGAATAAGTTGCCCTGTATCGTGCCGGAATTATCAATTGTCACCGTCCCTGTTTTTATATACTCACTTAGATCTTCGTCGTAGTTACGGACGCCGACTCCAAATATCCAGCCTTCAATAGTGCCTGAGTTATTTACCGCCGCCATATTCACGTTACGCATGCCGACGCCGCCCAGCATACCGTTGATCAGACCGTCTCCGTAGTTATTCACCGTCACCGTAGTTGTATCTTCAATGCCCACTCCTAACAAAAAGCCTGAAATACCACCGTATCCGCCGAAGCCGGGGCTGTAATTGGTCACCGTCGCCGTAGCCATGCCTGAGATACCTACGCCAAGTTCACTACCCATGATCTGGCCGGTACCGGTGATTGTTACGTTGCCTGCTCCGTCATCTGTCGCGCCGTTGAGCACAACAGCAGTGTCCGTACCGTTGCCGAAGAAAGAAACTCCATCACCATCACTACCCATACCCCAAATATTACCACCGGAATTATTCACCGTTAACGTTGTTCCCACGGATGTGCTGTCGGTATTGTCGAGGGAGACACCATGGCCGCCATAACCATATATATTACCTTTGACGTTATTCACCGTTGCTTTACTAGTGGTGTTTTCAATGTCGACGCCATCGTCAGATCCAATGATCGTGCCGCCCAAGTTATTTACAGTTGCCGTATCTACGCTATTGATGGCTATACCGTCATAATAATAATCATCATCATCATCAAGAAAACCATATCCACCGTAAATCGTACCGGTATTCGTTACAGTCGCCGTCGACGTGCCGTTTCCTTCAAGTTCAATACCAGGGCCATAATAACCTTCTACCAGGCCGGCGTTATCCACTGTGGCTGATCCCGCACCGCCGATATAGGAATAAATACCTCCTTCATAACCCGCAATTGTGCCGATGCCCGTGGTTTCGGGCGTGCCCATGGTAATTGTCATTACATATGGGGGGTCAGGATCTCTAATAACAGTTAAAGGTATATAGACTCCGTTACTGACTGTAAAATTACTAGCCCCGTCGCTGTACTGGTAGATGCCGTATCCGTCTTCACCATATATACCACCGCTGTTTGTGACGGTGCCGGCACCCATCTTGACGCCGTTCGAACCCTTGATATAGCCGGAGTTGTTATAAAGCTCGCCTGACATAAGATTATAGGGATATCCGAAGATAAGGCCGGAAACAGAACCGTTATAAAATTCTCCGCCGTCGTTAAAAATACGCCAGCCGTTCGTATTCCCTGCTATACCATCCCATTCTACAAGGGGACGAATATAAGCGTCTGTGTTTGACGTGCCATCCCAATATGAACCACCAGATTGATTTTCAGCATTTAGCAGAAGCATGCCACCATAGCTACCGTCAACATCCAAAGATGCCTGGACAACCGGTGGCATTACCATTAACAGGCAAAAGAAAATGCCTATTAAAAAACCTATCCAACCTTGTCTCTTCATAATTCGCTCCTTTCAATGATAATTTTCATTGTTAATTTTATATGGAATAGCGGGACAAATATGCATCTGTCCCCTACATTTCTGCTCAGGATCACGGGTATAAACCCCAAAGCAAGCTGCGGGGTATTGCACCCTCCGCTGCGCGGGATTGTTTGACTTACAAATTTCAATGCACTTAGTTTTTGAAATTTGAGTCTCACAATAAATTACACACGAATACCTTTTTTCGGAAAAGCTTTGAGGAGAGATATTAGAAATGTTTTGGCGCTTTGCCGTTTGAGATAGCATAACTTTTTTAATACTTTCTTCGCTTTGGCGTAAAATGCTTAAAAATAGTTATTTGGTTAAAAGTTTACTACTAAAAAATTAAAGAATTGCTAATGAAAGCCGCGACAACAAATCTATATTATCAGTTTACATAAAAAACGATTGTAATTAACCACTATTTTTTTTACGTGTCAAGAAAATATTTAATTAAAATTTAATTAATTAAATATCTATCTTCATCCTGTTTTATACTGGTGTCGAGTATAGTAAATTAATTGTCATATCGACCGAAGGGAGATATCTTGCATCTTAATTAATTTATTAAGATTTCTCGCTTCGTTTCGAAATGACATTTCCTCAATGAAGTTAAGCACATAATCTCATGGGATCGAAGAATTGTCTAAATCATAGAATGATTCGATATATCTTAAATTTTCCAATTCTTCCTGTGCCTTCTGCGGATTTTGTATCTTATAGAGATCAATCAGTTTTCTCCTCGGCAATATCTGGCCGGAGTTGATGGAAAGGGACTTTTCATAGGCAGAAATCGCGGCATTATAGTCGTTTCTGCCAGTAAAAAAATTGCCCATTATTTGATATTTCATAGCGGCGGCAAAGGAATCATCTTCTATCTTTTCCAGATAGGCATCCCCCTCCTGAATAAAACCTCTGCGGTAGTACTGGTGGGCCAGCGACAAATTGGCAAAAGCGGAAAAAGGCTTATTCATCGCGGAAGACTTTTTCCAATATAATATTGCCTCGTTATTGTATCCTTTTGAGGATAGTATAATAGCATGCGTGTTATAATATGCCGTCATATCATCTGTTGCTCTGACGGGAAGAAACGCAACTATCAGGAAAATGCCGCAAAACGCGGCGTGCCTGCTCAACAAGTTATACAATTTCTGACTATAGTCGGAGTAAAGTTGCATAATTCCCGATGCCGCAAAGGGAATCATCAACGCCATCATCGGCAGGCGGTAACGGCCATTGGTAAAAAATATGATAAGAGTCGCTCCATAAACGAATAAAACCGTAATCAGCGCCTTTGTTTTTCTGTTTCTCCAGCCTGTTAACATACCTAACATAGCCAAAGGGAAAATAATCCAGAAACCCGGAAACGGTATTTTGAAAAATTTAGCAAAGTCACTTAAAAATTCTATATCGTAATGGTCACATGCCTCAAAACTGTTAACGAGGACGAGTATTTTCTGACCGATCTTTTCAACAAACACCGCCGGACTGGAAACGGCCTGTTTTATCGTTTCCTTTGTCCAGTAATCCGATGCTTCCTGAGACGTCATCTTTTTTCCTGCCCCGCGACTGGCTTCAATCGTAAACTGAATACCCTGTTCAAACGGCGATGAGGAAGCAAAAGGAACAGGACGATAATAGGGATCGGGATTGTTAATGTTATTGCCCAGGTAAAGATTAAAACCGGATTGAGTTGTTGTCAGTGCCGGTTTTCCGGCAACAACGTAATTTCTAATTACGAAAGGTGACACGGCAATAGATAGACCGATGAAATAGACGGCTGCATGTCCGGAAAGATATCTCCATGATAGTTTATCCCTGTAGCCATACCACATAACAAGAAGTATGATGACGGGAGCAAGCACAATTGCGTTAGGCCTTACATTCAGAAGCATGCCGGCAGCCAGACCGAGTAACCCGATATTGATAATTATACTTCCGCTTTTATCTTTTTGAATGGAATCCTCCCGGTTGATAACTTTTATGATCAGGTAAGACATCCAGGCGAATAATAACAACGCCAGAGATTCTTTAAGCGGAACAATGCTGTAAAAGATGAAAGGTTTATAGAAACAGGCAATGATACACGCCAGAATGGCCACTCTTCTTCCGGCCAGTTCCTTACCTGTAAGATACACAACAAAGCAGGTAAGAGTTCCAAAAACGATGTTCAGTATCCGGATATAAAACACATCCGGCGAAAATATCCGGTAAACCGCAGCCATGATATAAGCCGGCAGAGGAGCAAACTCATACACGGATTTCGATTGAAAGGTGCCTTCGGCGATCGCTTTTGCCCAATTATGATATATCCGCTCATCCCAGAGAAGAAAATCGGTATAAATTGTCGTGTCCAGATTCATCAGGGCAAAAATTCGGATTACGAGCCCGACGGATATAATTATGAATAAGAAAAATACGGAATTTATAAAATTATTATTATTAAGAATATTATTTTCGGTTGAAATCTTACTGCTATTGCTTATCTTTTTATTTTTTTTTACCTTTGCCATGGATCCGCTTTCCAATTCTTGAGATGCTGTAAATTAATCACGTGATGCAATATGCGCAAATGAATATAGAAAAAGCTGTTTTTGTTTGTCAACGGATATTTTATGTCAAGTAACCAAGAATGCCTTGACATACAAAATTGGACTTTCTATAGTTCATAAAAAATTCCCAACTGAGCACACGCTGTACCCTGGCAATAAAATTAGAGGAATTGAACTAATGAGAAAAAACAAACTAATTTTTTACTTATGTTTGTTGGCATTTATTTTGTTTGGAGCTATTTCGGCTCAGGCAAAAGTTTTAGATGTGTCAATGAAGAGCGCGCAGAGTCCTGCTTTGCGTATTGACGTGACTCAAAACCAGCCTCATACAATTGTACTAGCCCGAAATTATCTCTCTTCTACAATACAAAACCAGCCGAAGACCGGGACAGAAATTAAAAAAATATCACCACGGAAAATAGAGGAAGCACTCTATCTGGCGGGAGAATATTTCAAAAATTCCGTAAAGGAAGACGGCTCTTTTGTTTATGAATATCATCCGCCGACCGATGAAGAAAGTCCGCAATATAATATGTTGCGCCATGCCGGGACAATTTATGCCATGGTGGAACTTTATGAGTTTACAAAGGATAAAATTTTGCTGGAAAGAATTCAAAAAGCAATAACTTTTTTACTCGGCAAAGCCAGAAATATTCAGATCAATAATCATGAAGCATTAGTTGTGCTTGATTATGACAGTATAAAGTTGGGAGGTAATGCTCTGGCAATACTGGCATTGGCCAAATATATGGATACGGTCAAGACACGTGAATATCTGGAAATTGCAAAAAAAATGGCGCACTGGATTCATTCTACTCAATCCCCCGACGGGCGCTTCCTTATTCATAAACAGGATTTTACAACGAAAGTAATTTCGGATTTTGTTTCCGGATTTTATCCGGGAGAAGCTATATACGCGCTGACACTTCTTTACAAAATTGATAGAAACAAGGAGTGGCTGGATACTGCCGAAAAGGCTGCACATTATCTTATTTTAGTGAGAGACGGAGGAAAATCGTCCACGCAATTAAACCATGATCACTGGCTTCTTTACGGTCTTAATGAATTGTACCGCCTGAGTCCGGAAAAATTATACTATGAGCACGCGCTTAAAATTACGGATGTTATATTAAATGCTCAACGCAAAGACCCTTCCGACGATGAGGCAGGAAGTTTTGACAAACCCGCCTATTCTACAGGGTCAGCCACCCGTATAGAAGGGTTGTCCGCCGTATATAAACTTGTCAGAGATTTTGGAACAAAGAGAGAACTGGAACCCATTTTCAACGGAATTTGTCTGGGAACTCAATTTCTATTAAAAAATCAGATAACCAGAGAATTGGCTAAAAAGAAAAATTGGCCGTCAAAAGCTGTGGGAGGATTTCAGGAAAATACGGACATTCCCAACATCCGGATTGATTGTGTCCAGCATAATGTGTCGGCTCTGCTGGGAGCGTATCGTATGCTGAAAGAAAAACATTAAACGCAGCTATTAATTGTCTCATAATAGTCTTTACATTGGTCATTCCGGCGGAGGAGACTGTGTCACAATTGCAAATGTTGATTGTGCGAAATGAGTAATGTCCCCCGCTGGCGGGGGTCAGGGGGTGGAAGTTTTTAGAACATACGTAATATCGGCCAGTTACGATTTTATCCACCTCCGTCCCGATGATTCATCGGGACACCCAGCATACGCCGGACTTACGCCTCTCGGAAATTCGCCCGACGTAGCGCCAGCGCAAAGCCCGGCGAATGCGGGGGAGGACATTAAATGGCTATATTTATTATTACGACACAGTCTCGGAGGCCGGAGTGAAAGCCCGCGCATGCGGGACCGGGGTGACGACTCTGATTGGAACGTGTCAAATGTTGTTACTATTGTTGGACTGTTAATAAGTGCGAATTTTATAAATATGTGACTGAAAATTATGCCAAATAACTACAAGAAATTATCTGTCTTAATCCCTGCATATAATGAACAGGAAACGGTAATCAGCTTATTGGATAAAGTAAAAGCCACCGAAACATGCCTGAAAAAAGAAATCATTGTCATTGACAACAACTCAACAGACAACACACATAAACTGATATCCGATTGGATATCGAATAACAAAAACGTAAGCGCCAAATTGCTGGTGGAAAAAGTTCCGGGTAAAGGAGCCGCAGTCAGATCAGGCATTAAAGCAGCGACAGGTGATATTCTGATAATTCAAGACGCCGATCTGGAATATGACCCAAATGATTATAGTGAATTACTAAAACCGATTATTGAAGGAAAAACCAAGGTGGTTTACGGTAATCGTCTTGGTTTTAAAGACAATAAAACAGCACACTTATCATTTTATATCGGTGGCCGGACAATGACAATTCTGGGAACATTAATATTTGGAAAAAATGTAAAAGATATTAACACCTGCTACAAAGTATGGACCGCAGATTTAACGAAGAATGTGGAGTTCGAAGAGAATGGCTTTGCGTTTGACTTTGCCGAAATAACACCGTTTTTCATCAGTTCTTTGAAAAAAGATAAAATGGAAATAATGACTGTGCCCGTTCACTTTTACCCGAGAACAATTGCAGAAGGTAAAAAGATACGGTGGATGGATGGAGTTTACGGCATCCGGGCCATGCTGAAGTACAGATTTAAAAATATTTAACCCGGATTACGCAATAGACATTTAAGAAAATCAAAACTGTCATCTCGAGGAGTGAAGCGACGAGGAATCGTTATTCGGAATGACATTTTTTTATATAGACTGGATCCCCGACAAGCCCACTCGGGGATGACGAAAGTGTTGTGAGTCCTGACTCAGAAATCGGCGCATGAGGCTGTGTCACAATAGCAAAGAATGTCATTCCGAATCCCGACGAGTCGGGATGAGGAATCTTAAAATGATTATAAATTAAGACTTCTCCCTTCGGTCGAAGTGACATAGATTTTCTCGCGGAGTATGATCCCGCGTTGCGTGTCATTCCGGCATGGTCCTTGGCCGGAATCCAGGAAAAGAAAATGGATCCCCGACAAGCCCACTCGGGGATGACGAAAGTGGTGTGAGTCCGGACTTAGAGCCCGGAGAATGAGGCTGTGTCACAATAGCAAAGAATGTCATTCCGAATCCCGACGAGTCGGGATGAGGAATCTTAAAATGATTATAAATTAAGACTTCTCCCTTCGGTCGAAGTGACATAGATTTTCTCGCGGAGTATGATCCCGCGTCGCGTGTCATTTCGGCGTGGTGCTGGCCGAAATCCAGGAAAAGAAAATGGATCCACGACAAGCCCACTCGGGGATGACGAAAGTGGTGTGAGTCCGGACTCAGATCCCGGAGAATGAGACTGTGTCACAATTGCATGTGTTGATTGTGTTTAATGAGTAATGTCCCCCGCGGGCGGGGGCAGGGGGTGGAAAAATGAAAAGCAGTGGATTAGAAGATTAGATGATCAGATATTCACCTCCGTCCCGATGATTCATCGGAACACCTCCGCCACGGAGGACATTAAGTGGTTATATTTATTATTATGACACATCCTCGTATGCCGGGTATGCCTGGGCAGGCAGGGTATCGGAACGACGAGAAATCTTTATCTTTCCCATTTACCACGTTAGACCCAGAAAGCCCCGTTTTTCAATTCTTCTATCTATTACGCGATCCGGGTTTAATTTAAGATTAGTTAATGGCCTGATTGATGAAATAAAAAAGCCCCGGTGTTTTTTGCCCGGGGCTTTTTTCAGGAATACACTTAAACTGATTTCAAAAAAAATCTCGCAAAGATTTATACCGGAAATTATCTAGTCTGCGAATCGTAAGTTTTAATGATCTTATCTGTTATGTCAAAGCCATCCTTGCCGGCCAGAACCGCTTTTTTATCCAGAATGAGCGAATAATTTTCAGCCTTGATGAGTTTATTCAGAATCTGCTGAACATCGGCAAAAATCTTCTTTGTCATTTCAATATCTTTCTTCTGTAATTCCTGATTCATTTGTTTTTCCAAAGTTCTCAATTCATTGACTTCCTTAACCAGTTTATCGCGTTTTTCCTTCCAGGCAGATGATTTCTGATCAATGCCCTTTAACTCTTTGTCCAGCGCCGTGACTTTGTCGCTTTTAGTCTTTACGGTAGCCTTTTTAGCATCAAGGTCTTTTTGGAAAACCGCTTTAGCGTTTTTAGCAGCCTTGGAGTCTTTCATGATTTTATTGATATCGACAATGCCTATTTTCAGAGCTGGCTCCGCCGCTAAACTTACTAAGCTCATACAAAATATTAACGCGAAAACAAAAACCAACAATGCGACAAACCATTTATTTCTTTCTTTCATGAAATATCCTCCTTATCTGATTTTATAATAGCTGTTTGTTCTGCGGTAATGCGCATAACATGTCTTAATTTTTATCCGCTATTTGATTAAAATTAAATTATATTTTTGTCAAGAATATACTGGAAATTTTTTATTTTACCCTTTCTGTAACTTCCAGTAAACCTTTTACGATATTCAGAGAAATTTTTTCTTCCCTTTGCAGAATCTGCATATTCGTATAAACTTCGGAAATGGAAAGAAATATCTCCAGAGGAAGCTTTGTGCCGCCGATTTCCGGAAAGAGCTTTCTGGCTATCCTGTATATATTTTTCTCTCCGGATTTGATTATTGACATTATTTTTTCCTGTCTATCAGCAAATGCTTTTTCGTAACCGTCGATAATTTTGTCAATATCGGATACGGCCTTTCCATGAGCGGAATATATCATTACCGGCGAAAGTTTTTTAATCCTGGCCAGTGATTCATAAAATTCAGCCTGACTCATCCTGACCGGCAATCTTTTATGTTCATCAAGCATCATAAAAGCGTTCGGTGTTATATGTTCAATAATAGTGTCTCCACAGAAAAGAATTCTTTCCTTTTCCAGAAAAATGGAAACGGAACCTTTGGAATGGCCGGGAGTTTCTACTATTTTTCCGCGATATTTTCCGAGCTCGACTTCGTCCCCATCGCGCATGACAATATCAACCCTGCAATTATCCGACATGGTCCTGAACATTAGGAAAAAAAATCCCAACATGATGCCGATGGGCAGTGGAACGCCCGTCAATTTGAGAAAATTAGTGTATCGGCCGACCGATACCTCCATCCCTTTTTCAATAGCGATAATGTCTTCTGCATGCGCGGTTACTTTCGCTTTACCAGCTTTAACGATTTTCTTCGCTGCACCGTAGTGATCAAGATGCCCGTGCGTTACTATGATATTCCCTATATCCGAGAAACGGATGCCGTGCTCGTCCAGCGCTCTTTTAAGAAGATCAGCCGTCTGCTTCATTCCCGTATCTATCAGTGTAATTTTATCACCTTTAAAAAGATAAACATTAACCGGGCCCGGTTTATAACCGGAAAGGGGAAGCTTAATGCTGTAAACATCCGGCATGATTTCCGTGCTGTATTTATATTCTTTTTTCAACCTTTTTACTTCTCCCGGATAACTTCTACAAAAAACTCAGTCCCAACTACTTCGATATTCTGTAAATTTGATTCTTTGATATTCGATAAGATATTTTCTGTTAGAAACGAGTACATACAAAAAGTATTACATGCTATCGCAAAACTAATCCCATAAAGAAATTTTGCGAACTCAAAAAACATCTGCGTCAGCGCATAATTAACGATTCAGATACTTACCGGCCAGAGCGCTTAAGCCTTTTTCCAGAATGCTTCCATCAGGCACTTTGCCCTCAGGAGTGAGTTTATCAATAAGTTGAGGGAGAATGCTGGCCAGGCTTTCAGATATGTGATTCGGTGAAACTCCAACTTTTCCGGCGATTTTATTGATGCTTTCTGTACCTAGAGTATTGCTGATCTGATCGGCAGAAACAGGCTGATTTGCCCCCGTACCTATCCATGATGATACAATATCACCCAGACCGTTGTTTTGAAATTTTTCAATCAGCCCGGGTAGACCGCCGGTTTGGGGATTATTAATAATGGCGAAAACCTGTTCCATTAAGCTGCTTTGCTGACTATCACCACCCAGTTTTTTACCGATCATCGATACGATATCACTTAATAAGCCCATTTCCGCTCTCTTTTTTCAGGCTGACCCGGCGGCCACTACCGGCTTACCGGGTAGATAAGGCCGCCTGACTGTTCATGAAAAATTTGCTATTTCTTTTTTGCCTCTTTTGCTTCAACCGCTACTGCTTTCATCGTGTATTCGATGGTGACTTTGGAACCTACTTTAAGATCACCCGTTACCTTGGTTGCCGCGTCACGGCCCATCTGCCATTTGTCCTTGCCCTTCTGAATGACAATCATGTCGGAGCTGACTTCCAGAACCGGCCCGGTTACCTGATAAGTTTTTGGCCCGGCGGCAAATGCAACCACCGCAACAAGAAGGAACGCACACGCAAAAATTAAAACCTTCTTCATAGAAATACCCCCTTCATGTTTAAGTTAAGATTAAACAACAGTTACTTGACAACAATATAATTCTTGATTGCTTCAAAGGTTCTTCCCTTAATTCCTTTGACCTTCATAACATCTTCAATAGAATTGAATGGCCTGCCTATAATAATAGCCTTTGCTTTCGCCGGACCAATTTCAGGAAGTTTCTCGAGCATAGCCTGATCAGCTTTATTTATATTGATTTTCGTACCGGGAGCAAGATTTGTTGCGGCTGACCTAGCCCTCGTTCTGATCTTGCTTTCCGCACTTTTCATGTCCTCTTCATCTGCCAACGTTGGAGATGTCGTTTTGCTTTCAGTTTTTGTAGTTGTTTCTGTTACAGAAACAACCTGCGGTACATCAGTTTTCCATTCAGCGTTTGCCGTTGTTACCGTCATTCCAAGAATAAGTGTCACAGCGATTAATAATATACAAGAAAACAAACAAACTTGCTTTTCCAATGTGGCATTCTTTTCTTCCAATAGTTCAGCCTCCTCAATTACAAATTTAATTATCCGATAATTTTGACGGCCCGATTTTTACCAGAGTCATCAAATCTTGTCAAAGTTATTTCTAAAAAAAGAAAAAGTTCAGCGACAAAGCTTCACAAAGTTAAACTACCTGCTGGTTCAATCAGAATGATTGAACCATTTATTTAATTTTGCTATGAACTTCTAATGATTTCGGTTTGATTTAAACGCTTGGTTCAATCTGCAAGATTGAACCAGCCAACAATAACGTTAAGGATAAATTATGCCGTCTGTACGAATCGTAAAACAGCTTAAAGACAAGATTTACTTTGTCACCTTTACCGTTCATAATTGGTACTACCTTTTTGATCGCCACAACCGTTTTGAAATTCTTGAAGACAGTTTTGTGTTTTGTCAAAAAAATAAGGCATTAAAAATATATGCTTTCGTTTTTATGCTGAATCATCTCCATTTCATCGGTACGGCACCGGATATGATTGCCGTAATCCGCGACATAAAAACTTATCTTGCCAAAGAGTTGAAGAAAAATATCGGCATCACAGAACCTAATATATTAAAACTCTTTGTTAAAAAAGGCATGTATCATTTCTGGAAAGAAACAAATTTTCCAAAAATTATTGAAAGTGAAGATTTTCTGCATCAGAAGATTGAATATATTGAATCCAACCCTGTACGAAAACAATATGTGCTTTACCCTGAAGATTGGCGCTGGTCATCAGCTAGTAAAGTGCCGACAAAAATTGCCATAACCGAATATTGATATACAAAAACGATTAAACGTTTGGTTCAATCTGCAAGATTGAACCAGCCAGCGAAGTTCAGCGACAAAGCTTCACAAAGTTAAACTACCTGCTGGTTCAATCATTCTGATTGAACCATTTATTTAATTTTGCTATGAACTTCTAATGATTTCGGCTTGATTTAAACGTTTGGTTCAATCTGCAAGATTGAACCAGCCTATTTAAGAATTTCAATTAACAGCATCCTTTGCCGAAACAGGAATTTTGTTGTAGTGCTGCAAAACAGCTTTCAACAGCGAAGCGCTGTGCCGCAATTGAATGTATGCCTCCTGCCTGGTCATATTTCTTTTTTCCGCGCGCAGTTTATAACCCAACACACGGCTGAGATTGGCAATTCGCGCAATTTCGCGGGCAAGATCTGCTTCAAAATTCTTATCGTTTAAAGTAATGGGATATATGTGTTTGGAAATTTTTTCCGTTTCATTCAGAATCGTATTTTCCACTATCCCGTCATTGGCATTGTGGTGTTCCTTATTAAAATCATCGTAAGCGATGTTATGCAGGGGCTGGGAAAGATCACCGATATAATGAGCGCAATAAACAAGATGATACAAAGCGTATTTGCCCTCCCGCAAATCTTTTTCGTACGCACGCAAAGAAGCAATTATCGCCCCCAAAAGATGCCCTTCTGCATCAAATATCTTCCTTCTTTTATTATAACGTTCGATTTGATCGAAAACCATTTTCGTCGTTATCTCGGCTTCAGCGGAATTGTTGAACCAGTGATTGTAAGATTCCACATTGCCCGCCTTAATTTTGGCAATATCCGGTCCGGCGCAGTGATACCACATCTCAGAGCCGGTCGCTTTACAGATTGCCAGATGAGTATGATCATGCCAGGCCAGCGCTTGCGCGGTAAACAACAAAACAAATATAAGTATTGTTGTTTTTAATCCTGTTTGCTTCATTTTTTCTACCAACCCTTATTCCACATATCCTCATCGTTATAGATTTTTTCTTCTTCGCTGGCTTCCTGCGCATCCAGTTCCAGATCGCGCGTATTGGACTGCGCTTTTTGAGTCAAATATTCGCGATACCATTCATGTGCCGTGATCATGGACATGACTTCGCTTGTTCCCGTCCAGATGGAGGCCAGACGGACATCGCGGTAAATCCGTTCAATCGGAAAGACATTTGTATAGCCGATGCCGCCCATCACCTGCATGGAATTGTGAACAACCTTCTGGCATGATTCGGTGATAAACTTTTTGCTCTGCGAGACCATCCTTCTTATTCTGAGCATATCCGCGCCTTCGTCCACCGCCCTGGCAGTGACATAAGCCATGGCGCGCGCCGCATCCAAAAGCATCGCCGCTTCGGCAATCTGAAAGTTCACGCCTTCAAACTGGGCGATAATCTGACCGAACGCCTTTCGCCGCGAGGTATAATTCGTCGCGATTTCCAGAGCGGGCCGTGCCGCGCCGATGGTCATGGCGGCTGTTCCCAGTCTCTCCGGTATCATCATGGTATTGAAAACAGCATAAGCTCCCTGAACTTTTCCTACGACATTCTCTTTGGGGACTTTTACATTGCGGAAAATAATGCGCCCCGTTCCGCCGCCGCGGCAGCCCATGAGACCGTATAGATATTTGACCTCCACGCCCTCGACACGATCGACAATGAAGCAGGTCATGGATTCCTGAGGCTTCGCTTCAGGATGGGTTTTCGCGTACACCAGAAAATAGTCCGCGCCCTCGGCGCCCACGATAAATCTTTTCATGCCGTTTAACAGATAATAATCGCCCTTATCTTCCGCCCGGGTCGTAGCCCCGAAGAAATCCGACCCCCCGCGAGGCTCCGTCAGGCATTCCGCCGCGAAGATCTCTCCTTTTAAAAGCGGCTTGACATATTTCTCTTTCTGTTCATCGGTGCCGTGACGGATAATCGCGTCACAGACCAGTTCCGCGCCGACGCCGAAGACACAGGCGAACTCATAACCGATCACACCCACCTCCTCCATGATCATGCAGGTCGTCGCCCAATCCATATCGCGGCCGCCCCACTTCTTCGGATAGCGGCAGCCCATGAGATTGCGCCGGGCGGCTTCCTGCAAAAATTCCTTCGGAAACTTGATCTTATCCGTATCCATATCCAGGATCATCTGGCGCGGCACCCATTTGACAAAATCCCGCGCTTCGTCCCTGATTTTAATTTGTTCCTTTGTCATCATATAATCGAACATGGTTTTCACCTCTGTTTTCTGACAGCAGTTAAGCCGTGATTTTTTGCAGAATTATAACAGAAATAAAATATTTAAAAGAAATTTAATCAGCTGTGTGGGGTTTCCAATTCCACACGGGTGGATTCCAGAAAGCGGCTCAGGGAATTAAAATAGCTCACGCAAAGAATCAGTTCTGTCGCACCTTGTGCACCATAGCGTTTCAGGATTTGAGCAAGGGCTTCGTCACTGAGCCGGACATCGCGGCTGATTTCATCAGCGACACGGCAAAGCAGATTGCCTTCTTCATCAAGCGAAATAACAGGGTCTTCGGTACTGATGATTTCTATTTCCTTATCGCTCACATTGTAACCTTTAGCCAGTGAGACGTGATGAGTCCATTCATAAGCGGAGTGGGTAACATGCGCGACTCTTAGAACTGCAATCTCGCGCTTGCGCGGATCGAACGAACTGTAAAACAAAATGGACTGTGCCAGATCAACAAGAGCTTTCGTGCTGGCCGGAGCATTGGCCGCCATGTGCATGACATTCATCGGAAACGCCTCGACTACTGCTCTAACCTCCGGAGATAAACTTTCCATTTCCGGATACGGAATTCGAGGGCACATATAATCTCTTTTCATTTAATATAATCTCCTTTATATTTCAGTTTGCATTCAAGATGATCCCGAGGAGGCAAGAAAGGGGGCGACGCAGGTGTACTTTTTATGTACTCCGGGGAGTACCCCGACGACGCCGACAAAGGTAGCGCTTGAATGCAAATTGAAATCAAAATGACAAACTTCTTTTACCTATTATTTTTTCCAACCTTCCACAATTATGATAAAAGCCGGCATGAGGATTTTTAAGAGGAACACCAAAAATTCTCATATCAATTAACTCAGTAATAATACCGGCCTGCTTCAGTGTATCCATATAGGCAAATTCGGTAACCAATCCCAGAGATTTAATCCTTCCTCTCACCCAAGTTTTATTGCCTGATTCTTCCAGTTTTCGTTTGAAAGAATCTACGTTTTTTACGGAAAAGCCCAAATGCTGCAATACCATCCGGCCTTTTTTAACACACGATTTATAAAAATTGGAACCGGTGCCCGGCTCCAGAAGTTCAATTTCATAACCTTTATGACAGGCCAGACCAACCTTGCCGCTGAATGTTTTATTCTTCCCTCGTTCATTCCACATATCGAGCGTATCGGACGCAATAAAAAAAGGTCCCATTCCTTTATTTTCCAGTTCCGCGGCGGCGGTTTCCACATTGGCCACCACAATTCCCAACTGACGAATATCAGGAAAGTTATATTTTTCACGGAAATCTTTAGCTATTAGGGATAGGGTATAATCAATATTGTCAGATCTCAATACGTCATCAAAAAAATAGATCACTAAAACAGCCTCCTTTTGCTCCTAAATCCTTGTCAGGCTTTTATCCCGGCATATTTCCGCGCCATATTCTTGGCAACTTTTGCAGATGTATTAACAACCATTTTCGGAAAAAGTCTCATTAATACGTCCAGAACTTTCGCATCGTATCCGACCATTATCCTTTGCTTATTTTGTTTGATTCCCTTGATTATGATGCTTGCGGCTTTTTCCGCAGATGTACGGAACACTTCTTTATCATAAAGTGCAGCCGCCTGTTCCCTGGATATCGAGTAATATGTATTATTGACCTTGGTGTTTCTCGCGATATTTGTTTTAATCCCGCCCGGATGAACGCAACTGACACCGATGCCGGTTCCTTTCATCTCCTGAATCAGGGTTTCCGTGTATCCCCTGACCGCGTATTTCGATGATTGATATGGACCGTTATTCGGATTAGGCACTATTCCGTTGATACTCGATATATTGACAATATGGCCTTCAGGCCTTCTGCGCAGATAAGGAAGAAAGGCCATTGTGCCGTATACCACACCCCAGAAATTTATACCCATGAGCCATTTGAAATCCTCTATCGGTACCGTTTCCAGAAAATCGCCGAGGGCGACTCCCGCGTTATTAATAATGATGTCGATGCCCCCGTGATGTGCTTCGGCCTCTTTGGCAAATCTGATTACCTGATCCTGTTTTGACACATCCACAACATGAGTTGAAACTTTAATGCCATTACCAATTAATTTTTTCGTCTCTTTAAGACCGGCCTCATTGATATCCGAGATAGCCAAATGGCAGGATTCGCCGGCCAGTTGTAAAGCAAGCATTCTGCCGATGCCGGATCCCGCTCCTGTTATTGCCGCAACTTTGTTTTTCAAATTTTTCATAATGCAATCCTTAATTATGATTTCCTTTTCCTTTCCAAACAAGATCAGTGTTTAAATTTATAAAGTTTACCTTCGGCTAAGTGTTTTACCGTTTCCTGTACGATACGATTGATATCCTCCGTCGTAATCTTCTCACGGTCGACTGAATTAATATGTTCATCCAGATAGCGGATGTAGGCCTGCATCGCTTCTATGGTTTCCTGATTGTCAAGGCAGCGGATGCTTTGTTCCATTTCGATACTTAAGCCGTGTCTTAAAGTTGTTTCCATGCCATCGTGTACGCATTTCTTGATTGCGTCCACAGCCATCATGGGACGTTTGCTCATCAGTTCGGCAAAGTCCTGCACGCGTTTTTTAAATTCCTCTTTGTTGAAAAATCCGGTAATCAGACCTATGCGCTCTGCTTCCTGAGCACTTAACTGATTTCCACGCAGCATAAATTCCAGCGCTTTGGCTCTGCCGATAAGCCGCGGCAGCCTCTGCGATGAACCTCCGCCGGGAACAATATTTATCAAAACTTCCGGCTGCCCGACGGTAAAACCCTGATCGCCCACCATGAAACGGAAATCGAAACAGGCGGAAAGTTCGGTGCCGCCGCCGTTGCAATTACCGTTGATGGCAGCAATGGTTATTTTATTGAGCCTTTCAATTGCCAAATACATTCTGTGCATTATGAACCACAGATACAGACTGGATGAATAACCGCTTATACCTTTGGCAATTTTCAGCATCAGGATTTCATACCAGCCGAACCAATCCATCAGCCAGTTGGTAGACGTTGTCACATATTTGAAAAAAGCGCCTGTTAATTTGGTTTTAACATAAAGATTTAAGAGTAATTTTTTATTGTCTTTTGTGAGCACCAGCAGTTCGGGAATAGAGAAATGCATGATGTAAATATCTTCGATGCCACCGGTCAGAATGAAAACCCGGATAGAATCATCTTTCAATACCTGCTTGACCAGATCAAACAGTTCTTCGAGCATAGCCACGGTCAGGAAATTTACCGGTGGATTTTTAATTTCAACCCAGAGAGTTGAATTCTCACGCCGCGTGGAGAAATACTTATAGTTTTTCATAGTGCATATCCTCCTAATGAGACTTAAACTTTAATGACTTTTAATTCATTTTTTTAACATAGTCGCTAGAACGTTGAACATTGAACTTTTTTTTTCTTCACCCTTCACCCTTTTTTGCCGTCATAAAATATCTTCCCGAAGCTTCGTTCATAGCGTCAAAGAATTTCTGCGAAATACGTTTGGTAAACCACTGCGCCCAGGCTTCGGGCCCTACCGGAACAATCGAACGATTACGGCGAACCGCGCTCAAGATTGCTTTGGCCACGCGCTCCGGCGGCCAGCCGAATCTGCTGTAGAAATTGACAAGTGTTTTATGACTCGCTTTGATATTATCCTGAAGATGCATCCGACTTTGCGCGACTATATTTGTATTGATTATTCCCGGACAGATAGTACTCACGCCGATTCCGAACCGGCGCATTTCCGACCTGAGTGTTTCGCTCAAACCCACAACGGCAAACTTGGTCGAACAATAGGCGCTCATTGCCGGTATCGAACAAAGACCGGCGCCGCTGGCTATATTCACTACGTGCCCGTATTTTCTGGAAACCATATGCGGTAAAAATGCTTTGAGACCATAGAGTACCCCCCAGTAGTTGACAGAGAATATCCATTCGTAATCTTCTATACTGGTATCAAGCAAAGGTCCACCGACTCCCACTCCGGCGTTGTTAATCAGGATATCCACGTGCCCCCGCTCGGTCATAACGGTGCCGGCGAATGAGTCAACCTGCTTTCTTTCGGATACATCAAGCTGCTTCGCCAGAACCCGCGCGCCTGTTGCCTGAATTTCTTTAGCTGTTTCTTCCAGCCTTTGCGCGTTATTATCGGCAATGACGACATCGGCACCCTCGAGCGCAAAAGCTTTCGCCGTGGCTTTTCCTATTCCCGAAGCAGCACCGGTAATAACAAGAACCTTATTTTTAAAATCTTTTATTCCCGGCATTATAGTCCCCCTTTGTTGATGATTACTCTATGCTTTCTTTCTCTTCGTGTATTCCTCCATCAACTCCACGAATCCATCGATGCGTGTATTCATCGGGCCTTCAGCGTAAACCCGCGGGTCGCAGTGGTCGGTATTCATCATCAAAACAGGAATGCCCCAGCGCTTCTGCAGCGCGTCACGCAGATCGAGCAAACCCGTACTGCTGGGACGGCAGCTGTGATTTTCGTGCATGATGATGCCGTCCAGATCGTAATCAACGATCATCTTATTAAAGTATTCGATTCTTCTATCGAGGTTAAGAGTGTAAGGGATAATTAAAGTGTCCCGGGCAACCTGCCGCAAAGTTTCCTTCACGGTCCTTTGCGGTTTTCCGCGACCGGCGAAGGAAATCGTATAAGGCTCAAAGACCACGCAGGCACCTTTTTCCGCCAAAACCTTCTGGTACAAATCAACGTTATACCAGAGTGTAATTCCTTCCCATAAGACACGGTATTTTTCGCGGCCAGGTTTAATCTCCATCTTATCGCCATAGCGTTTTTGAGCTCTTTTCAATTCAGCGGAATAAAACCGGATGGCATCCTTCTGATTCCACTGCGTCACCATGGGAAGCATAAAAATCCGCACCCATTCAAAATACTTGTTGGCGGGAAATCTTCGGCGATAGTCATTCAACTGCCGGAAAAGCCGGCAAATCTCATATGAATTATTGACAATCTCCAGGTATTTATCCTCGTCGAATTTCCGGCTGGTAATGTCTTCCAGAAATCTAATCATATCCCACAACTGCTCTTCCACATAATCAACATATTCCTCAACGCGGGACTCATTTTCACCGGCCACCACACTGGGATAATCAAGCGCGAAATAGGGTTTGCCGTGAGTTCGGGCTTCATTTTCCAACCATTTAAGGTGTGTATCACAGACAAAATTTGCCGAAAAATAAGCATCTCCCGGAGGATATCCGCCGAAGTCCTGCGGCCAACACATACAAGACGCGCCGATACTGGTTTTCATATAAGTGCAAATATCGCGTCCATAACCCAGACTATCGGCACATTCTATCGGCGGCACGGCGCATCCGGCTGTCGCGGTAAGCGCGGCATAGGCTTCCGGAAAGCCGGGAAAAAATCCCATGGATGCCGGTAATTCAGCGGGGAAACCGGCCGTAAAAACTCCAAACTTTCTAAAATTCCAAGGCATTAATTTATATATCTTCGAACGATTGATGTACTGCATCAGGATTTGCAACATGCGCGGAGTCAGGGGCTGATTGAGATAACCCTTGATTCCCTGTTTAAATACCTGCGGGTTTTTCGCGATGAAACGGGCCATTCTTATCATAACAGTCCTCCTGACCTTATTGAGTTATTAATTCCCGGAAGCTTTCCAATCGGCTTACGAACTGCTGATCGATTGTCGGTGTATATTCACGCTCAATAACAATCAATTTGTGGCCGTCTTTTTTCAATTCACGCACCAGGAAGGGAAAATCCAGACCGTTGGGCTCACAAAACATCAGTCTCTGCAAAACAATTCCGGCAACCTTTGTCTCTTTGAGACACTGTCGCAGATAATCCAGCCGGACATGAAAAGGAATCTTTGTCGGCGGCTGCGGGATGAGGGAATTATAAGTTGTCAGCGCTTCTATCGGATCGCCTTCTTCAGGAATAGTTTTCGCGAAATATCGTTCGCCCAGAGATAAATCATCGCGCACAACTCTTAATCCGGCAGACTCGAATATCTGCATCGCTTCCGGATAAGTGATATCCGAACCGGTTACCAGCACCGGCACCATATTTTTCGGAAATGCCGCCCTTCCCTTCCAATCCTCAAGCGTATTTTCCAGATCCTTAATCAGTTCGTCTCTATCCATTTGCACGCATTTACGGGCGGCAAGAAAATATTCCTCATTGGTAATATCTTTTACGCTTCTTAACGCCGCGAGCTGACGCATGAGACTTTTTATCTTGTTTGATTTTTTTATGGCCTCTTTCAATTTATCGTCAGTTATTTTTACATCGTATTTTTTTTCAAGATGTTCTTTAAAACGTCGCAGTTCGTGGGAGTGAAACTTGCGAGAGATTTTATCATTCTTGGCCGGGGTGTTAATCCAATAGAGAAAATCGGTTTTTACATGGTATTTCCAGATATCGTACTGGTTGTTGGTAGTGTCGCAACCGTGACAGAAAGCGATGCCTGTCCATTCCTGCGAGTGCGCCATTCCGTCGGTCAGACAGGAGCGTGAAAAAGGACAGATATAATTCTGAACATAGCGGTCGGCGGGATCGGTGGAAACGTGCACATCGCCCAGAATCTTATGCGGTGTAAATCCCGCGGCCATGACAATTTCTTCCGGAAATTCATGTCCGGTATCGTAATACGCGAACTTCTTCATTGTTCTCTCCCCCTAAATTGACATCTTCTAAATAAGACTCATAATGTCATTTCGACCGAAGGGAGAAATCTTAATCCGTTTTAAAAATTAGATTTCTCGTCGTTATACTCCTCGAAATGACAAAATTAAAAATTACAAAGCTCTGCCGCGTCGTATAATTTATCTGCGGTTTGCTCCCAATATCGCCGCGCCTATAGCTCCGCAAATCTGTGCCTGTTCGGGCACATCGATCTTTGCTCCTACCTTTCTTTCCAGCGCATCACGCATGCCCATATTCTTCGACACTCCGCCGGTCATCACAATCGGCTTGACCACACCGGAGCGGTTCATCATGGACATCATTCTGGAGGCAATGGATTCATGAATGCCGGCAATAATGTTTTCTCTGCTTTCTCCTTTGGCAATCAGTGAGATTACTTCCGATTCCGCGAATACCGTGCACATGTTACTGATAACTGCCGCCTTCGTCGCCTTGTTCGACATGGCCGCAAAATCCTTGATTTCCACATGAAGGGCGCGAGCCATTACTTCCAGAAAACGTCCGGTTCCCGCAGCGCATTTATCGTTCATCACAAAATCGGCAACACTACCGCTATCGTCTATTTTAATGAACTTGCTGTCCTGTCCGCCGATATCAATGACAGCCTTAACTTTGGGATAGAAATATTTTGCTCCGGCAGCATGGCAGGTGATTTCGGTAATTTTCTTCTGAGCGGCATCAACGATATTTCTGCCGTATCCTGTGGAAATGATGTACTTGACGTCCGATTCTTTTTTGCCGGTACTTTGAAGCATCCTGGCATAGATATCGCGCCAGGCCTTGTCCATGTCGTAACCGCTCAAGGCCACATCAGTGTGGAGAAGCTTGCCGTCATCCATCATGGCAATTTTTGTGGTTATGGAGCCAATGTCTATTCCGACCGTCAACATAATAACATCTCCTATATGTCCAAATTCGGTACAATAATGACAGCAATTCGTGAGGGGGATAATTCCGTTTACGCAACGTATCCAAACAGCAGGAAATAGTCAATGACATGAACGGACATTTATATTGATAAAAACGGCCACTGATTATTGATTATTCTTATTTAACAGCAATATAGGAATGATATGCTAAGTTATTTCTACCCTTTTTAACGAGTTCCCTTGCGGTAATTGGCCGGGGTGGTGCCTGTCCATGCCTTGAAGGCATGATAAAAACCGGCCACTTCGCTATAGCCCAATTTCTCCGCTATTTTTTCCATGGAACAATCACCGGCAGCAATCAGCTCCAGCGCTTTTTGCTTGCGGATATCGGAAAGAATATCTTTGTAAGAAGTTCCTTCCATGGCGAGCCTGCGCCGGACAGTTCGCTCGGGCATATTGATGCGATGAGCCAGTTGATCGAAAGTGGGAAAGTCTCCCTCCAGAAACATCAGTTCATGCCTTATTTTATTTTTGACTGTTACATTCTCATTGAGACGCTGACATAATTGCCGGCATTCCTGCTCCAGCACTTTTTTAGTCAGGGAATTGGCATGTTTGAGCGGTCTGTCAAGAATTGCCGCATCGAATATTATCAAATGTTCAGGAGCGTCAAAAAATATCGGGCAATGAAAAATTTTCCTGTATCTGGCCGCGTATTTCGGTGCGGGAAACGCCAGATGCATTTCTTTAAAAATATGCGCATCATCCAGAATCATGGAGCATATGGTGTAAAGCGAAACAACTTCGGTCTCAAAAACATAAAGGTGAAAATCATCCAGACTCACCAATTCTTTCATGCGGACGTAACCCTTCTTTCCATCAACTTTTAAATCGTACTGAAAATAGGAAGATGCCAGATCAATATATGTGAGCATTAGCTTGAGGGCATCGAACGCTGTTTCACAACACATCGCCGCCATACCCAGTTTGCCTTTAGAAATCAGATGATGATGCGACCCCAAATCCAGACCGCTTAAAGGGGACGGGGCAAGCTGCGCCAACTTGCGGCCAATCATAATTTCCTGCTCCGCGGTAATGATGCGGAGCGGATCATCCAGTTCGCTCATTTTTATGCCGCTTCCGATGAGAATTTTCTGGGGATCAATTCCATATTCACCGGCCGCGCGTACAAACACCGCCACGTTATTGATTGGACGAAACACGCCTAAAGTGCCTTTCGATTTTATATGAAATTTTTCGCTCATGAAGTTTCTTTTACATTGTTTTCGCAATTTATGGAATATGCTAATGTCTAAAATTGAATGTTCATGATATATTAAAAACGTTCTGTCTGAGACTTGCACACTTGCTCCCTTAAGGCAATATTGATAAAATAGAAAAAAATAATCCACATTCCCGAGTTTCAGATTTATGAAAACTGTACGATCCTTCATTTGTTGTTTTCTAACTTCTAAATTCCACCCTTGGGGAGTTACTTTCCTGGGCTTGTTTTTATGCGGTTTTGCCGAGTCATTGCCCTGTGAGAAACAAACATCAATTTATCCTGTATATAAAGATGAATCTTCCATGAATGCAGAAAACAACAAGCAGGCACCGGTCAAAACAAGTTTGCATAGCCTCAGTTTAAGGGCACGCTTCTCCAGTTTTGACGTTATCGGAGACGTAGCCGAAGAAGAATTCTGGGAATACGATTTGGCGGCATACTTCAGATCGCCCTGGAAGTTTTATACATCATCAGGCTGGGGAGCAGATGTAAGGCTGATGTCCAGTATTGGCGTTCTATATGGAGACAGCAATACCGCGTTGGTTATTTCACTCATCCCCCTGCTGGCATTCGGCAGTCAGGATGGAAAATTTACATTAGATATGGGAGCGGGCGGCGCTCTTTTAAGCAGGCATAAATTTGGAACACAGGATTATGGAGGATATTTCCAGTTTGCCCTTACTGCCGGTGTCAGTATTCCGCTTTTCTGGCAGTTAGGTGCCGGATACCGCTACCTGCACTATTCCGATGCCGCAATTTACGGACCCCACAATACAGGAGCGGATTTCCACATGCTGGAACTCATCTATAGATTTTGATGAAAGAACTACTTGAAATTCTAAAAGTGCTTCTTGCGTCGAGCTTGCGTTCATTTGACATACAATAATTTTCGTTATATCTTCTTACAAAATGGCGTCGCCAAATACCTTTAAACAATAAGTGATTTAATATGCCGGACAACGCATACACATCATTAAGACAATTTCTTGATCAGTTTCCGCTCGGGTTTCCCGCAACTGACTCAGGCGTTGAAATAAAAATTCTCAAGAAGCTCTTCACGAAAGAGGAGGCCCGAATAGCAGTGCACCTTACGCCTTTTCCTGAAAACGCCAGGGACATTTCAAAACGCGCCGGCATGGCAATTGAATATCTTGAAAAAATGCTCGAACAAATGTCGCTGAAGGGCCTGGTATTCCGTTCAAAGAGGCAGGATGATATACTATACAGCACCATTCATGGTTGGCATATATGAGTATTCTGTCGGCAGGATGGATAAAGAATTGGCCGCGCTTTATAAAGAATATTATGAGACTGCCTACCAAAAAGAGATGGGCGAAAGCAACATTCCCGGTTTTAAAGCGGTGCCCGTCGGGGAAAACATATCTTCTGATATATCAGCCTTACCATATAAACTCATAGAAGATGAGATAGGTGACGCCACCTGCATCGCTGTTACACCCTGCATATGTCGCAAGGAAGCGCGCTTAAACGGCGAAGGGTGCAACCATGAACTTGAAACATGCCTTAGTTTCGGTGTCGCGGCTGAATATTATATCGAAAATGGTATCGGCAGAAAAATTGACGCAGATGAGGCGGTGGATATTCTTAAGAAGGCAGATGAAGCCGGACTGGTACACGCCTGCACCAACGTCAAACATCTTGCCAACATATGCAACTGCTGCCCCTGCTGCTGTGCCTCAATGAAGGGAATAACCGGTAAAGGGCTGTTACGTGAAAAATTTTTTAATCCTTTGTATGAACCGGTAATAGGTACTGAATCATGTACTGCTTGTTCAGCCTGCATGGACAAATGTCCGGTGAAAGCCATTGAGATTGAAGAAACTCCCTCCGTTAATCGTGACAAGTGCCTTGGGTGCGGATTGTGCGCAACCGCGTGTCTGCTAGGATTAATTTCTATGATACCCAGAAAAGACCGGCAGGAACCTTATAATAGAATGATTGAATTGGGACTTGCGATCTTAACGAAAAAGCAGGAAAACGCAGCTAAATAGTGAAATAAAATATTTTCGCTTTTTCAGAACGAAACATTATCTCCTATTTCCATCTCACAGTCCCAGGTCGTCCGCCACACTCTTCATCGCGTCCAGACCGAGCTCGATAAATTCATCCAGTGTCAGACTTATTTCACTGCACAGGGCTATCTGTTCACGATTCACGCCTGCAGCAAAACGTTCTTCCTTAAAACGCTTGCGGATTGACTTGGCTTCCACGCCGGCCAACTTTTTATCGGGACGTATCAAGGCACCGGCAGTGATAAGTCCGGTTAAGGGATCGGTACAAAAGAGAGCTTTATCCATTAACGACACGAGGGGTTCACCATGTTTATCATTGTGAACAAGAATCGCATGGCAGACCTCATCACTGGCACCCAAATCTTTAGCCATCTGTGCGCCGGGTTTGCTGTGAATGGACATATCGCCATTGGTCATCTCAATATCTATATCATGCAACAAACCGGCCAGTCCCCACTCATTTTCATTCTCTTTGAACCGTCGTGCAAGCGCGCGCATGATGGCCTCCGCAGCGAGCATATGTTTGACAAGATTTTGATTCTTAACATTATAACTGACAGCTTTCAGTGCTAATTCCCTATTCATTTATTGTTCCCCTTTAATGACCGACGTCTACCGGAATTTTTCCATAGATACTTACATTTCGTGGTGTATTTATTCAATAGAAATATTTGTAGCGGATTTATGACAGTGCTGTCATTATCCGCTACAAATTATGGTAATCCTATACGGTATAGAGGGAAATCAACGGTTTCAAACAAATAAACAACTGGAAATTTTATCTGTTCGGGTATTCCTTCTTCGTGAATTCCTTCCACATGTTTCTGGCTACATTTTTCTGATTCTGATTATAGGCACGTTCGTCGGGGAAAATATACGGATCATTCTTCAGGACAAATTCGAGAAGGTCCAAAGCGCGCTTCTTGTTGTCGATTTTCCAGTAAAGTCGGGCGCCATAAGTATAGTTGGGGAAAAATCCCGGCTGCTGAGAAATTTCCTTTTCAATCCTTGCGGTAAATTCATCAACGGAGAGTCCAAATTTACTTACGAGAAACAATGGTATTCGCGTGATAAGTTCACAGAAAAACCGATCGGTGGCACCATAAAAAAAATGTTTATTATTTATTTTTTTCTGTAACTCATCCACCTGCTCCATGTTTTTCATAATGGTACTGAATATCCATAAACTTTGCATCCAGCCTTTCATATCGGCTTTGCCGGCCATGTTTGTTGTTTTCCAGAATAGCCCGTCCGGACTATGGGGATCAACCGCCAAAACCTTATCGGAAGCGGCCTCTCCCTTTTCATACCAGCTTATCTTAAGCTTCTTTTGGTCGCGGGGCAAACGATCGCCAATGTCCCAATAAACAAAACCCATGAGTTTCCATGCTTCATGATTATCCGGACTAAGCTCAACAGCTCTCTCCAATTTGGTCACAATTATTTTAAGGTTTTTCTCGTCCCGATTTTCGAAAAAAAGTCTTTTGCCTTCCTGAAATAACAACGACGATTCCGTTGAACATGTTGCTGCCCGGGAAGTTCCCGGCATAAAGAGCGAAAGCGAACATATCGCAACAAACAATAAAAAAACCACACTTGAAACAACTTTTAAGAGGATTTTACCTCTTCCAACATAAGTCTTACTTCTTTTTACTTCCATAATTTACTACTAAAACCTCTCTATTTTTTGGAACGTAATTATATAAAACGCAGTTATAAGTCAAGAATGTCGTCAATTAAAGAGTCATACCAGATAGTTAAATGTGAATGGTTATGCGTGAAGATTAAAAAGTGAATAGCGCCCCACTACGCCTTGCTTCGGGGATAGTTCCCAATCCCGATGAATCGGGATTGGATCTTGCGGCGACTACCCGTATTACAATTTCAGCAACAATTAAAAGAGATACTGCAATCGCAAGATTGATAATAATAATTTTTAACCAGGAAGTTTTTTCATGTTATCCCCTGTTAATTGACATGGTGTCCCCAAATTCTTCCATAAAATTCATCATTAATTTACTTTTTTCTATTCCTCTATGATACGGGTCAGAACCAACTCCTCCGCGTTTTCTTTTCGGGGAACACAAAGCGGTGCGAGTACCTGAAAAAACATCTCGGAGTCAAGAATGCCTTCCGGCGCGAAGACGCCATAGTCTGTAACTGCCTTTTTTAGTATCATCATCGCGCCGATTGCCAGCGGTACACCCGTGCCACCTCCCATCCCCCCCGGCGGGGCAGAAAGAACAGCGCATGCCGACATTACATGCTTGCCTTTTCTTAGTCCGGTAGCCAAAGCGAAAAGAGGAGGAAGTTTAGGATTTTTTTTGCGGGTGAATTCGGCAAGCATTTTTTCATTCGTTCTGCCGTGGTCAGCCGGTCCTTCAATTTTCTCCGCAATTCCTGCCGCTGCTTCAACCGATAGAAATCCGCGATTAACCATCCAGACAATCAACTTTAACCCTGCCAGATTAAGTCTCGAAATTATAAAGACATTCTTGCTGGTCTTCAATGTCGGGTAATAACGCGGAAATGTCACCGATTCAGGATGGCCGATAGTGTGCAAGCGCCTCTTCCCTATTCCCGGAAAATCCAGATCGATCGGAGATATGGGAGATGCATCAATGTATTTACCGTTTTCAAATAATCTAATCTTACCCGTCAGCTGGTGGATTCCATGGACCGTTGCCGCGGATGGTTTTTTCGCGATGATATCCGGCCTGGCAGCTTCAATATCCCAGGCCGTGAAAATCTGTTCGGGTATGTCCAGATTCATCAATGCCTTTTTAGCCAGCATGTTTGATATGCCCGGACTTGCTCCCATCCCGACAATAGCGGTAATTTGAGCGTCCCGCGCTTTTTCATTAAGATTGAGCATGGAAATGGTTGGTTCCCAGTCGTCACAAATATCCACATAATGCCGCCCGGTCCGAATACAGGAAGAAAGCACCTGCGGGCCGAAACGAAAAAAAGGCCCGACAGTATTCATAACCAGATCCGCACCGGCTGCGGCCGCGTCAAGTGCCGCTGAGTCGGAGATATCCAGAACAAGAGGCTGTGCTATTTTCCCCAACTCGCGGGCAAAAGCTTCGGCGCGTTTTTCATCAATATCCGCGATGAAAATCCTATCGCACCACTTTTGAGAAACAAGGGTTTTGGCTGCGTGCCTACCCATACCTCCACAAGCTCCCAAAGCTAAAACTTTCATTTCTCACCTCCGTCAAAACAGACCGCGTTGCCGTCGGCATCCTGCCAGGCGGCAAAGTTTTTGCGGTATTCTCTTAAACTATCATAATTTAATTTAGTCGTTTGAATGCAGGGAATATCCGGCTGCTGAAACATAATATTACCCACAGGACCGATGACGGACGAATCACCGCTGTGAGCAAGGTCATTGCCGTCTTTGCCCACCCTGTTCAGGCCGATAACATAACACTGGTTTTCAATGGCTCTTGCCTGAAGCAAAGTCTTCCAATGGAGCGCGCGTTTGGCCGGCCAATTGGCGATGAAAATAGCCACGTCATACTCGTTTTGGATATTCCGGCACCAGATAGGGAAACGCAAATCATAACAGATGAAAGTACGCAGATTCCATCCGTTGACTTCAACAGTGAGATGACTTTTCCCCGGTGAGTACACCTTGTGCTCGCCGGCCATTCTGAAGAGATGTTTCTTATCGTAAGTCAGGATTTCACCGTCCGGTGTTGCCCAGATAAGCCGGTTAAAATATTTTTTTTCTTCCTCGATAATGACGCTTCCTAAAACATGGGAATTTTTTTGCCTGGATTTTGCAGCAATCCAGGAAACCGATGAACCTTTCATAGACTCCGCCAGTTCTCCAACGTTCATGGTGAAACCTGTAGAAAACATCTCCGGCAGAACAATCACATCCGTTTTTTCAGAAATGCTTGTAATCTTTCGGTCCAGCATTGCGATGTTGGCCGGTATGTCTTCCCAATAGAGTTCCGTCTGAATCAAAGTGACTGTCAGATCCTGCATATGCTCCCCAATGTTTGAAATGTATTTACTTAATAATCAATTTTTCAAAACTTCTCGTCATACCGGCAGAAGTCGTTTTATGTCATTTCGAGCAAAGCGAGAAATCTTGATTTCATTAAATTCAGCATTCTAAGATTCCTCATCCCGATAAATCAGGATTCGGAATGACAGCTTTCTGCCTTTTTTTCGTCATTCCCGCGCAGGCGGGAATCCAGTTTTGTTTTTTTCCTTAACATCGGTCTTTGACGTTGTAACAAATGTTCTGTCTTTGCGAACGAAGCGACGAAGCAACCTCACGAACTACTGAAAATATTAGATTGCCACAACGCCTGAGAGGCTTTTCGCAATGACATCGGAAGGCCGACGACGCAGCCAACAAAGGTAGCGCTCAATCTGAAATTGGAATCAAATTTTGCATAATTTCTCCGCCGCTTTAATTAAAGTTTCATTCTTTTTGGCAAAACAAAAACGCAGTACCTTATGGTCGTCTCCACCGACGCAGAAAACCGATGGAGGAATAGCCGCCACTTTATGTTCGGTTGTGAGCCGTTTGGCAAAATCAATATCCTTCTCATCAGTGATATCTGCATACGAGAGCATCTGAAAATATGTTCCCAGGCACGGCAGCGGCCTGAACCGGGAATCTTTAATCAGCGAGAGAAACAGATCTCTCTTTTCCTGATAAAAATCAGGAAGCGTGAGATACTTTTCTTTTTTCTCCATGAACTCGGCATAGGCAAACTGGGTTGGTGTATGGGAAGCAAACGTTACAAATTGATGCACCCTTTGAAACTCCACGGAAAGCTGTTTCGGGGCCAGACAATAGCCCAGTTTCCAACCCGTGGTGTGATACGTCTTTCCGAAAGAGCTGATGACAAAACTGCGCCGGGCAAGCTCCGGATATCGGGCCATACTTTCATGACGATGCCCGTCAAAGACGATATGCTCATACACTTCATCGGAGACGATGAAAATATTAGTGTCAGCTACAATATCAATAAGCGCCTTCATGTCTTCTACACCAAGTATTGCGCCGGTAGGATTGTGGGGTGAATTTAATATCAGCAGCTTTGTCTTTTTGGTTATCGCATCCGTCACTTCATTCCAGTCAACATGATAATCCGGATACTTCAATTGCACATACACCGGCACTCCACCGGCCAGCAGAACATCGGGAGCATAGGCATCGTAAGCCGGCTCGAACAGAATCACCTCGTCGCCTCTGTTCACCACACAGGTGATGGCGGAGAAGATAGCCTCTGTAGCCCCGGAAGTTACCGTGATTTCCGTATCCGGATCGTACTGAGCGCCATAAAGTTCCTCTGTTTTTTCAGCAATGCGCTGCCTCAAAGATGGTACACCCTGCATCGGCGCATACTGGTTATGTCCTGACGCCATGTATTTTGTGACCAGTTCACAAAGTTCGGCAGACACATCAAAATCAGGAAAACCCTGCGAGAGATTGATGGCTCCGGCATCGTTGGCCAGTTTGGACATCACGGTGAAAATCGTAACGCCAACATCCGGTAACTTGGAATAAATATTCATCGTTTTCAGCAAATCTCCATTCTTTAAATCAAAAGTCAAAATTTGATCGTGCTTTCTTTGCTAAGCAGCTTTTTGTATTTCTTTGCCTTCGTATTCTGGAAACATGATAATAGCAGGATGAACATCGAAGGCTTTTGCCATCTGCTCCACTCGCTTTTTTCCGATATCAACCTTATCATTTTCTAAAAGACTTATATTTGTCGAACTGATTCCGCACCGATTGGCAAGCTCATTCTGTGTCCAGCCTTTTAATTCACGCAGCATACGGATGACCTCGCCTGTCGTCAGCCTGGCGTGCGGCTTTGCAGGAATAAATTCGTTTTTTTTGCTTGTTTTCATAAATCCTCCTAATATTCGTGCGGTGTTATTTCCAAAACAAAAACCGTAATAATATTTTTCTCCACCCTATAGATGACCCTGTACTTCAGACTCAGACGAGATGAACGCTGCCCTTCGTGTTTTCCTGTCAGTTTTTCGTCATGAAACCCCTGAAATTCCCTCAATTTTTCCGGCCCATGACGAAAAACGATATCCTTCCACAGTTCATACTTCTTAATAACCGCGGCAGGCAGCTTACGGCACGTTTTTTCTATATCGCGATGTTCTTTAATATACCACATTATTAATTTTAATAACCTATCAATTATAATAAGTCAAGACCAAACATGAATTACATTGAAAAGAACCCGTTCTTTTATGATAATAAAATGACAAAGATGCTGTCCCCGGATTTAGATTTAGGATTATCGCGAAATAAAATTGACATACCAAACCTTTTCCCATACAGAGAACATATCCAAAGGATGATAATTCTTGTGCGCTTATTTCCAAGAGAAGAAATCTTTTTTGAATATTTTGATAAGCTCGCCGCCAAAATCGTAGAAGGCAGCGATCTTTTTCTGGAAATGACACAAACCGGCGATTACTCCAACGAAAAAATCGTCAGGCTTAAACAAATCGAACACGAAGCCGATAACATCACCCACAAAACCTATGAAGACATGCATACGACCTTTCTGATGCCGATAGACCGTGAAGATATCTGCGCGCTTGTCGACAACATGGACAACATCCTCGATTTCATCGAAGCTACCGCACTCCGTATCAATCTTTATAAAGTAAAAAAATTATCCGCTGAAATAATAAAACAGGCTCAAATCTTAAACGATATTACCAAAAAAGGTAAACTCATTATCCATGACCTGAGCGATATGAAAAACGCAAAAAGGATTCTGGCCGGTTGCAAGGAAATTCATACCCTGGAAAATGCCGGAGATATTATTTTAAGAACCGCTTTAGCCAATCTTTTTGAAAAAGAGAAAGACGCCATTGAACTTTTGAAAAGTAAAGATACTATTCAACTCCTTGAGGAAGCTATTGACGCCTGTGAAAAAGTGTCCAACATCGTGGAAGGTATTGTATTGAAAAATGCTTGATTCAGGGATTTCCAAAAAATAATTTTCAGCTATTATCTAATCCGCAACCGTTTGCAAAGCAGCTCTTTATTCATTGCTGATTATCTTCATCTTTTTCGACCATCCATACCTGTCTGTATTAACATTTCTGCAGTTTACATTATATTGGAACGTGAAAACAATTTTCCCCTGATATTCCGGGCTCTGATCAATACGATAATCTGTAATTGAACCACCAAAAAAAGACGGTTCAATACGTCTTTTGTGAAAATAAATTACACCGCCTATCAGCTTCTGAGCCTTATTTTCGTCCAAGCTCCACCCACCGCTTTCCCATTTGTTATCCGGCAACTTTACAAAATTATTCAACTGCTCAATTACGTGTATATTCATTTTATTTCCCCCATTCTAATAACCATTTAAGATAATCCGGATTTCCCACTGTTTTCTCATCTGAAAATAAAAAACCTGCCTCATTGTAATGGGCAGGGCCTTAACAACCGCTGTGATTTCCGCATAACAAAAAGAAACCCACAGCATCCCTCGATGTCTATTACATTATCCAGTTACAGACTATACCTAATACAGGTAAAGTCAAGACAAATTGTCATCTCTTATCGAAGCTTACGGTGTTTCATTTACAATGCCCCCGTCTAATTGCCGGCTTAAGTCCTTTCTGTTTTTAAATTTTTTACTATATTGACTTTTCCCTTTTCCGGGGTTATTTTTACAATTAAAGAGAGATTCCTACGCCGAGAGTTTACCATTCAACCAACCTTTTCAGATTAAAGGGCAAGGATTTTAATCATGAAAAGAGATTTAACCATTATTGGTATTATTCCGCAGTACCCGATGCATTCACAACAAAATATTTACGCCAGGATAAAAATGCCTTCGGTAGGGCTTTTGTCCATTATGAGCCAGATTACTCATCATCCCCGCATCAAAGAAATCTACGCGATTGATGAAAACAACTACAACGGACCGCAGGATTCCAACGGCTTGCCGGGTCATTTCTTCTTACAGGACAGACAACCAGCGCAAATTGCTTTGTTCTACGGCGGCATGAGCAATTCGATACCCCGCATGTATTCGGTAGCCACCCAATACAGGAGTTTCGGCGCCGTAACCATTGCCGGCGGCAGCCATGTGGATGCCCTGCCCCAAGAAGCGCTCCGATCCGGTGTTGATATTGTCGTCCATGGTGAAGGCGAAGAAACCATTGCGGAACTTCTGGAAATATTGATATCCGACAGCGGTGTCTCTTTGAATCGTGAGCGCCTGCATCAAGTACAAGGGATAAGCTTTCTTGACGAATCCGGAAAATATGTTTTTACCGGTAAGCGCAAGCCGATTGATGATTTGGATGAATTAGCCGATCCCGACCTGACCCTGATTAAATTCCTGAAAAAAAGATGGAGTTATTTGCCCATCAACCGGGGACGCGGCTGCAACTGGAATTGCGAATTCTGTATCGTTAATAAAAGATATGGAAAATACAAATTCGCTTCGGTTGATACAACATTGCGGCAACTGATTAAATATGCCGATCTGGGATACTCGAATTTCTTTTTCACCGACGACAACTTCGCCCAAAATCCGGCTGACGCCATTGCACTGTGCAGAAAAATTGGCGATTACAAAAGAAATTTCCAAAAAAAACTCGACATTGTTGTTCAGGTGCGCTCGGAAGTGGCCGAAAACGACGAACTGATTGAGGCCATGCGCTTTGCCGGCGTTTCCATGCTGGCCATCGGCTACGAAAGTCCGATTAACGAAGAACTGCGGGCGATGCGCAAAGGCGTCACGGCGGAAAAATTAATTGCCCGTTCCCAAAAACTCTCCAACTATTTTTATCTGCACGGCATGTTTATTTTCGGCTATCCTTCAAACAAAGACGATTCAAAGAGTTCTTCTCTAACCATCAAACAGCGGGCCAAATATTATAAAGAGTTTTTCAAAAAATCAGGAATAGACACAATTCAGGTGCTCAATGCAGTTCCGCTGCCGGGTTCCGATCTCAGAGCAAGACTGGAAAGAGAAGACCGTCTCCTGCCTCTTTCAATGATCGGCTGGGACAAATATGACGGGCTTTTCCTTTGCTACGATCCACGGCCTGACGGTCTGGATGCCTTTGACTTGCAAAATATGCTCTGTCTGCTGATGAAGAAAAAATATCTCGGCGGATTCATTGGAAGAAAATTAAATTACGGCAATTGGCTCAACTGGACGTACATTGCGACCATAGGATTTCCCATTGAGTTCGGCGAATCTTATGTCCGGCGTTTTATACATAATTTACGGGAAAAAACAAAAGCAAGAAAACAACGGCGCATCGATTGGACAGCGCGCACAATTTTCTATGTTCCGCTGGCCAATGCCTGGAAAGATATAAAAAGAATATGGAGAAATCTTTTTGTTAAAACATACGCGGGAGCAATCGTGAGCCGGTGGTTAAAGATTTACCACGAAAGCGACTATAACAACAGACTGAAGAGAATCTTCACGAATAATAAAATGACCAATTCAAACGAAAGTCAGCGCGACACCTGACAGGACTCTCTATACTGCTTGTCATTTGCAAGCCAGTCCTCGGCTGGTGCCTGCCCTCGATAAAATCCGGGTGGCAATCTCCCACCTTCGTCATTCCGGCGTAGAGACTGTGTCACAATTAGCAAAAGAAGAAAAAATGCTCATTTTTAGGAGTGGTTTTACCATTAAAATTTCAAAAAAGTTTGTTGTAAGCAATTTTAACGAGCCATTTTTTTCGACGATAAAGCATAAATTAATTACGACACAGTCTCGTAGGCCGGCATCCATATAATCTTCCCTCCCTTGAGGGGAGGGACCGAGGGTGGATGTTCGTCATACCGGCCAAGCCTGTCCTCGACCTGATCGGGGAGCCGATATCCAGTTTCTATTATTTTTAACACAGAACGTAGAACTTGTTTTTTTCTTTTCACCATTCCCCATTTGGTGACACTCGCAGAAAACTAGCTTCGCGACGTTTGATGCGTTAGTGGAATCCCGACGTCGTCGGGACAAAGCGGAGTGGGGCACTCTTCACATTGTTGAACTTTCCCCTACAAATTAAACTCCGATTCGCCTTGTATCTGTTTAACATTTATCTTGACAAATAACCGTGCCATGTTATTAAAAAGACACAATAATTATTGTTAAGGGATGTCATGGAAGCGCACGCCGAATACTGGCTTACACAATCAGACAATGATCTGCCGGTAGCAGAAAGCATGCTGGAAAATGGGCATTACAGATACTTTAAGGAGATGCGCTCGTGGCTCAGAAAGCAGATCGAAAAATAGAAAAAACCGTCAAATCCTATCTTGAACAACTTGAACTTATCGGCATTCATGTTCAGCAGGCATTTTTATTCGGTTCCTACGCCAGTGGAAAGCACGACGAGTGGAGCGATATTGATCTGGCGATTGTTTCGAAAGATTTTATCGGGAACAGATTTGAAGACAGAAACAAAATCCGTAAAATTACGTTGCAAGTAAACAGTGATATATCACCGATGCCTTATCGCCCGGAAGACTTCAACGACAACGATTACTTCGTCAAAGAGATTTTAGAAACGGGGATCAGGATTGTTTAAACCGGAAGAGTTTCCGAGAAGTGGATATCCAAACATCCAATCTTCTAATCCTCTTCTTTTCACCCTTCACTCTTCACTTTTCTAATTCCGCTTCTCTTTCAAAATCGCCGGCCTGGCTTATTTGCTTCTCGTAATATTTCGTCGCGTTTCCGTAACAAGTGATAAAGGATTCAATAATCTTGTCATAAGGCAAATCGGCAAAGGAACCGTGATCGGCAATATATTCCATGTGACGTCGGCCATCCATATCAAAAGGATGAAAGATAGCATCGTTCATTCCCTCAAAATCCAGCGGTTTTACCCTGAATTTCTCGCACAAAGATAAATTGAATGTCGGCGTCACCTTTAACCAGCGTCCATCGAGAAAAATATCGTTATAGCCATGGTAAAAAAATATATCCGTTTGCATGATTTCTTTAAGCCTTTCCGTAGTCAGATGATTGCGGACATTGGCAAAATGCAATCTGGCGGGAATACCTTGCGCGCGTGAGACGGCGGCCAGCGTTATGGCTTTGGTTACGCAAAAACCATAACCCAAACGCAAAATAGTACTGGCCTTAAAACCGTTGCGGTTAAAATCAATCCGGTAAGGATCGTAATAAATACCATCCCGGATGGCATAGTAAAGCTTGACGGCTTTCTCTCGGGGTGTTTTGGCTCCGGCAACAGCTTTTTGCGCAAAAGCCTGAACTTCCGGATTATTGCTATCGATAAATTCTGTCGGTTCTAAATATTCTTCCATCATGTTATCATTCCCGACCTGATCGGGAATCCAGTCTCTTTTTAATCGGGCACTGTCCCTGATTTGTTATTTCTTGTAAATTTCACGCCGGTGTCCGATTCTAAGAATCAGAATATCATTATCCATTAAGGTAAATATTACACTGTACTCTCCCACCCGCATTTTTCTTAATCCGGCAAATTCGCCTTTGAGAACCGGATAAGATTCGGCACGTTCAGACAAGTCCTTTTCGATTTTATCAAGAATCCGGCGTGCTTCTTTTTTATCGAGGCGCCCGAGGTCTCTTGAAATGGATTTCTTGTATTTGATATTAAAGGCCAAGAGCTTTCCTCAACTCTTTTCCTGAAATGACTTCATCTTTCGGATTTCTCAGTCGGTCAATTGCAATCCGCAAATCTGCAAAATCTTCAATATACGCTTCCAATGCCTTCTGGATATGGAAAGAACGCGGCCTTTCCGTTTCTTTCGCAATATCGTCAAGATGCTTTGTTAATTCATCAGGAAGACGGATAGATACTGTAGCTCTCATGAGACACCTCTTTTTGATCATTCGTAATGCATTGTATACAATTTATTACATGTATGCAAGAACAATTTTTTCAAGTCACACGGTCATCAAAGACCCGGTGGATTTTAGTGACATTCGCTGAAAATGAGTCTAACGAAATTTGAAGAGTAAATGGAACTATCCCATGAGCGTAGCGGAGCGGGATAGCTAACTCCTCTAAAGACTCCAAAATAGGACTTGACTATTGTATATTATGGTAATATACATAAGCCATGGAAATGGATAAACTGCTGCATGCAACCGGTTTTGAATGGAATGACGGCAACATCGATAAAAATTGGATTAAGCATGGCGTATCACCTTCTGAGTGCGAACAGATGTTCTTCAACCAGCCGCTTGTTGTGGCGGAAGATAGCGTCCATTCCGAAGCAGAAGAACGATTGTTTGCTTTGGGTAGAACAGATGACGAGCGGTTGCTCTTTGCCGTATTTACGGTCAGAAAAGACAAAATTCGTATAATATCGGCAAGAGACATGAGCAGCAAGGAAAGAAAGGTATATAAACAATATGAAAGCGATTAGACCAAAATTTAGAAGTGAAGCTCAGGAACGGGAATTCTGGGGCAAGCATGATTCGGTGGATTATGTAGATTGGAAAAAAGCTAAAAAGGTTACTCTTTCCAAATTGAAACCTTCATCAAAAACCATATCCATTCGCTTGCCGGAAATTGTTCTGGAAGAGCTGAAAATGCTTGCCAATAAGCGGGATGTTCCGTATCAATCATTGCTGAAAATATTTCTGGCGGAAAAAATCGGAGAAGAGCTGCGCAAGAAATCCGCCGCTTAACCAACAAAAACCAGGAAGAGAAGGTTGTCTTATCCGGGCTGGAGAAAATCGAGGTTGATTGATTAGGTTTGTTTGCAAATAAAAATAGAACCGTCACCAATATTTTTGCAAATTCGGTTTCCTCTTATGCAGTAACAAATTTTATTTCTACACGCGTCCCTGTTACTTCAGCGATCTTTTCAAGAGTCTTGAGCGTAAATCCCTCGTACTCGCCACTCTCGAGCCGGGAGATAGCCTGCTGACTGGTGCCCATGAGCTTTGCCAGTTGCAACTGCGACAAGCTTTTCTTTTCGCGCAACTTCGCAATCTTCATCGCCAGCATAAGCGCTTGCCTCTCTTCTTTATAGTGAGATTTGAACTCCGGGTCTTTCATATCCTCTTTTAATCTGCTTTGAAATGTACGAACTTTACTTTTTTTCATTTTATACTCCTGTCGGAAAACGTTGTAACCAATTTTCCATGCGTTTTTCTGCCAACACAATATCTTTCTCTTTCAGTTGCTGCGTTTTTTTAGAAAAAGCATGCGCCAATACAATTTGATCACGCCAGTGAAAGAAATAGAGAATACGGTACTGATTCGAACTTTGCTGTATTCTCAATTCCCTGATTTTTCCTCTGACGCTGTCAGCATATGGTCTCCTAAGATGCGGACCATGCTCTTCCAGCAACGATAAGTACGCGGCTACTTTCGCCCGCGACTTCTTATCCAGACTATCCAGGAAATCATCAATAGGCGAATCGTCCTGAACATTTGTGTAGAATACAAGGTTATACAAGTATACCTCAAATCCGCTTTAGATAATACATCAAAGTTGATGTATTGTCAATCTTATTTATTCGGGATAATCCAGACAGGTGAATAATTATCGAAATACTTATATTTCAAGACCTGATCCTAGTCCTTCTTTTTTTCTCTTGACTCGTGCCTTTTAATGGGTGACCCACTTTTAAGATCGGTTTCAGTTTGCGGCGCGCTTTCCCCACTCGACCAGGTCGGTTTCGAGCGTGGTCCACTCGTGGATGTCGGGATGGCCGAACTCATGCACCTTTTTCAGGCTCCCCACCACCCGGTAGCCGAAATGCTTCTGGTACCACCTTATCGTTTCCGGTCGATCGGCGTTTGTGGTCAGCTTCCGGATCCCTTTTTCCAGAAGCGTCCTCATCCGCCGCTCCTGAAGCAGCATGCCGATGCCGTAGCCCCGGCACGCGGGATCGACCGCCATCAGGGTGGTTTTCGCCGATGTGTCGTCAAGGATCCGGTACCCGGCCGCCCCCACCATGGCGCCTTCGAGCCGCGCGACAAAGAAGCAACGCCAGTCCAGGTCCGGCATCTCCTCAGCCGGGACG
>LNQE01000845.1_pt1 | contig 39692 bp, 31 predicted proteins | sample 603111 | NCBI WGS metagenome assembly LNQE01 (sample SAMN04260313, study PRJNA301899) | hydrocarbon metagenome | isolation source: hydrocarbon-contaminated ditch | place: Germany: Bremen | collected 1998
CGATAGCGGCGGCGATGCTGGCCGCATATAAGCCTTGACGGGCCGTGGCAATAGCCTGGCTGTCGATGTCGGTGGCGAAGACCTGCATCTTGAAGCTTTGCTTTAGAGCCTCCTGATGCTCCGCTAGAAGAATGGCGAGAGAGTAAGCTTCTTCGCCACTGGAACATCCCGGGGACCAGACGCGGATAGCGCTGCCTGCGGGCTTTCCGGCAAATATCTTCGGAATGATATGTTCCTCAAGAGTTTTGAAGGTATTCGGGTCACGGAAGAAATTGGTTACGCCAATCAACAGGTCACGAAAAAGCGCTTCCACTTCAGCCGGCGTCTGTTGGAGGTACTTGACATATCCATCTATCGTTTCTATTTGCCCTACGGCCATACGCCGTTCGATGCGGCGATGGATGGTGGAGGGCTTGTACTGAGAAAAGTCGTGGCCGGTATGGGAGCGCAACAGGATAAATATTTTTTTCAAGGCGTTTTCAGTCTTGGTCGCCATGATAGTTGAGGGCAGGGGAGATTTGCCGAAGGCATGAGCCACATATGTAATTATTTGGGCTGGCATTTCCGCAGGTGGAAGCTCGTAGTCTACCAGACCGGTGGAGATGGCGCTCTTAGGCATACCATCGTGCTCTGTGGATTCGGGACTTTGTGCCATGACCATGCCGCCCGCACCCTTGATGGCTCTCACTCCCAGCGTGCCGTCTGAACCGGTGCCCGAAAGTATGATACAGATGGCCTGCTCCTGCAGATCCTGCGCGAGCGATCGGAAGAAGAAGTCGATAGGCATGCGGTGACCGCGCGACGAGAATGGCTCCATCAATTGAAGAGTGCCATTCAGAAACGCCATGTCGCGATTGGGTGGGATGATATAGACGCAGTTGGGATGGACAGTCATTCCGTCTTCAACCTCGAAGACCTGCATGTGGGTGTAGCGCCGGATGAGATCAGTAAGGATGCTCTTGTGGTTCGGGTCCAGGTGCTGCACAAGTACAAAGGCCATGCCGGGATCGCCGAGGGTGGGCATGCCGGAGAAGAAAGCTTCGAAGGCCTTCAACCCGCCGGCCGATGCGCCGATACCGACGATGGGGAAATTGACATGAGTGCTTAACTCGTTAACCTCCTGCGGGGCAGATGGTTTTTCCGGAACAGAGACATCATTTTTTTTTGAACGGGATATGATTTTGTTTTTGCTTTTCATGGCGCGATTTTTCCTTGTTCTTAGTGACAGATGACGATGATTTCTAAAGAAGCGCCTCAAACCTCCAGTCTGATAACAGGAAGTGAAGAAGATTATGACAACTACTTAATTTATTTAGGTTAAAATTATAATCTCAAAAATTATAAAGTCAATACATTTATTGATGGTTATAAGAGTTTTTTATGTCGTTAATCAATGTATCAATATTAAGATTATGTCCATCGGTTGTAATAGTTATCGCTCCATTGCGATCAGTGCGTAAAATATTAACGCCGGCATCATTATATCTATCCAAGGTTGACGGATGTGGATGACGAAATACATTTGATTTTCCGGAGCTCACTATTGCGTAACGGCAACCTACATCTCTAATGAAGTCTAAGCTGCTGGAATGCTTCGAACCATGATGCGGAACAATCAGCACATCACTGCGTAAATCTTTTTTAGATTCAACAAGAATTTTTTCGACATTACCGGATATATCACCGGGAATTAAAATGCTTACTTTGCCGAATTTTATTTTCACAACCAGGGAAGAATCATTTACCTCGTCATAAGAAACATCGTTTGAGTTCTTGTCTGAATTACTGAGAGGCCATAAGATTTTAACATTAACGCCGTTAATTATTTTTCCCGGAGATTTGTCGGACATCGTAAAAACACCCGGATTGTTCAGTTTGATTGTCTTTTCCCATTCAGGAAAATCTTCGGGACCGACAGGTATATTAGACTTCCAGATTTTATGTACATGAAAGTTATTTATGACATAAATCAGCCCCAGTAAATGATCGGGGTGAGGGTGACTGAGTACTACCGTGTCAATATGACTGATTCTTTTATGATAAAGAAATGGTGCAACAACTGATTTCCCTACATCAAAAGAACTGTCGGAATAACCGCCACCGTCAATAAGCATATTTTCCCCGCCGGGAAATTGCACAAAAATGGAGCTTCCCTGTCCCACATCAATTACTGTAATTTTTAAATTAGTAGAAAATTTATCTCTGGCGGTGAAATAAGTTATGTCAGCGGCAAAAAAGATTATTGTGAAAATTAACGAATATTTAAGAAAACGGAAACGGTTCAATGAAAATTCTTTTTGGTTGTTTCTCTTTTTTCTCTCCTCAATAAATTGAATAATAAGAATAATTAATAAATAAAAAACTGCAATTTCAATCAAATTAGGTTTTGTGGTGTTTAAAGAAGACCAGGAAAGAGCGGCTAATTTATTTATTAAATCGACTGATATTTGCACAAAGAAAGAAGCCAGTTTAATAAGGTGACCCGCAATCAATTGAGAAAAGAAGGCGGAAAGGATAAAAAGCATGGCTATAGCCAGCGTCAGTGTTCCCAGAAGTGGAACTGCAATCAGATTGGCAATAACTGTCACGCAGGAGACACGGTTAAAGTAATACATGATCAGAGGAAGAGTGCCGATTGTCGCCGCAATACATACAATAACAGACAAATATACATACCGTATGATACCTTGTGTCCATGATGGAAGCGCCGGAATATTATCTGAATTAAAGTTGCTGAATCTTGGAACAATATAAATTAGAGCCAGGACGGCCACAAAAGAAAGCTGAAAGGAAATATCGAAAAGAGCCTCCGGTGAAATAGCCAGAATAATCAGTCCTGCAAAAGCCAGTGTGGAATAAAGGTCTTTTTGTTTTCCCGAAATAAGAGCGATTAAAAAAATAAGAGCCATTAGCGCCGCACGCAAAACAGTGACGCCCATTCCGGCGATGCAGGCGTATATCAAAACCATCAGAAATGACAACGCCGCCGCCCACTTAATTATATTGAATCTGAGCATCAGATATTCCGAAGATTTCAGGAAAAGGAAAGCAAAGAAAAAAGCTACGGCTGAGACCATTCCAATATGCAGGCCGGATATGGAAAGAATATGAGATGTGCCGGTTTTGTTAAAATTGTCCCGAATATCAGCGGGAATTTCATTTTGATTGCCGATAGTCATGGCTTCAATGATTTCCCTCTGTGGAGAAGATGCGTTATTATAAATTATATGTTTTAAATAATTTCTAAATGATTCCAGTTTCAGCTTCGCGAAGTTTGCTGTTTTTTGTCTGAGAAGTATGACCTTTGAATTATCGGAGATAAATCCGGTGGCATATATGCCCTGAAGTTTCATATGACTTTCAAAATCAAATCTGCCGGGATTATTAAAATTATGTGGGTTTTTTAAAGCTGAGTGAAAGCGGAGGAAATCACCGTATTGGAATTTTAAATCCGGTGGAATTACCAGACGAATATTGCCCGAAACCGGAATATATGTTTTGTCTTTCAGTATCCTCAGACTTTTTATGAACAAAACATTTTTATCGGGGTAGGAAAGGGGAGTTTCTATAACAACACCTTCAAAAGCCAGGTTGCCTTTATCAATATATTGTCCGATATGTTGATTACGCCCGACAAAAGATCGATGCTTTTGAATGCTAGAAAAACCGATTATAAAAATGAAACAAAGAATTAAAGATACGGCGGCAACCAGCCATCTTTTACTAATTGTGATGATAGTAAAAAAAAAGATTAATACAGTTATGCCTGACAACAGATAATAGGGGGTAGTGAAATATCTTCCGGCAACAATTCCGGTAATGAGGGCAATAAAAAGATAAATTAATGGTCTGCGCATATTTTTAATATTTTCCCCCAAGAGAAAAATAATTCAATTTAATTAGCGAAAACTGCTAAAATATTATAATATGAAATCAAAATTGTGATTTGTTATGGATCTCATACCCATGATTAAAAGAGAAAACGGAATGCCTGTACTTAATAATGAAGCCTTAACCAAAGAAAAAAATACAAGGCGTTTGTTTTTTCTAATCGTATCCAGGGTTATTCTTGTAACGCTGTTATTGGGAACTATTGTTTTTCTCGATATCAGAAAACAGGAATTTTCAATATCACAAATAACCATAAATTTTTATTATTTTGTCACCGCCGCTTTTTATTTTTTTTCAGTTGTCTACATCGTTCTCGCCAAATTATTTAAAAATATACGAAGTAATATTTTTTTGCAGCTAACGGTTGATATAGTTTTGATCACCTTTCTTGTCGGTCTTACCGACAACATTCAAATTGATTATTCTCTTTTTTACACGCTCGTAATAATTTATTCTGTGCCATTTCTGGGTCGCAAAGGTGGTTTGATTATAGCTTCAGTCGCCAGCGTGTTTTATGGAGTACTGGTGGGCCTTAAGTTTTTTGATTTGTTACCTTTCGTTTCTTCTCTCACATATTATTATAATCTTAACTTTTACGACATATTAACAAATATTCTGGTTCATGTTGTGTCGTTTTATATTTTGGCATTCTTAGCCGGTTTTGCCGTTGAGCAGGAAAAGAAAACGAGATCTTTACTGGAAGAAAAAGAATCGGAATTTAATCAATTGGATTTGCTTTTTCGCAGCATCATAGAATCGGTTTATACAGGAGTTATGACTGTTGATCTGCGTAATGTTATCAAAACTTTTAATAAAGCCGCGGAAGAAATTACCGGATTTTCACGATCAAAAGTAGTTGACCTTAAAGTAGATGATGTATTTCCTGAATTTCTGCCCTTTATGGATACAGAGATGATCGATAAACAATTCAAAAACAGGATTGAAGTTCTAATCACCGGCGGAAATGGAGCTAACGTTAATTTGGGTTTGTCTGTTTCTCCGCTGAAAGGAAGAAATGAAAATGAAATAGGAAGCATTCTTATATTTCAGGATTTAACTCAAATTACAGAGATGGAAAAGAAACTCGAAATGAATAAAAAGATGGCGATAATAGGTGAAATGGCAGCCGGATGGGCACATGAAGTGCGTAATCCGCTGGCGGCAATAACCGGTTCAATAGAATTGTTAAAGAAAGGATTGGAACTTGAAGGAACCAACAAACGTTTAATGGAAATAATATTGAGAAGTAAAGATCAACTGGATAGCTTTGCCCGTGATTTTCTCTTGCTGGCTCGTTCGGTTCCGGCATCAAGAGAATCAGTTGATTTAAAAGAGGTGATTGAAGAAGTCTTGGAGCATATAAAGTTGTCTCCGGAATGGAAAGATGAAATCAGAGTTGAGAAAAAAGTGACGGTTAATATAAAAGCGTTTGCCAATAAAGAACAGGTCCGCCAAATTATCAACAATCTGGTTCTCAATGCAGTTCAGTCCATGGAAGAAGATGGTGTTTTGTCTGTCGAAACAAAAACGGTGGAGTTGGATGACGAGAAAAAATATGCTGAAATAAAAATTATGGATACGGGATGCGGTATTAGTAAAGAAGATTTAGCCAGAGTATTTGAACCTTTTTTCACAAATAAAACGAAAGGAACAGGACTGGGATTGACTATTGTTAATCATATTGTTGATGGTTACAACGGGAAAATTAAGATAGATAGTTCGATAAACAAGGGGACTGTTTGTTGTGTCTGGTTACCCGTTAAATAACAAAAAAGGCACCGGTAATCTGTCTTTTAGCCGGCATTAAAGTTAAGTGGAGGTAAAAATGGCAAAAATTCTGATTGTTGATGACGATCAGGGCATGAGAGAATTCATGGAAATTATGCTTGTTCAGGAAGGCTACGATGTAACCAGCATAGGAGAGCCGGTAAAGGCGATTGATTTGTGCCGTAAGACTGCGTTCGATCTAATTATTACCGATTTAAAAATGCCTAAAATCAGTGGCATCGATTTTCTTAAGGCCATAAAGGATCAAAGGCCAGATACCATAGTAATTCTTATTACGGCCTACGCTTCCGGAGAAACAGCAATAAAAGCGATGAAAGAAGGGGCGTATGATTATGTGGAAAAAGGCGGGACTATTGAGGAATTAAAAAAAGTTGTACGGTCGGCACTGCAGAAAAAAGGATTGATAGAGAACAACGTTGAGAAAGAAAAAATATCGGCGGATGCAAATAATTTATTCTACGGGATGATCGGAACAAACAGAGAAATGGTTAAGATATTCGCAACAATAAAAAAAGTGTCCGATACGCTTGCGAATATTTTAATACTGGGTGAAAGCGGGACAGGAAAAGAACTTGTGGCGCGCGCTATTCATGAAAATTCTTCCCGCTGCAAAAAACCATTTGTGGCTATTAACAGCGGCGGAATACCGGAGAATTTACTGGAGAGCGAACTATTTGGATATATGAAAGGTTCTTTTACCGGTGCTTACGCCGACAAGCCGGGATTTTTTGAGATGGCACGCGGGGGTACTGTTTTTCTGGATGAAATCGGCGAATTATCTCCTGCTCTGCAGGTCAAGCTTTTACGGGTAGTTCAGGAAAGAACATTCAGGCGGATAGGTGGCTCGGAAGATATCAAGGTTGACGTACGTATAATTTCCGCGACCAATCAAAATTTAAAAGATAAGGTAAGAAAAGGTGAGTTTCGCGAAGACCTCTATTATAGGCTCAATGTAATTCCCATTCATCTTACACCGCTGAGAGATCGTAAAGAGGACATTCCTCTTCTTATCAATTATTTTATAAGAAAATACGCTCAAATGTTTGGTAAGGAAATAAGGGATATTTCTTCATATGCCATGGAATTGTTGACGAATTATGCTTTCCCCGGTAACATTCGTGAATTGGAGAATATTATTGAGCGCAGTGTCGCCATGGAGAGTTCCAATATAATCCTGCCGGAAAGCTTAACCCTGAATCCTGAATTATCCGCTGGTGCACCTAAATTTGATATTGAAATAACAAATAAAGGGATTGATCTCAACGCTGAACTGGCAAAAATCGAAAAGATAATAATTGAAAAAGCTTTGCAAAAAACCAATGGCTCTAAAGTGAAAGCCGCCGAATTGTTAAATGTATCCTTCGATTCATTGCGCTATCGTATAGAAAAACTAGGCGTCGAATAGTATCTGAAAACAAATAAGTAATAATTTAGCGATTAATGCATTTTTAATATCTTTATACTTGTAAAAATCCGATTCATGAAGAGAAACGAAAAAAACAGAGAGAAAAATAGCCGATGGTTTCTTTTTCCTTGACTTTTTAGCGATTTTTGCTCTATATGCCTCATTCAAGAGGTATGAATAAAATGTTAATTGTTCATTATAAGAAAAGGGCGGTCTTTTTTTATTTTTTTAACTTTATTAACTTAAAGGTCTGCCTGATAGAATCATGACCATTTACAAAGGGAAATGAACCGTGGGCAGAGCAAATCCCACGGTTTTTTTTTGCCATTATTATGGCTCGTTATTAAATCGAAAAGATAAAAAGGGGAGGGGAAATGAATATGAAAGTTAAATTATGGATTACGATTTTAGCAGGTGTTTTTTTGCTTGCCGGCATGGGCAACGTGCAGGCAAAAACTATTAAGGTTGGAGCTGCAATCAACCTGACAGGCCCGGCTTCAACGTGGGGACAATTCCATGAAAAGGGGCAACGCGATTATTTCAAGTATGTAAATGAAGTAAAAGGCGGAGTGTATGGTAACAAGATAGAAATGATTACTGTGGATACGGCATACAAAGTTCCCGAAGCAATAGCTGCAGTAAAGAAATTTGTATTGCAGGACAAAGTAGATATTATAGCCACATGGAGTGCCGGTGAAGGACTGGCGGCAAAACCGATCATCCAGGAATATAAAGTTCCGACAATCAATTATTCTACCAGTTGGGAGATTCTGGAAAAACCGGTTGATTATATGTATTTGCCTTTCGGCAGCTATAAGATGGATTGTCATGCAGTATTGGAGTATATTAAAGCCATCCATAAAGGCAAAGAGGCTCCTAAAGTCGGTTTGCTCACTTACAATAATGCTTATGGTCGTTCTATTCACGCCCCCAGTAAGGAATATGCGGAAAAACTGGGAATTAAAATTGTCGGTGTGGAAGAATTTCCACCTAAAACAGTTGATCTTAACACGGAACTTCTCCGCTTGCAGAAATCCGGTGCGGAATATGTCTTTATGCAGATGCTTCCTTCCGCGATCATTACGGCATTTAAAAGCGCTGACCGTATCAATTACAGCCCTGTTTTTCTGGGAACATGGACATCAACAGATCCTGACTTTTTCAAAATGGGAGCCGGCCTGATCAAAGATCGCCTTACCATACAATTTCCCGGAGGATTACCTGTTGATAAATCCAAAGGTATGGCTATGATGCAGGATTTATGGAAACGTTATAAAACAGTGGACAAATTTGATGCTTCCTACTGGGAAGGGGTTGTTGTCGGTATGATTATGGAACGTGCCTTTAAACGTGCTTATGAAAAAAGCAAGGATATCAATCCGGCAACAGTCAATGCCGCTATGGAATCATTTAAAAATGAAAAATTCGACGGCATTGTGCCGGCAATAACCTATACCAAAGATGATCACGGTGCATCTTTCACCGCGCGCATGGTTAAAGTAAAGGAAGACGGAACGTTCATACCCGTGACGAATTTCTATGTACCGGGTAAGGATAAGATAAAACTGCTTAAAAAGTAAGTATTGAAAATGGTGGTGTTGCCGGAGTTTTTATTTGACTCCGGCAACACCCGTATCAAGAGGTTTTAATGAAGGCTTATCGCAGCCGGCCGTCGATAATGGTTAACCGGCGGGAAGAAGATAAAAAAGCAGAACTTTCTATTCAGAATTTACATTTAAGCTTCGGCGGTGTTATTGCCGTTAAAGATGTTGATCTTAATGTCCGTACGGGCGAATTAATGGCGATTATCGGTCCCAACGGAGCAGGGAAAACAAGTCTTCTTAACTGTATAACCGGTTTTTATCGTGCCCAGCAGGGCAAAATAATATTTAACGGTCAAGACATTACTAATTTACATACCCATGAACTCGTCGGTGTGGGTATCGGCAGAACTTTCCAAAACATAGAGCTGTTTCCGGGAATGACCGTATTAGCGAATATGACACTGGCACGTCATATTCATTGTCAATACAGTTTCATCAAATCCTTTATTTTTTCCAAATCGGTAAGAGAAGAAGAAATCCGTCATCGGCAGATTCTGGAAGAGATAATTGACTTTCTGGAAATGCAGTCCATTCGCAAGAAAACAGTCGGCTCTCTTCCTTATGGAATGCAGAAGAGAGTGGAATTGGGACGGGCGCTTGCTCTGGAGCCGAAGCTTCTTGTCCTGGATGAGCCGTTTGCCGGAATGAACATGGAAGAAAAAGAAGATATGGTCCGCTTTCTTCTGGAATTGAATCAGAGATGGGGGCTGACAATGATTCTGGTCGAGCATGATATGTCTATTGTCATGAGCATTTCCCAGAGAATTATGGTTTTGAACTTTGGTGAAAAACTGGGTGAAGGGAGCGCTGAAGAAATCAGCGTCAATCCTGAAGTCATCAAAGCTTATCTAGGCGAGGCTGAAGCTTTATAAAAACTTAAGGCGTTATATATTTTGGATACAAAAGAACAACATAGTGAAAAAAGTGGAGCTCCTCCAGAAGGAGCCGGAGGCTCCTTTCTAAAACGCGACATCCCGCGCCGGCGGGACAAATTAACGCTGCCACAGCTGTTAATAGAAAATGCCGATAAATACGGCGATGCTAAAACGGCAATTCGTGAAAAAGCCTACGGTATCTGGCAGAAATACAGCTGGGCAGAATACTGCCGTTATATGAGGACAACAGCGGCCGGCTTTGCTTCGCTAAATTTTAAGCGCGGCGAAAATCTTTGTATGGTTGTTCACAATCATCCCGAATGGCTTTTTTCGGAATTGGCGGCCCATGCTCTGGGTGCGACAACTCTTAATTTGTTTACATCTTCCATTGCCGATGAACTTGCTTTTTCCATCAAACGGATAAACTCGCCCATCGTAGTTGTCCAGGACCAGGAACAGGTTGATAAGCTTCTGGAAGTCAAGGATAAACTGCCGCAGACCAAGAAAGTCGTCTATATTGATCCTACAGGGATGACTTCATATGAAGATGATCCATGGTTAATAAGCTATGCCAGGCTTCTGGAAGAGGGAGAAAAATTTATCACAGATCATCCTCGTTTTATCGAAGAAGAAATAAATAAAGGACGTCCTGATGATGTAGCTGTTATGATTCAGACTTCAGGAACTACCGGCGTTCCCAAGCTGGCCATGCTGTCGCACCGCAACCTCACCACTATGGCTGCTCAATGGCTGGAAGAAACAAAAATCGAACCGGAGGAAAACTGGCTTTCGATGTCTCCAACGGCGTGGATTGTTGATCAGATGTGGGGTATGGGCGTTGCGCTTGGCAGCGCTATGTGTATGAATTTTCCGGAAACGGCGGAAACGGTTCTGGAAGATTTTAGAGACATTGGCCCCGCTATGATTATTACTTCTTCACGCTTTTGGGAAGATATGGCCTCACGCATACGGGTGAAGATATCCGACGCAGGCTGGGTGAAAAAAAACCTTTTTTATCTTAGTGAAAGAATCGGGAAATCCGTTGTGGAAAAGCAATCACACAAACAGTCTGTTCCTTTATCTCTGCGGGTTTTATATAAAACAATGTCAGCTTTAGTTTATAAACCGCTTTTGGATCGTCTCGGATGCGCACGTTTTCGCGGCGCGTTTACTGGAGGACATCCGATCAGTCCGGATGTAATTCATTTTTTCCGGGCCATTGGCTTGAATTTAAAGCAATGTTATGGTCTCACTGAATCCTGCGGTATATTTCAAATACAACCTGATGATGAAGTTAAATTGGAAACCGTAGGCAAACCTATGGCTTTGACTGAAGTGAAAATTGCCGAAGATCAGGAAGTGCTGGTTAAATCGGAGGCAAATTTTTCCGGATATTACAACGATTATCAATCAACTCAGAATGCTTTTGAAAACGGCTGGCTGAAAACCGGTGATGCCGGGTACATTGACAACGACGGTCATTTGCTCATCATCGGCCGCAAGGAAGATATTATTCGTAACAAAAGCGGAGAAGCGTTCTCACCTGATTTTATCGAAACGCGTCTTAAATTCAGCCCCTATATTAAAGAAGCAGTTACCTTCGGCGAGGCACGTCCCTATATTGCTGCCATGATTAACATTGATATGGGCAATGTCGGCAACTGGGCGGAGGACAGAATGATTCCTTACACAACTTACATGGATCTTTCGCAACAACAGGCTGTGGAGGAACTTATTTTAAAGGAAGTTACCAGTGTCAACGAGCAGCTTCCGGAAGTAATGAAAATTAAAAAATTTGTTCTGCTTTATAAACTTCTGGATGCGGATGATGAAGAATTGACCCGTACCGGCAAAGTGCGTCGCCGTTTTGTTTATGGCTTGTATCTGAAGATTATTGAAGCTATGTACAACAACCAGAAGAATATCGAAGTTACCGGCAAGGTTAAATACCGTGACGGCAGAATAGGCGAGATAGAAACAAAAATTAATATTATTAATGTATCGAACTAGTTGAGGAGTTTTTAAATGGAATTTTTTCTACAATTATTAGTTAACGGCATTTGCGTGGGATTGCTCTACGGCATTTCCGCGATGGGCTTTGTCATGATTTTTAAATCATCGAGCGTTTTGAATTTCGCTCACGGTGAACTTCTTGCTCTCGGTGCCTTCTTTTTTCTGTCGCTCGTAACATGGGCGCAACTGCCTGTATATATTGCTTTCATTTTGACCATGATCGGATGTTTTATTCTCGGATTCCTGATTGAGAGATTCTTTTTACGTCCTTTAATCGGCGAAAAACTTATTTTTGTCATCATGCTGACGGTGGGACTGGCGGCTATGTTTAAGGGTATGATTCTGCTTATCTGGGGTGGCAATCTGCATACTTATCCGAATTTTCTACCGGAGACAATGGGCATGCAGTTCGGTTCAATTTATGTGGCGCCGGTTTATTCAGCCACTCTGATTATAAGCGTTATTTTTCTTGTTTTATTCGGATTGTTCTTTAAAAAATCAGCGCAGGGAATATACATGCGCTCGGTTGCCGATAATCAAAAAGCAGCGCTTTCACTTGGCGTTCACGTCCGACGTGTGTTTGCGCTTTCCTGGGCAATTGCCGCGCTGGTTGCCTGCATGAGCGGCATTGTTCTGGGTATTATCAACGGTGTTAACGTTCACGATTTGAGTTCCATTGGTCTGAAAGTATTCCCTGTTGTCATTTTAGGAGGATTGGACAGCATCGGCGGAGCGATTATCGGAGGAATTATCATAGGTCTTCTGGAAACTTTTACCGGTGGATATCTTTCGCCATCTTTACGCGACGTAGTTCCTTATATTGTCCTTGTATTTATTTTGATGGTCAAGCCGTACGGTTTGTTTGGTTTGGTGGAAATAGAAAGAGTTTAGTAAGTTAGAAATTATCCCATTTATTGGGGCTAGAAAATGCAAATAAAGAAAAAATTATCTTTTCATCCCTGCGGCAATTATCGTGAAACCTACGAGCAGGAATTGAATATTTTTGAAACGGATTTCGGCCGTTTATGGATGTGTGTTTTTCTTGGTGTGCTTTTCTTTGTGGCTCCATTTGTTTTGAGCCCCTACATGCTCTATATTGTTAACACCATCGGAATCGCAGCCATTGCCGCCATCGGCCTGAACATTCTTATCGGTTACACCGGCCAGATTTCTCTGGGACATGGTGCGTTCTTCGGTGTGGGCGCTTATGCGGCAGCAATTCTGGCAACAAGGTTCGGTGTGGGATTTTACATTGCAATACCAGCGGCGGGAATTATTACCGCTCTCGTCGGAATGATTTTCGGCATACCTTCGGGGCGGTTAAAGGGCCTTTATTTGACGATAGCCACGCTTGCCGGACAATTTATTATCGAATATGTCTTAATTCGCTGGGAGAGTCTTACCAAAGGTACGATGGGCATTACACTGCCGTCGCCGGAAATTTTCGGATGGCAAATATCGGGTGATAAAATGTTCTTCTTCCTGATATTTATCAGCCTCGTATGCATGACCTGGTTTGCAGTAAATATCATCCGCAGTAAATACGGCAGGGCTTTTATCGCCATCCGTGACAACGATCGAGCCGCGGAAGGAATGGGCATCCCGATTTTTAAATACAAATTATTATCATTCGGTATCAGTTCGTTTTATGCCGGATTTGCCGGAGCTCTGTGGGGTTATTACATGGTCAGTATTACGACTGAACCTTTCAACTTGGGATTATCGGTTGAATACATTGCCATGGTCATTATCGGCGGCATGGGCAATATCCCAGGCGCGATTTTCGGCGCAACCTTCATTACACTGCTCAATGAGCTATTGAGATTTGTAACCGGAATATTAATGAATGTACAGTCAATTGCCAGTTGGGGTTTAAATATGGCGCCGCTCAGAGAATTTGTTTTCGGATTGGCCATAGTTTTGTTTATTTTGATTGAACCGAAAGGTTTAGCCGAAATCTGGAGAATTATACGTTCAAGTTTCCGACTGTGGCCGTTTTCATATTAGAAAATTAGCGAGGTGTTTCTATACTATAACCTCGTTACAACATGTCATTTCGAAACGAAGCGAGAAATCTTGATATTGATAAAGACAGAAGATATCTCCCTTTGGTCGATATGACAAAATATGAGTTGGATAAAAAATGGCAGATATACTTTTACAAATAAATAATATTTCCGTTGTATATTCAGATGTTATACAGGTATTGAAAGGTGTTTCTTTAAGTGTGGAAAAGGGTCATATCGTGTCTCTTTTGGGTAGTAACGGTGCCGGTAAAACAACCACGCTCAAAGCCATCTCCGGTCTGCTCAAACCGGAAAACGGTGAAGTAACAGAAGGAACAATTATCTACAACGGAGTCAACATTCAGAACCAGGCACCGGAATTCATAACCCGTCAGGGTATCATTCAGGTTCTGGAAGGTCGCCAGCCTTTCAAATATCTCACGATCGAAGAAAACCTGCGCGTAGGCACAGCTACACGATTCGGCAAGCCCTATAAGCAAGATTTGGAAATGGTTTATAATTATTTCCCTGCTTTGGTTCAAAGAAGAAAAGCGCTGGCTGGTTATTGCAGCGGCGGTGAATTACAGATGCTTGTTATCGGACGCGCTTTAATGGCGCATCCTCAGCTTCTGCTTTTAGACGAACCTTCTTTAGGACTCGCACCACTGGTTGTGCAGGAGATATTCCGCATCATCAAAAAGATTAACGAAGATCAGCACGCAACCATCATCTTAGTGGAACAAAACGCAAGGATGGCCTTGCAGGTCGCTCATTACGGCTACGTGATGGAGAACGGCAAGATCATGATGGAAGGAACATCCAAGGAATTATCCGATAATCCCGATATCAAGGAATTTTATCTGGGCATGGCGGCATCGGGAATTGCGAAGTCGTATAAGGATGTGAAGTCCTATCGACGCCGCAAACGTTGGCTGTAGCAGACTGCTGAAAAAGGCTCATATGCTGCGTTGCGCTTCGAATCTCACATGCTCACGTACGTTTTAAGTACGCTCCGCTGCTCGATTCTCGCGCGCCTTGCCTCTAAGCCTTTTTGAGCAGCCTGAAAAAATTCGACAAGTCTTTATTGCTGCCTTGTTAACCTATGAAACCGAAAGGGTATAAATACACTTTTGAATTTGATTTATTTGAGAGGTTTCCTCTTTTTATTATTTACAAAATATAGTACATTCGAAGCAAAAAATAAAACTATTAATGGTTTTTTATAAGGGGTTAATATGCATAATTATAAAGTACATCATCTGTTATTTGCACTTGCATTTGTCTTCATAATTACAGCGCCAGCAGAAGCATGGGACCTCACTGCTGATGTTAATATCGTTGATTCCAGTGGGCCAATTGATACGACCTCTCAAACTTATACAAAAGTCGAGAGCAGTGGCAACTATATAATGATAAATATACGGGAGTTCTTTTATAGTAGCGGCCCATTTGAAGGCCCATGGCTTTCTCTTGATAGGAATGGACGGGCAACATTGAATATAGGCACTAAAAAAAAATCTTGGTTTTTTTCCACAAGTGAAGAATTCGTTAGAGATATACGAATACGTATTCACAAAAAACGACTCAAAGTCGGAACTACTCTATATACCTACAACACAGATACTGGTGAGATACTCCATCACGCATTGATAAAACAGGAAATTACATTAAGAACGCCTAACTATTATATAATTAACATAAAAAATTTATCATAAACATGAAGGTAATACACATGAATACATTATTCGATAAAAAAGAATCGTGGATAAATAATTGAAATGGACCTTTTAGAAGAACTTAAAAAACTATCTCAAAAATTAGATCAGGCGGGAATTGATTATGCATTATGCGGGGGACTGGCTATCGCCATTTACGCCAGGCCGCGCGCAACTCTTGATATTGATATTATGATTCAGCCGGATTTTCTTTCCGAAACGAAAAGCGCTGTTCGAGAACTGGGTTATACGATGGCTTCAGCACCGATGGAATTTAATAATGGCGCGGTTAAATTACAAAGATTAAGTAAACTTGATAAAGCAACCAGTGAATATTTTGTTCTGGATTTACTCATTGTGACACCGGAAATAAAAAAAGCGTGGGATGATCGTACGACTATAGAATGGGAAGGATGCCCTCTGAAGGTGGTGTCTCCGCAAGGATTGATTTTACTGAAATCTTTGCGCAACAGCGGTCAGGACAAAGAAGATATTGAATACTTGAGGAGTTTGGAAAATGAAGATTGATATGAGTCCGGAAGCTATTGCCAAACGATTAAAACTTGTTAATGAACTGAGAAAGGTATGCCTTTCGCTGGCCAATTCCAGCGCGGGCAGGGAAATCATGAGAAAGAATTCAAAAAATAAAATCGTTCAGAGAACTTCACAGGCACTTGGCCGCAAACAATGATATTATTTAATTATACCCTTTCGCTTGGAAGCTGCCGCCTACTCGGCGTCACTTCCCGGCAAGGAATAAAGTTATTTTTTATTGTGCGCCCTTCGGTTGCACACCCGGTCAAAGGATAACGAGGCGGCAAGGAGGAGGCTCCGCAGGCGTATATGATAATACGTTGAGGAAGACGACGATCCGCATACGCGGGACAGGCTCCGCCAACAGAGTTAGCCAAAGAAAGCAAAAGGGTATGGAAAGGAAATATATGAATACATTATTCGATAAAAAAGAATCGTGGGGGAAGAGGAAGAGAAAAAGTCAGCAGGATAAGGCGCTGGCGGAGATGGTGAAGCTCGGTTACGAAAAATCGCTGCGTGTAAAGCAGATGCTGGATGAGAGCAAAATAAATCCTGCGGAAATTAAATCGAGGGAAGATCTGGAGTGTCTGCCGGTTACATCGCGGGAGAAATTGGTGGAGTTGGAACAGCAACAACCTCCTTATGCGGGGCTGGAAAATCCGGATATTCACATTGATCGGATTTTTACATCTCCCGGTCCGGTTTATGAACCGCATCTTTCCGAAACGGATTATTTATGGGCAAGGGCATTTTTTGCGGCGGGAATTGGCCCAAAGGATGTGGCACTCTGTGCCTTTTCGTATCATCTTGTTGCGGCCGGACTTACGTTTCATAATGGCCTGCGCAAAGTCGGCGCAACAGTGGTTCCCTCCGGAGCATCTTCCACGCAGATTCAGGTGCAGTTAATCAAAGATTTAAAAGTGACGGCTTATGTGGGCACGCCTAGCTTTTTAAAAGCTATTATTGAAAAATCGAAGGAGATGGGCTTTGATTTCAGAAAAGATTTTCTGGTGAAAAAAGCATGCTTTGCCGCCGAGCCGCTTCTGCCTGATTTGCGCCGGTCTTTTGAAAACGATTACGGCATTGACACTTATCAGATGTACGGAGCAACCGAAGTGGGCGACGTGGCTTATGAATGCTCCGAGAAAAAAGGATGGCATATCTGCGAAGAAACAATTGTGGAAATCGTTGATCCCGCGACCGGCAAAAATGTTCCCGAAGGTGAACTGGGCGAAGTTGTAGTTACGAGACTCAACAATATTTTCTTTTTACTGCGTTTCGGTACCGGAGATTTATCACGCCTGATTACGGAAACTTGTCCATGCGGACGGACATCGTATCGTTTGGCCGGAATAGCGGGCAGGGTAGGGGATGCAGTGAAGGTACGCGGATTATTTGTTGCTCCCAGCCAGCTAAAAATGCTTCAGGCAAAGTATAATAATCTCCCGTTGCAGGTAGTTGTCAGCCGCAGCGGTCATGAAGATGTTTTGAAATTACGGATTGAAAAAATATCGCCGGAAATCGGCAGTGTCGTCTGGGAAGAAAATTTCAAAAAAGTATTTCGAGATATCTGCACTGTGGGAATCAATAACCTGGAATATCTCAATGTCGGGGAAATCAAACCGGAGGAGAAGATAATTGTTGATCAGCGAAAATGGTAGTTCCAATTCCAAATCAAAGCGCTATCTTTGTTGGTCCCGATTTATCGGGATCGTCGTCTTACTCAACGTATTAATAATACGCCTCGTCGCCTCCTCCTAGCCGCCTCGATATCATCTTTGATTTGAAACTGAAATAACTCCTTGTAGCTTTTTCCCTGATTTGTACGCATCGATCATGGAAAAAATCCAAAGTAACAGCATGAAAAAAAGAATCAACGATAAATGAAAACAGTTCATTGATTTTATCGAATTAATTGCCAGTTGGATAACTGCATCAAAAGTGACAGTTCCTTTCTTGAAAGGCGCGATTTTCAAAGTATCTCTGGTAATTTGAATCACAGACCACAAAATTGATAAAGTTCCTGCCATGATGGCCGAAATTATTAACACGCCTTTTTTATATTGCTTTAAATAAATTTGTCCCCATCCCGGGAATAAAAGAGCGTTAAATAGGACTGCTTTGGTGGCTTTCTTCATTATTCGTCTCTGGTTCTTTTTTTCAGGAAATTACTTCAACATCTTTTATTTTCAGCTGAATATCAGAAGAACCGTTCCAGTCATTGATTTGCGGTGTGAAAACTATATCTATATTAGAGCCGTTAACGGCGGGGAGATGTTCACCCATATAAAACCAGATGGAACCACGGGAGATACCATCGCTATTGAGCCACATTTTCAGATGGTTATTGCCGACAATGATAGGCGCAGAAACTTTTATATTATGGGCGCAAAGTACCGGTTCAGGATTGTTACTGCCGAATGGTGCAAGCATTTCTATCTGGTTCATTAAATTTATATTGATATCTGCGAGATGGCATTCCGCATCGATAGTTGTTTGTAAAAGAAGTTCCGGCAGTTGAAGACTGCTGGAAATTATTTCTTCCAGAAAAGAAGTAAGTTTTTCAATGTTTTCCTCTTTGATGGAGAAACCGGCGGCATAACAATGTCCGCCATAAGAAAGCAGGAGAGATGCGCATTGTTGAATGCCTTTGTAAATATTAAAACCTGGAATACTTCTTCCCGAGCCTTTACCTATACCGTTGTTTAAGCTTATGACGAATGCCGGACGATTAAAAAGATCAACAAGCTGTGATGCTGCTGTACCGATAATTCCCGGATGCCATTTATCGGACATAAAAACGAGGGCATTTCTTTTGCCGATATTCTGGTTAATTCTTATTTGTTCAAGGATTTCATTAATGATTTCTTTTCCCATCAATTGTCGCTGGCGGTTATAGGAATCAAGTTTTTTGGCCAATTTCCGTGCTTCTTCAAGGTTATCAGTTAAAAGTAATTCCACCGCATCCAGTGGGGAAGCAATGCGACCGGCGGCATTGATACGGGGAATAAGAGAAAAAGAAGCTTTAAAAGAATCTATGTTCTGATTATCAACACCGCTGACCTCTTTGAGAGCTTTGATTCCCGGTCGTTGGCTTTCGGTAATTAATTCCAGACCTATTTTTGAAAAAATTCTGTTTTCATCAACAAGAGGCGCGATATCACCGATGGTGCCCAGCGCGACAATATCCAGATATTCTTTTAAATTAGGATATTTTCTGTTTTTCCAGAATCCTTCTCTGTTCAATCTTCCGCGCAAGGCGATAAGAAAGTTAAAAGCAATGCCCACACCGGCAAGTCCTTTGAAGGGGAAGTCGCAATCTTCACGGTTCGGATTTATTGAAGCAATGGCTGCGGGCAGCGGACCTGATATCGCGTGGTGGTCCAAGACAATAGTATCAATACCGAGTGTTCTGGCATAAGCAATTTGTTCCAGGTCGGATATACCGCAATCAACAGAGATGATTAGTTTGACGTTATTTCTTTTGAATTTATCGATGGCTGGTATATTTAAACCGTAACCCTCCTGCACTCTGTCGGGAATATAATAATTTACATTTGGTGTAATTTCTTTGATAAACTTGTAAAGGATAACAACGGAAGTTATTCCGTCAGCGTCATAATCTCCGTAAATAATAATTTCTTCGTGTTCGTAAATAGACTTTAATAAACGTGAAATGCCCTTTTTCATATCTTTCATTAAAAAAGGACTGTGCAGGTTATTGAGGGAAGGGTAGAGATAATTACGGACTTCTTCCTTATCCTGAAAGCCTCTATTGACCAGAATTTGAGATACAATCGGGAGAATTCCAAATTCTTTAGTCAGTAAATTTTCGATATTTTTATCGCCGGATTCCATTAATTTCCATTTTGTTGCCGGCAATTGTTTAGGTTTTGTCATTGTTTCCCTTATTTCTTTTGTTATATAATATCAGTGCCGCGGTTGATGTCAAGTATTTGCTATTTCTTTTCGAAAATAAAGTTCTTTATTGATGATTCGTGCTTTTGCAATTCAAGGGCATATTTCTTAAAATCAATAATATTCTCCAGTTTAATGGTTTGTTCAATGTTTTCCGTTTTCAGATGAACATTAAAAGTATTGCCTTTAAAACTGTATTTCTCATCTCTGTATTTGAATGGCGTTTTAAACGTAAAGGCCGGTGGCAATCTTTTTATTTTAAATCCAGCAGGAAATTTATAAGAATAGTTTTCTGTCGAGTAAAATGAATTTTTTAAGCTAACAGGATATTGGCGTTTATTGGTAGCGGTTATATCCCGGTAAGAATCAAAAGTAATAATATTGGATAAGACCATTGTTTCTTCATCAAGTTTTTGTGCCAGATTCTTAAAATCTCCGGAAAGTTTGATTGTAAATGGTTTTTGAGTGTCCGTAAAACTGCCGAGATTAAATTCCTTAACCTCGATACCCTGATCTTCAAAATATTTTTTCCTTTGTTCAGGTGGAGCATATTTAAAAGAATACCGGACAGATTCAGCGGCTTTTCCGAAATAAGTTTGAATATAATCGATAGACGCGTTGCCTTCATTGTTAATATTGTATTTTATATCAACACTGTAATAATCCTTTTTATTGTCCAAATCCGGAGTTTTAATAAAGCGATAAGAGCCGTCATTGTTAATCACAAAAACTTTTGTTGGAATAAGAAAAGGAGTTGAATTGAAGGCAGCTGTTTCATTAGTTGCATCGAGCCATAAATATTTCTTTGAAGCTGGAACAACAGCGATTATATGGTTAAAAGCATTTAAAGAAGGTATAGATTCATCAAAATATTTGCCATTAGCCGGGACAAGAGCAGGCTTTCCTTCAATACCCGCAATTTTAAGCATAGTAAGTAAAAGAACTGTTTTATCTTTGCAGTCGCCATATCTTTTTTGGAATATTTCAGAAGCTTTGTGAGGTATGTGAGTATGAGGACCTAATAAGACTGCTATATATCTGATATTCTGAGAAACAAAATTAAAGATAGCATTGATCTTCTCTTCATCGGTATTTTTACCGGAAATAAGTTGTTTTGTAAAACGTTCCAATTCACGGTCGGATTGCATCTGTTCTTTAAAGATGTTTATATACCATCGGGAAATGATATCCCAGCCGTCGAGCGTCCAGAAAGAAACCTGAGGGAAAATATTACTGTCATAAATCGAAGGCATTCTGGATTCCGGAATTATTTCTTTTTGCTTAGTGTTATTGAAAATATACCTTCTTTTATTGCCATAGGATATTATTTGAGGAGTAAGCGTTGTTTGAAACTTTTTGTATTTTAATTCAATACCGGATGGCAGGACTATTTCTAATGTATCATTTTCTATAGGGAAAATATTGCGGCAGAAAAAGATGTCATAATAGTCAAAAGATAAAACCGGTTGTAAATTTTCTATTTCGTAAGCATATTCAATTATGCAACCGTCTTCAACTGCCGGCATGGTGAATCGTTTTACTTTAATGTCTGTATAAAATTCATAACCTTCATACTGTGAAGAATCAATAATATCTTTAGTATCCAAAGTAACAATCTTTCCATCAGGTTTGATGGTATTGGCAAAAAGGATTTTGGCTCGTTGATATCCTTCACGATAAGGTAATGAACGAGATGCATAAATGCGTCCACGCTCATTAAATATTTTAATACGAATCAAATTTCGGGAGATGCTGGTACCGTCGGCGTAAAATTCTATATAACTGTAGGAATCCAGGAGAATTGCACCGGCGTTAGGATGTTCCTCTGTTTTTGGTGCCCTATTTAAAAACGAACTGATATCGATATCGCTATCAGTGATACTTCTGATATTGGAGTTAGTTGCAGAACAGGACAAAACGATTAGTGATAATAAGACAAGTATAACTCTGTTCGTACGCATGATTTGCTCCGAGTTTTTAATTAATCATACAGTCTTTAAATTCCTGCGTCAATTGCTCATTGATCATTGCTCATTGATTATTGATCTTTAAACTAATCGATGATAATAAAAAAGTTAAAATGGTCAAAAAATATTATAAATTAAAGCGAAAAGATATTTCTATAATACAATTCATCATTGAAGGATATGAGGGGATGGCCACGGTAACAACAACAGACCCCCGAGCTGCAATAATTCAGGTTTCCATTATTCCGGATTTTCTTTCAGAGATAAAAAACGTCATTAACGACCTGAAAAATAAATATCAAATGGAAGAAATTAATTATCCGGAAAAACAGCAACAAGTATAATCGTGAAGGGATGTTTAATATGTTCATGTTGACCCACACTTATTTCCTGCAGAAATTCTTAACTGCTGCGGATTTAAAAAATGTTGAACCGGATATTTATGTTTATAACATTGTTCCGGATTTATTAACAATTCATCCGCAAATCAGTCCTGCTAAAACACATAATATTCAAAGGTCTTTGCAAATACCGGCGCAATATTCAAAGTCGGCTTATGTTATGTTTCATCTACTGGTAGATGATCTGTCTCATTACGGATATATTTGTTCCGATGGACATAAAGACTTTGACGCTAATTCTCTTGGATATTCATATCTTAAAGGTAAACATTTAATAAATTCCATCCTGGATCTGTATAAGATTATCGAAAAAAACATATCTTATGAGGAAGCGATTTATCAGTCTCATCTAATTATTGAGATGATTTATGACCTTGTTATTTTAAATCAAATTAATTCATTAAAGACTATTGATCTGTTGGTAGACTCGATAAATTATACCACAAGAAATAAAATGGACGAATTCGTCGCCACAATCAATTGGCTATATGATTTTAAAGAAACTGATATAGATGAAATAATGAAGAAGGCTTCTTCCTATATTACTAAAGAAGGAATGGAAGGCATCATGAATATTTCAGGCCGAATTAATCTTTATAGAGAAAAATTCGGCCTGAAAAGTAATGACCAGTTATTCTATGATAATGTAAAGAGTTTATTCCAGTACGCTACAGATTTAATTGACGATGATGAATCATTTCTTCGGGAAACGGCTCAGACTATCAGAAATTACGGTTGGCTTCCCACTGTTATATAGCTTTTTTTACAAATCCGGAACGAATACAGCGCGTACAGACTTTAACTCTCTTAATAGATCCGGTTTTATCATCAACACAGCGTAATCTTTGCAAATTTGGGTGCCATACCGTCTTTTTTCTGTTGTTGGCATGACTCACCGTATTGCCGACTGATGGCTTTTTACCGCATACTTCACAAACACGTGACATTTGAATATCCTCCTAAATTGTGCGACGTTCCTAAACTATAAGTGAATATTTTGCAAGCATTTTTTCGAGTTTATTTTAACGCAGTCAATTTTTCATTGATGCCGGCTGGCCGGTCGTTTCCAGAGCACGCAGCCAGATATTGTTCTGAGAATCGATTTTCCGGTTGGAACCAACTGCATTTAATGGAAGATGAACATATTCATCCTTCATTAAAGCGACAAGAATTCCGGTTTTCCCGGACATTGCCGCATGCACGGCATACTGTCCCAGCGAATTGCAGTAAATGCTGTCCGAGGCGTTTGCCGGAACCGAGCGGATTAAATAACTGGGCTCAATGTATTTTAGATTGATTTCCTGGCCATTTTTTTTAAAGTAATCTTCTATCGCGTTTTTCAAAAATAGCCCTATATCTAATAGACGAATATTGCCTGAAGGATCTTTTTCTACAGGGAATGACTTTTTTCTCATAATGTCCTGGCCGGCTCCTTCCGCAACCAGGATTACCGCATGACCTTTTAATATTATTCGCTTTTTCAATAATGATAAGAATCCGTTTTGTCCTTGAAGATCAAAGGGTACTTCAGGAATCAAAACGAAATTTGTATCGTTTTGCGCAAGTGCCGCATGACAGGCGATATGACCGGAAAAACGTCCCATGATCTTAATCAAAACAATGCCATTGAACGCTCCCTTGGCCTCGACATGAGCGCTTTTAATAGCTTCGACTGTTTTATCTATTGCCGTATCGAAACCAAATGATTTTTGAATTAAATCAAGGTCATTATCAATTGTCTTGGGAACACAGACAACAGCTATTTTTAGTTTTCTTTTGGTAACTTCAGCAGTTATTTGCTCGGCTGCTCTGATTGTACCGCTTCCTCCGATGCAAAAAAGAATATTGATTTTAGATCCGGAAAGTAAATCTACTATTTTTACGGGGTCCTGCGGTCCACGAGAGGTTGAAAGTATACTTCCGCCGATGCTTGTTATGTCTTTAACTGTGTCAGGAGAGAGTTTAACGAATTTAAGCTTGTAAACGGGATTTAATCCCCGTAGACCATATTTAACACCAACTATTTCAGTTACATTATAACTATAGAAGAGAGTCATCGTTATTGATCTGATGACGTCGTTAATACCCGGACAAATACCGCCACAGGTCACAATAGCCGCTTTTGTTCGGAGCGGATTAAAAAATATTTTATCGCGGGGTCCGGCAAGTTCCACGGAAAGTGGACGACCTTTTTTATCGCTGTAGGATAAGTAGTTATCCAGATGGGAATTGAATAGTAATCTTTTTTGATCATTTGTAAAATTACTAATATTCAGTGGAGATTTAATTAATCTTTTACCTAAATTTTTTATGGAGAAATCGTATTTCATAAATCACTTCTTTTTTCCCGCAACGCAATTTGCGGCATTTACACCGGAAATTATTTCTCCATCGAATCCGGCGTCCATTAGTAATGATGCCCCGGTAAGAAAAATATTGCTGAACTTGGTTTTATTGCTTTTTGCGGAAAAGCCGGTAATGAAAGAGTTTCGCAATTGATATCTGGGATTGATAATATTGCGTTGCTTTCTGGAAATATTAATAGATTCTTTTATATCGAAGACTTCTATATTTTCTTTTAAAAAAGGAAGGAAAAATTCGAGGCGCTCAACTATTGATCGCGCCGTTGCCGTTAGATTCTCGTTGGACCAGATCATTGGATCGTCATGAAGGAAAACGGTTGCTGATAATGAACATTTTCCTGAAGAAGTATTTTTTTCGTCATCCGGTGAACTTAATTCTAAAATTATAAGATTATCATCATAAATATCTTTGTTTACATCTGTAATTACGGCAACGTGTCTGACCATTTTTTCAGGAACAGAATTTTGGCGAATACCAAGATGAATTGTAAAAGGATGATGAGAAACTTTAACGGGTCTGATTAAATCATCGAGAGTGATTTGATTTTTACGTTCAAAAAGCAGATTAATTTTTTCCCATTTTGTGCTGACAATTAAATTATCGGCAGAAATCTTGGTCGTGTCGCCGTTGTCATTCGTAAAGTTGACTTCAATTAATTTATCTTTTTTAATTGACGATATTTCACAATTATTAATGTACAAACCCTGAGAGGATGTTATTTCATTTATTAAAGAGTTTAATAATGTTTGTTTGCCCTGTAAAAAACTATAAATTCCCCGCAGAGGAGCGGAATATCGGAAATGCGAAAAAATGGAATCTTGATCTTTTAAAAAAAAGGAAAGCAGCGCCTGTTGTGCTTCCATAACCTTTCTGAATGAAGCGTTTCCTGAACAAATCCACCTGAATTTGGTATTATAAAATTTATATTTAATTAAACGCGGTATCAGTTTAAGAAATTCAAAATAATCTTTGATACTTTTAGGTTGAATAAACGGATGATCTTGAAACCATTTGCCGACTATATCGGAATTTTTCACAACGGCATTATAAAAGGAATTAATTACTCCGGATAATTGCGGAAACTCTCTTGTCATTTCCTGAATCAGTAAGTCTTTATCGTTGAAAAAATCCAGCCGATGTTCGGGTAGAATTATCTGGTAGGCAGGATTTAATAAATCTCCCTGCTCTTCGATGGGGAGAATTCCCAGTTTGGTTAAAACTGAGTGGCATATCTGATTTTCACTGAAGCCGGCAAGAGGTGTGGAATCCAGGTTAAAAACAAAACCTCCGATTGTACAGGTTTCTCCCAGTCCGCTTTCCGTTAGCAAAACTGTTTTTATTTTTTGGCGGGAGGCAACTGCGGCGGCAATATGGGAAGAGAGGTCGTCACCTATTACAATTAAATCATACATAAATTAATTTTTTCCCCGGAAAATGAGAAGACGTTTATTTTTCAGCTTTGATTCGAACCTTGCGCCCATTTATTTCTATTCTGCCGTCTGTAAAAAGTTGAATTGCCTGCGGGTAAATCCGGTGCTCTTCCTTTAATATTCTTGCGGCCAATGTTTCCTCGGTATCGTCATCTAAAACCTGAACAGCTCTTTGAATTATAATCGGTCCGGTGTCTATTCCTTCGTCTACAAAATGGACTGTGCAGCCGGATATTTTGACGCCGTAATCTACAGCCTGTTTCTGTCCGTGAATTCCCGGGAAAGACGGGAGAAGGGCAGGGTGTATGTTCATTATTTTGTGGGGAAAAGCTTTCAAAAGTACAGAAGTAAGAATACGCATAAACCCGGCTAAAATGACCAGATCGACATTATTGCTTTTTAAAATTCTTACTAATTCCGAATCAAAATCTTCTTTATTTTTAAAATTTGTGTGTTTTAAGACAATAAAGGGAATCCCGTGTTTTTTTGCTCTGGTGAGTCCGTAGGCATCAGGATTATTACTGATAACTATTTTGATGATCGCTTTTAATGATCCTTTCTCGATATTATCAATAATCGACTGTAAATTGGAACCATTACCGGAAATCAAAACTCCCAATTTCAATAAATCAGCCATTTCTTTTTTAACCTTCAGCTATAAGAACCTGTTCTTGCTTATCTTCTTTCTTTTCTATGAAGCCTATCTGATAAGCTTTCTCACCCAGGACTTCCAAACGATTAAGAACTTCCTCACATTCTTTTTCAGAAACAATAATCATCATTCCTATGCCCATGTTGAAGACACGAAACATCTCTTTTTCTTCAACATTGCCTGTTTCCTGAATAACGCTGAATATAGGTGGTATATCCCAACTGCCTTTATTTATTACTGCCCGGCATGATTGGGGAATTATTCTCGGAATATTGTCGTAAAATCCACCGCCGGTTATATGCACCAGACCTTTGATATTAAAATTCTTGAAGAGATTCAGCAGCGGTTTAACATAAATTCGTGTCGGTTCCAGCATTTCCAGCCCGATGGTTTTACTTAAGCCGGGAACTTTATCTTTAACGCTTAAATTACCTTTTTCCAACAGGACTTTTCTGGCCAGGGAAAAACCGTTGCTGTGTAAACCGCTGGATGCCAATCCGATAATCCGGTCGCTGACGCTGACAGTGGAACCGTTAATTAATTTGTCCATTTCCACCACGCCGACACAAAAACCGGCAAGATCATATTCCCCGGCTTTATAAAAACCGGGCATTTCAGCAGTTTCGCCGCCCAGGAGTGTGCAGCCGGCTTGCCTGCATCCTTCGGTAATTCCTTCAATAATTTTTACGCTCTTTTCTAATTCTATTTTTCCTGTAGATAGATAATCGAGGAAAAACAATGGTTCAGCGCCCTGAACAACCACGTCATTTACCGACATGGCTACCAGATCGATACCGATCGTATCATGCTTGTCCAGTAACTGAGCAATTCTAAGTTTGGTGCCTACACCATCGGTAGAAGAAACCAGCAAGGGATTTTTATAATTGATAGGATTAAGATGAAAAAGGCCGCCGAAACCGCCAATACCGGAAACAACTTCTTTGCGCGCGGTTGTCTTTATTGATGGCTTAATTCGTTCCACAAATTCATTAGCTGTATCAATATCCACGCCTGCGTCTTTATAAGTAGTTTTAGTTGTCATATCGCCTCTGGATGAATTTGATTATTTTAAAAAGTCTGTTGCCTTGTGTAACGTAAATCAGCTTTTAAGTCAATCATTCCTTGCGTAAACACAATATTTTTGTTAACGAAAAGGTAATTATTTCAATGAGAAATTTAGGTTTACCAATTTTATAATGCGGAGACTTAAATGGATTCAATAAAAGAGATTCTGCAAAAAATAGAAAATCCTTTGATTTTTGCATCTCGCGATAATTTTAAAAATCTTCCTCACATCAAAGATTTGGGTAAAACCATCTTGAACTTATTGTCATTGTTGAAAAGTTCTTTGACGTCCGTTACCGATGACGAGTTTTTGCGTCGGGTGGAAGATCTGCTGGCAATATTTTCCGATTACGACTGGCAGAAAATGGAGCTAAAGAAAAATAAAATTGAAAATGCGACTTCAATATTGGGCAAAATGAAAAGTATCGTTAATTCTGCAAAAGCCGGAGAAACAACTACTCCTTCCGACCGGCAGACGATTCAAAGGATATCCGATTTGAAAGAAGCGTTGGCCAAACTTAATCTACCGGTCCAATATTTGAAAGGTGTCGGACCGAAAATGGCTGCACGGTTTGCCGCCAAAAAAATTGCCACCGTGGAAGATCTTCTCTTCTTTTTGCCGCGAACTTATGAAGACAGACGGGAAATAAAAAAAATAAACCGTCTGGAAGTCGAAAAAACCCAAAGTGCCGTGGGTAACGTAAATTCAGCACAGTATCGTTATTATGGAAGGAAGAAAATACTGGAAGTAATCATCAGCGATGGTACGGCAAATCTCACAGCGAAATGGTTCAAAGGACAAATGACTTATTTGCTGGGCATTTTTAAGAAGGGAACCAAAGTAATATTTACGTCAGAAGTGAGACCCGATTACGGCGGCAAATCAATGATTCATCCTGATTATGAAATACTGGATGATAAGGATGAAGATAATCTTTTAAATTTTAAAAGATTAGTGCCGGTTTATTCCGAAACTGAAGGCCTGAATCAGAAATATTTCCGTAAGGTGATGCACTTCGCGCTGGAAAATTATTCGCGTTATGTGACTTCGCCGATACCTTACAATATTTGTGAAAAACGAAATCTGCTCAATATTCATGAAGCGCTGCTGTCCGTTCATTTTCCCGGCGATGATGAATCGCCGGAGAAGTTTATAAACTTTCGATCGGAGGCACACCGTCGTTTAATTTATGATGAGTTTTTCTTTTTTCAACTGGGCATGGCTATCAAGAAAAAGGGACGGATTATCGATGCTGGTATTAAATTCAATATCGATGGAAATTATTTAAACAAGTTTCTGAAACTTCTGCCTTTTAGTCTGACATCTGCTCAGGAAAGAGTAATCAATGAAATAAGGGCTGATATGGCCAGAGAAACAGCAATGAACAGGCTTCTGCAGGGCGATGTCGGCAGCGGGAAAACGATAGTTTCGATGGCGGCAATGATGACGGCATGCGAGAACTCTTATCAGGCGGCGATCATGGCGCCTACGGAAATCCTGGCTAAACAGCATTTTGAAACCATCAATGCATGGGCGGGGCAATTAGGTTTGCAGGCAGTTTTACTAACCGGAGGCATGACAAATTCGGCAAGGAACGAAATAATCAACCAAATTCAAAATGGCGAAGCCAACATAGTCATCGGTACTCACGCGTTAATTCAGGAAGATGTTGATTTTCATAAACTGGGAATGGTTGTTATAGATGAACAACATCGTTTCGGTGTTATGCAGAGGGCAACACTGCGTGCCAAAGGAATCAATGCCGATGTTCTGGTTATGACAGCAACGCCGATTCCGCGAACATTGACCATGACTGTTTACGGAGATCTGGATGTTTCCGTAATCGATGAAATGCCTCCCGGCAAAAAACCGGTACGGACTATACTGGTATCGGAAAGCAAGAGAGACAAAGTTTATCAGGCGATAAGAGCAGAACTGGAAAAGGACCATCAAGTGTTCATCATTTATCCTTTGGTCGAACAATCCGAAACTCTTGATTTAAAAGACGCTACCAATATGGCTGCCCATCTGCAAAAGGATATATTCCCCGACGTTCATGTGGGACTAATTCACGGCAAGATGAAAGATAAAGAAAAAGATAAAATCATGCGCGAATTCCTGGAAAATAAAATCCACATTCTTGTTTCCACGACAGTCATTGAAGTGGGCATTGACGTGCCCAGAGCATCTTTGATGGTAATAGAACATGCCGAGCGTTTCGGTTTATCGCAGTTGCATCAACTGCGCGGCAGGGTAGGGCGACGGGATATTCCATCAAGTTGTATTCTCCTTGCCGATTATAAATGTTCGGCTGATGCCCGAAAAAGATTAAAGGTGATGGAAAAAACAACAGATGGTTTTGCCATTGCCGAAGAAGATCTGGCAATACGCGGACCGGGAGATTTTCTGGGAACAAGACAATCAGGCCTGCCTGATTTTCGCATTGCCAGCATCATTCGCGACGCGAGAATTTTAAACGATGCCAAAGAAGACGCTTTTCAACTGGCAGAGAAAGATCCCTTTTTGAAAAAACCGGAACATGCAATTTTAAAAGAAACGTTGCTTTGGAAATGGCAGGGGAAACTGGATCTGGCAAGAACGGGATAAATATATCTAAATATTATTACGAGGAAGCTTGAGGTCGAGAAAAACTGGAAACATGGGGACACCATACTAGTTAATGAAAGAAGTGATTTCCTCTTTGCTAATATATAAAAAATGGATTCCCGATCAGGAGACTGTGTCACAATTAGCAAAAGAAGAAAAAATACTCATTTTTAGGAGAGGTTTTACCATTAAAATTTCAAAAAAGTTTGTTGTAAGCAATTTTAACGAGCCATTTTTTTCGACGATAAAGCATAAATTAATTACGACACAGCCTCCAAGCCCGGGAATGATATTCTTTTTGTCATGCCGGACTTGATGCGGCATCCAGAAAAAAAGAAAACTGGATTGCACAATCAAGTTGGGCAATGACAACTTCTTTTTTACTGTTTCGGAACTAGTGTTAGCGTCTTGGTGTATTGCTTTTTTACATTTTCCTCTTTAAATGGAAAGGCCTGGTATTTTCCTTCACGAAAGGCGGTTATTCCGTCATCGTAATGGGGGCTTGAAGGGTTGTCCGATTGCCCTGTGCTGTTGATACCGATAAGCGGCTCATCGCTGCCGAAGTCCACGATAATACGCATTTCCGGAATCAACCAAACATCAAAATCTTTGCCGGGATGATAAGCAGAAACATTCAGAGTTGTATGATCGCCCGGTGCCGGATAAGGACCTCTGTCAAAGTAACCGGATAGAAGTTTGATGCCGGTCTTTGACACGAAGTCCATATAATCGGCAAGTAGGGTGCCGTCCGTCTTCCAATAATATGTGTGAAGTTTGCCCCATTGCCATTTTTCAGGATTTTCACCGCAGCGTTTTTCCAGAAGAGCGACAACATCCAGAACGGTTTGGGCAAGAATTTGGCTTCGTTTTCCCCTCCAGAAGGGACTGTCTTTACAACGATCAGTTAAATGATCATGCAGGGCTGAATATTTCATAAGAAATGTTTCCAAAAGCGATTGATACGCCTGGGATTCAGTGCCGCCGAGTTCTTCGGCAAAGAGATTTTTACTCAAAGAGAATAAAAAGGCTCCACAGAAAGCCGCGCCCGCGGAATCAACACGCATCATTCCGTCGAAGTTTCGCAGCAGAGCCATTGCTTTTTCGGCATTCGGGCTTTGTTTTGAATCTTTCCAGAAGGCGGTCATTTCCTTCAAAGTCTGTTCATTCAATAGCGCAGTTTTAATTACTTCGACAAAAGGTGAATAAACATCAAGCTGCATCGCTTTGGCATTCTCTACCGTGTAATCTTTTGCTACTTTCATCATCTGGTCTATGCGCTCGGCCCTGTCCGGATAATACCATGACGATGTAAGAATATGGGGAAAGTCAGCCGGCACTGTTCGATGATTGGCTGTGCCGATATATCCTCTTTCCGGATTTTTTAAGGATGGATGCAACGATGGATCGAGAAATCCTTTCCAGTCGTATTCTCCTGTCCAGCCCGGTGATGGGCATAGTCCGCGGCCTTTTTTGCGCAAAGGATAACGGCCCGTCACCTGCCAGGCGATGTCGTTTTTGTCGGCCATTACCAGATTTAAAGGAATGATGGAAGTATCCCGCGATGTATATTTCAGAATCTCATCAACAGATTTGGCGCGCATTATGCTGAAAAACGCGTCCATCGTACGGTCGGGTTCTCTCGCTGCCCAACTGAATGCAATACCCAAAGTCTGGCTTACAGGCATGGGTACAAGATGATGTCGTGGTTGATCAGTAAGAATATTGTTCAGAAGTGCGCCATGACGGGTTTCGTAAAATGTTTTTGTAATAATATCTTTTTGACCTTTGACTTTAAACTTTTCCTCACGGCTGATTGTTTTGTGCCATTTATCTTCGTAAAGATAATAGAGGCTATCGGACTCCTGCTTAAGTTTTTCCAGGAAGATATCCTGATTATCGGCCATTACCATTGTCATGCCCACAGCAATATTGCCGTTATATCCGGCAATGATTCCCGGAACTCCCGCAATGGCGATGCCCGCGCCTTCGATTTCGGGGCATTTAAGGTGCATCATATGCCAGATGGAAGGCATTGTTAGAGGCAGATGAGTGTCATTGGCGAGAATGGGTTTGCCCGATTTAGTGAGTTTTCCGGATACCACCCAATTGTTAGACGCCGCCGCTGCAGGAATAATGATCTGGTTTACCCTGCTGGAAATTTGACGAAGTTTTTCAATGTCCAGGGAAGCGGATTTCAAATCAAGTCCTTTTAATTTTTTCATTTCATCAAAAGGTAAAGGTTCATCGGGATAAATAGGAAACAGCCATGCTAATTTATCAACGTCAATTTGTTTGGCAATGTTCAGCATATCAATCTCTTCATGAAGGTTTTGACCCAAACCAAGTGTCAAAACTACAAATACGTAGACACAATCAATTGGCTTCCAAGGTTCAGGCTTATGCCCGGCCATTTTTAGCGTCATGGGAAGAGGCGCATTTGCCAGATAAGCATTAACACCGTTACTGTAATTATCCAGTATGTGGCGAATTTCCGGAGACGCACTGCCGTATAAAGTTTCGGCTACTTGTTTAATATTTAACGCCCTCATGAAAATATCAATTTCCAGAGTGGCTTTGCCGATAAGTTCGGAAAGCCTGCCTTTACCCACAAGTCGAAATCCTTCCATTTGTGTAAAACGGTCATAAGCGCTAACATATCCCATGGCAAATATGAGGTCATCCATATTAGCGGCTTCAATCAATGGAATGCCCATATTGTCGCGTTTTACAGTGATTTTTTGTGATATGCCGGGAACAATCTGTTCCCCTTCCATCGGCGGCAGTGCTTTACTGAAAGACATGTTAAGAATTGATGAACAGCCGCAGATCATAAAGCAAAGTGCGGCGGTAATAATTGCAAAGAATTTTAAACGGAACATACCGGCAAAAGAAAAGATTCTCATAACAACCCCCTTAATTATGGAAGATGAATGATTCTTTGATTTATGAGTCAATATATTTGCATTTCGATGTGCCCGTCAAGGTAAATATTCCGAATGCCAGGAAATAATAAAACCGCATTTATATTTTCAACACTTGACTTCCTCAAAGAGGATAGATATTTTCCAATAAAATATGATCTTATCTGGAGAGAAAAATTGAGAATAGGAATTATCGGTATAGGTGGCGTAGGCGGTTATTTCGGCGGAAAGCTTGCCAAAGCAAATGAAAAGTCCTGTGAGCATGAAGTAATATTCGTGGCGCGCGGCGAACATTTGCAGGCTATCCAGAAAAATGGTTTGCATTTATACACGAAAGAAGGGGATTATTTGGCATGGCCGAATATTGCCACGGATAATCCGGCGACAGCCGGCCTGTTCGATATAGCTTTTTTCTGTACAAAAAGTTATTCGCTGGAAAATACAGCGCGTGAATTTACATCTTGCTTTAATAATCATACAGTTGTTATTCCGCTTCTTAACGGCGTGAACGCTGCGGAAAGAGTGCGGTCTGTATTGCCGCAGACACATATCATAAAAGGTAGTGTCTACATCATTTCTCACATCGAAAAGCCGGGAGTTGTCAAACAGGAAGGAGGCGCTTGCAAGCTGACATTCGGAACCGATGATTCTGAATCTGCCAAAAAATATTCCTACATATTGGATATTTTAACAAAAGCAAAAATTAATGCGGTTTTGACGGATAAAATTTCCGAGGTATTATGGACAAAATATTTGCTGATGTGTCCTTTGGGCTCTTTGACTTCGTCTACCGGTAAAACATACGGAGCTATTAGGGAAGATTCGTCTCTTAGAAAGATGGCAAGGGATATGATGCTGGAAGTCGTTGCAGTGGCCAAGGGACATAATGTAAAATTAACGGAAGATGCAGTTGATAATGCGATGGAAATGGTTGCCGGTTTTGGTTATAATTCAAAAACATCAATGCAGTTAGATATAGAAAAAGGCAGGCAAACAGAAATAGACGCATTGACAGAGTATCTTTGCAAAGCAGGCAAAGAATCAGGAGTGCCCACACCGCTGCATGATGAAATTTATCAAAAATTGAAAATAATATCTGCTTAATTAAATGGCAAAGAGAGAAGATGAAATGAAAAGAGTTACTTGGGGAATATTATTAACTTCATTTTTAATTATCATTGCCTGCGCGGAAAATATAAATACTATTGCTGTTGAGCAATTGGCGAAATCAACAAAAAGCTGGGATGGAGAAGCGTTACCTAAGTATCCTCAAGGTCAACCCGAAATAACCATTTTGAGAATAAAAATTCCTGCCGGTGCTAAGTTGGAAATTCATAACCATCCGGTAATCAATGCCGGCGTTTTGCTTAAAGGGGAATTAACCGTAATAGCTGAAGACAGCAAAACACTACATCTCAAATCCGGAGATTACATTGTGGAACTGGTCAACAAGAAACATTACGGCAGAAACGAAGGCACGGAAATGGCAGAAATTGTTGTATTTTACGCCGGGGTTGAGAATAAACCAATAACGATTAAATAAAAATATCGTTTTGCGCTTCAGTAGGAAGTGGATATCCAAACATCTAATCCTCTAATCATCAAATCATCTGTTTTCTTTTTTAGACCTTCCTTGGCTAAATCTTCAAATATAATTTATATTTAATTGACAAAAAGGTCGCATTTGTTATAGAAAAAACATTGCGAAATTGCCGGTTGTTTAAAAGAGAAATGCAAAATATTAAAACAATTTCAGGTATATAAGATGAAAGACATTAATATCGGATTAATCGGTTTCGGAACCATTGGAACAGGTGTGGTTAAACTGCTACGCCAGAACGAGGACCTTATTACGAAAAAGTTGGGCGCCAGAGTGGTTTTGAAGAAAATTGCTGATATTGATATTACCACATCGCGTGAAATTAAAGTCAGCAAGAGTTTATTGACTACCGATGCGCGTGAAATAATTAATGATAAAGAAATTTCCGTTGTTGTTGAACTGATGGGCGGATATGAGCCGGCTCGGACATTTCTCCTGGAAGCAATTTCCCAGGGCAAGCATGTTGTTACAGCCAATAAAGCGCTTTTGGCCACTTTCGGCAGTGAAATATTTCCGGCGGCGCAGAAAAATGCAGTGGACATAGGTTTTGAAGCAAGCGTCGGTGGAACTATTCCGATAATTAAAACCCTGAAAGAAAGTCTGGCGGCCAATCAGATTAATTCCATCATGGGAATTATTAACGGTACCTGCAATTTCATTCTGACCAAGATGACCGATGAAGATAAAGCCTTTGATACCGTATTAAAGGAAGCGCAGAGACTCGGTTTTGCTGAAGCTGATCCTACTTTCGATATCGAAGGAATTGATACAGCACATAAAATGGCTATAATTCTTTCTCTGGCTTACGGAAAAAAAGTAAACTTAAAAGACATATATCTGGAAGGAATTACCAAAATAAGCCGCGAAGATATCGCGTTTGCCCGGGAATTAGGTTACCGGATAAAATTGCTGGCAATTGCCTTGTTAAAGAATGGCGCGGTGGAAGCAAGAATTCATCCTACAATGATTCCTTCCGGTCATCTTTTAGCCAATGTCAATCAGAATTATAATGCTTTTCACATAGTAGGTGATGCTTCAGGCCCTGTTTTTCTGTTTGGCCAGGGTGCGGGAATGACACCTACGGCAAGCGCGGTTTTCAGCGACATAATAGACAGTGCCCGGAATATTTTAAAAGGCATTACATGTCGTGTGCCGTTACGATCGATCAGTGAGACAGCGATGAAGCCGATTAAACTCATACCTATGGATAATGTTGAGACAAAATATTATTTCCGTTTTTCCGCTAATGACCGTCCCGGCGTTCTTTCCAAGATTTCCGGGATTCTTGGGAAAAACAACATCAGCATTGCCACCTGTATTCAAAAGGCGCGCGGTAAAAGAGGAGCAGTGCCGATTGTTATGACAACATACAAGGCTAAGGAAAAAAATGTGCGTAATGCGCTCAAGAAGATAGATAAGCTTGATATAGTACACGGCAGCACTGTTTTGATTAGAATTGAGGATGATTTAAATTAAAATCAGATGAATGAAAATATGAAATACGTAATATTGCTCGGCGACGGCATGGCTGATTATCCGACAGAAAAACTTAATGGAAAAACTCCGCTGCAGTGCGCCTTTACACCTTTTATGGATCAAATTGCCGCGGACGGAACACTGGGACTCGTTGATACAATTCCTAAAGGAATGAATCCGGGAAGCGATGTCGCAACTTTAAGCGTTCTTGGTTATGATCCTGTGGAAAACTATACCGGTCGCGGACCGCTGGAAGCGGCCAGCATGGGAATAAATCTCGAACCCAATGACATGGTTTATCGCTGTAATCTTGTAACAATAGGGGATAAGGATTCCCCCGGCGCCTTTATGGATGATTTTACCGCCGGCCATATTTCCACTGATGAAGCACGGGAAATAATGCTTGATATAAATAAAGGACTGGGGTTGCCTCCGTATCAGTTTTTTCCGGGTGTCGGTTATCGCCATTTGTTCGTCTGGCGCAACTCTCCCGATGCGCCGGAGACAACCGCTCCTCATGATATCACCGGAAAACAAATTGCCGAATATCTTCCACGCGGTAATTCTTTTGAAGAAATAAACTCGATTATGCGGCGTGCCGGTGAAATATTGTTGAATCACCCTGTTAACGCCAAGAGAAAAAATGCCGGCAAGAAACAGGCAAATGCCATCTGGCTGTGGGGGCAGGGAAGAAAACCACAGATGGTTCCTCTTACTCAAAAGTATTCTCTGTCCGGCGGAATGATTTCCGCGGTTGATTTACTCAAAGGGATCGGCATCATTGCCGGATTAAAAGTATTTCCTGTAGAAGGGGCAACAGGTTACATTGATACCAACTATGAAGGCAAGGCTAAAATGGCGCTGGATATTTTAAACTTTATGGATTTCGTTTTTATCCATCTGGAAGCTCCTGATGAAATGGGTCACGAAGGAAATGCCGCCGGTAAAATCCGGGCTATTGAACTTTTTGATGAAAAGATAGTCGGTCCAATATTAAACAAAATAGGATCATACGGCGATTACAGGATTATCGTTTTAAGTGATCATCCCACTCCTGTGGATGTAAGAACTCATGTCGGAGATCCGAGCCCTTTCGCTGTTTTATCTTCAATTAAAGAAGAAAACAAAGCAACAGGATTGCCTTTTAATGAGATAAACGCGAAAGAAAGCGCTATATTAATTTCTCCGGGTCATCTCTTAATGGGAAAATTTATAAACGATTGGAGATCTTTTGTCAGTCAACAACATAGCTAAAGTAAGAGTGCTTTATTCAGACACCGACGCCATGGGCGTAGTTTATCATACGAACTATATAAAATGGTTTGAACTCGGACGGAATGAATTAATGCGCCAGTTGGGCGTTCCCTATACGGAACTGTGCAGTGTTGGCCTGAATCTTCCGCTGATAAAAGTGAGCTGTGAATATATGAAATTCGCGACATATGATCAGCTTCTGACCGTAGAAACAGAGTTTGCTTATATCAAGAAGGCGACTGTAAGATACAATTCCAGAATATGGGATGAAAACAAAGAAAATCTGATCGCGGAAGGATACACTATTCACGCTTGTACGAATAATGAAGGTAAAATTCGCAGGATACCTAAACTGCTTTTGGAGTTGATAAATAAATTTAATATTAGAGGGGAATAATATGGCAGCGAAACTATCAAAAAAAGAATTGAAACAACCTGATGCTTTCCAGTCCACAGTGGAATTAGTAATGAATTATATTTCCGAGAACAAAACCCGCTTCTATGCAATTGTGACGGCGGTAATTGTATCCACGATTATTACTTTCGGTATTTATATGTACTGGAGCTATTATCAATCTTCGGCAATAGACATGTACGCTAGAGCCCGGAATGATATGGCAAGAAATATCGGAAATCAGGAAGCTGTAAGAATAAACATTAAAATATTTAAGGACTTGATTGCAAAATATCCACATAGCTGGAGTGCGCGAATGTCGCATTATCATTTGGGCAATCTTTATTACAGCATAGGTGAAGTGGATAACGCGATAACGGAATATAAAAAATTTGTTTCTTCCTCCAGATCGGACAAGGCAGGAGTAAAGTTTTTAGCCCTGACTTCACTGGGGTATTGCTACGAAGCCAAACAGGATTTGCAAGTCGCACTCGAGTATTATGAAAAAGCGCAAAAAAGCGATAATGTCGGATTCGAATCAATCGGCTTTCGCAACATAGCGCGCGCTTATGAGCAATTAAATGATAAAAAAAATGCTTTGGAAAACTATAAAAAAGCTTTACAAAAGACCAGCGATCCTTCCGTAAAGGTTTTCATCAACCGAAAGATATCTTTCCTTAGCTGATACAACGATGTGGAGAATAAAACTTTGAAAGTACTAATGTCAGGTAATGAAGCTATTGCCCGCGGCGCTTATGAAGCGGGAGTTAGGTTTGCCGCAGCTTATCCGGGAACTCCCAGCACGGAAATTCTCGAAGATTTCGTAAAATATGATGGTGTTTACGCCGAGTGGTCGACCAATGAAAAGGTTGCCGTTGAAGTAGCCATTGGTGCAGCACTGGCCGGCGAGAAAGCAATGGCGGTCATGAAGCATGTCGGCGTAAATGTTGCTGCCGATCCCATTTTTACAGTTAGTTATACGGGAATCAACGGAGCATTAGTTCTTGTCAGCGCTGATGATCCATCGCTGCACAGCTCACAAAACGAGCAGGATAATCGCAATTACGCCAGGTTTGCCAAAATTCCCATGCTGGAACCATCCGATGCTCAGGAAGCCAAGGTATATATAAAGCTCGCTTTTGAAATAAGCGAAAAGTTTGATACGCCGGTTTTCTTGCGTTCTACCACGCGAGTTTCCCATTCCAAATCAGTGGTAACCATTGAAGAACCGGTACAATATAAAGACAACACCGGTTTCATTTATAACACCGAAAAATACGTTATGGTACCGCATTGTGCAAGGCTGCGTAGGGTGGAGGTTGAAAAACGGCAGAGGTTGTTAAAGGAATTTGTGGACACATTCCCCGAAAACAAAATAGAAATCAACAATCCGAACATTGGAATTATCACTGCCGGAATGCCTTATAACTATGCCAAAGAGGTCTTTCCCGATTATTCATATTTGAAATTGGGAATGGTTTATCCTTTGCCTGAGAAATTGATTCGCGATTTCGCCTCTAAAGTAAAGCAAATATATGTCATCGAAGAGCTGGATCCTTTCCTGGAAGAACAGATAAAAGCAATGGGCATTAAAGTAATCGGTAAAGAAATCTTTCCTTATACGCTTGAGTTTGATCCGGGTGTTATTAAAAACGCAATTGAAAGAAATACGCCTGAAGCTGTTTCGCCTTACAGTGAAAAGCTCCCGCCTCGTCCGCCAAATCTCTGTCCGGGATGTCCCCATCGTGGTTTGTTTTACGCATTACGCAAATACAAGGCATACGTTCACGGGGATATCGGCTGGTTTATTT
>LNQE01001872.1_pt1 | contig 38557 bp, 39 predicted proteins | sample 603111 | NCBI WGS metagenome assembly LNQE01 (sample SAMN04260313, study PRJNA301899) | hydrocarbon metagenome | isolation source: hydrocarbon-contaminated ditch | place: Germany: Bremen | collected 1998
CGGGTTCCCTAGCTGTTTATCTAAAAGAAGAACAGCTTATGTGTCTTTCTGACGCGGGAGGATACCAGATAACAGACGATTTTATATTTCCGATATTTTTTCAGAACTTTGATATGTATATAGAGAGTATCGAGAGGATGAGTACTTACCCTACCCGCGTCCTGGCCCTGCCCCATGGTCAGATATGGACTGGAGTATCAGTTCATCTATTTTATCGCCGTGCTCTGGAAGCGGCCCACAAGGCATTTAAATGCATCCGGCATATGCTGGAGGATGGACTAGAGATTTCTGAGATCGAAGAACGCTTGTATAAACGCTACTATCGGGATGATCTGATGATCTATACCCCGGAAAATATTCGTCTTTGCGTAAAGCTGCAGGTACAAAGGGTGAAAGAATGCCTGTAGCAGGTGTTGGATTTTTCAAATTGCCTTACCCTTCCTTTAATTTACCTGAGGCCATGGTGAACCCCAATTATGGTCGCTCCTTGATCTGGCGAGGCCCAACACTCGCCTGGTCCGATAGTGAAGTTAATGGTGCCAGGCCCCATTAACTTATGGCACCATAAAAATAAGCAGCGGAGAATCAATTCTCCGCTACTTATTTTTATGTGATGATCCTAATAAATATCTAGATTACAAGTCATAATAGAGTTCAAATTCCATGGGATGGGGGATGCTGTTGACCTTGTTGGCTTCAGCGCGCTTGGCCGCGACCCATATTTCTATCAGCCTGGGCGGGAAAACTCCACCGGCTAATAAAAATTCGTGGTCTTTTTCCAGGGCATCCAGGGCCTCATCCAGGGATTTGGGAAGAGATTTGATTTTAGCCTGCTCTTCAGGAGAGAGTTTATATAAATTCACATCATAAGGACCAAATCCTTCCGCCATGGGATCTATCTGATTTTTAATACCATCCAGACCTGCCATCAGTATAGCTGCAAATCCAAGATAGGGATTGCAGGTGGCATCAGAGGAACGGAATTCAAAACGTTTGGTTTCAGGAGTCTTGGCGTAGGCAGGTATCCTGATTACCGCGCTGCGATTGGACGTAGCAAAACAGACGCTTACCGGTGCTTCATATCCTGGCACCAACCTTTTGTAGGAATTGGTGCTGGGATTGGTAAAAGCTAATACCGCCGGGGCGTGTTTTAACAAACCGCCAATAAAATAAAGTGCTTCTTTACTGAGTGCTGCATAACCGTTTTCATCATAAAACAAGGGCTCACCGTTTTTGAACATGTGCATATGCACATGCATACCGTTACCTGCTTCTCCAAAGAGCGGTTTGGGTAAAAAAGTTGCAGTTTTGCCTTCCTGGAATGCCAAATTCTTAATGAGATACTTGGCCAGCATAGTTTTATCAGCCATTTCTCGCATGGTGCCGAATTCAACTTCGATTTCGACCTGACCAGGACCACCTACTTCGTGGTGGTGGTATTTGACCGGAATATCGTTTTCTTCCATCAGAAGACACATACGAGCTCTTAGATCATAAAGGATATCCTGGGGCGGAGCAATATGGTAGCCGCCTTTAAGGGGTATTTTGTACCCTAGATTCTGATATTCTTCATCACCGCTGTTCCAGATGGCCTGGTCAGCATCGATGGAAAAACCAGTCCTTTGAGGTTGACAGGAATAGGTAACATTATCGAAAATGTTAAACTCATACTCGGGACCGATCCGCAGTTCATCTGCAATACCAGTTGAAGCCATGTATTCTTCGGCTTTAATGGCAATAGCCCGGGGGTCCTGCTCGAACCTGTAGTTGTCAGGCTCTGCGATAACAAATACATCTCCGATCATACTCAAGGTTGGAACATCAGTAAAGGGATCAAAAACCGCTGTGGTAATGTCGGGAATGAAAACCATGTCACTCTTTTCTACCGGAGCAAAACCATAGTTGGACCCATCAAACCCGATACCGTATTTTAGAGTGTCGGGGGTGAAACGGCCAATGGGGATACCCAGATGGCGCCATCTACCTATTAAATCGATCATCTTGAAATCAATCATCTGGATTTTATTCTCACTACAGAATGCTGTTACTTCATCGTAACTACGGAACATATAAAAGCCTCCTTTGCCTCTTATAAACACTACGAAATTATAGCAAAAATATTAAGCTTTGGTAAAGTATTTTAAGTACTGTATACAGTATTATGAAGCTGGAATATAATTCTTGCGCCTGCCAAGGCATATCTACCGAAGCCGCTTAATAAAATGTAATACAATTGAAGGTCTGGGTTATGTGAATAGTTCCTGGAGGTGTTTTTAATAAATATTAGGTTAATTAAGATACTGGTGCCTGTAATAGTCCTCCTGTTAGCTTTTGGGTTGGCCTTCAACACCCTGAGGGATATGTATGTGAAATCCCGTATGGAAGCTCCGGTTGAACTGAGCAAAGCACTGGCTAATATGGAGAAAATGACTGAATACAGATATGACCTGAAATCAGGTTTTGCAGTTGAAGGGCGTGAGGAGGTGATAAGTCAGGTAAAAGGAGAAAAAAGTGAAGGAAAAACTCATATAAAGGGGGAGATGGTTAACACACCTGTAGATATCTTTTATATCGACCGTACCATCTACAATTATGATTCTCTCTCAGAGAAATGGCTGATCATTGAAAGTGATACTACTAATTCGGAAGAACTGCTAATATCAGAACTGAATCCCTTGAGCAACTTCCGAATAAGGGCACCCGGCACAGTTGAAAAAATAGGGTTCGAGAAGATGGATGGTACGGAATGTTTGGTGGTAGCTTGTAAAACCGGGGTTGAAAATGAACTGTTGGACACCTTCTGGCAGGATTTTGAGTATCAGTTCTGGATTGACTACAATAAAAGTATAATAAAACAGGCCAGGGTAGAGGCTAAAAACAAAGATTCTTTTGAGACTATTCTGAAAATCGAGGTTGTTTTTGAGGATATAAATAAAAAAATAAGTATAGAAGCACCGGATGTTACAGCAAAGAAGGAGTAAAAGTTTGCAGGGGCTCTCATAGGAGAGTCCCTGCCTTAGTATTTGGTATTGCCCAAATACAGGCTGCTAGCAGTCTTTCAGGATGTTGATCTGATACCAATAAATAATTTTCCAACATTTAACAGCTTCGTTGCGTGATGAGCCAGGAGTTGTTATAATCTCCTTATATAAGGGGGGATTGTTTTTGAATCTCGAGGAAGTAGATGTTTTATATACAGCGGAAGAAATTCGGGAAAAAGTGAAAGAATTAGGGAGTAAAATTTCTGCTGATTATGAAGGGGAAGGCCTGTTAGTAGTAGGGATATTGAAAGGTGCCTTTGTTTTTATGGCAGATCTAATCCGAGAAATTGATATCCCAATGGAACTTGATTTTATGAGTGTTTCCAGCTATGGGGCATCTTCCGAAACATCCGGCGAAGTTAGGATCATGAAAGATCTTGATTTTTCCATAGAGGGGAAAAATGTACTGGTTGTGGAAGATATCGTAGATACTGGCCTGACGCTAAATTATATCAGCAAAATATTGAAGCAAAGAGGGTGCAGCAGCGTCAAAATTTGTTGTTTGCTGGATAAGCCTTCACGCCGGCGCAGCCCGGTCATACCTGATTATATAGGTTATACTATACCAGACCAATTTGTAGTTGGATATGGTCTGGATTATGCCGGGCATTACCGCAATTATCCGGCAGTATGCATTTTAAAGCCATCAGTATATATGAATGATTAGGGGTGCAGCAATGAACGACGAATTAGTACTGGTACTTGATTTCGGAGGGCAATATAACCAGTTGATCGCCAGGCGAGTCCGGGAATTATCAGTATACAGCGAAATGGTTCCTTTCAATATAAGCTATGAAGAGGTAGTTGGTAAGAAACCCGGCGGTATAATTTTAACCGGAGGCCCGGAAAGTGTCCATGTTGAAAACGCGCCTGCCTGTGATCCAAGGATCTTTGAAATGGGGGTTCCGGTACTGGGAATCTGTTATGGAATGCAGCTTTTAGCTCAGCATTACGGGGGGAGTGTAACCGGCGGCCATGTTCGTGAATATGGGCGCAGCATGCTGGAGGTTACGGAAGCCGAGGATCTTTTATTTCATGGTTTGGATGCGGACATGCAGGTATGGATGAGCCATGGTGATTCTATTGAAAAGATACCCCCTGGATTCCAGGGAACAGCTCGCACCAATAACTGTCCATTTGCTGCCATGAGCAGTCCGGAGCGCGGTTTGTATGGAGTCCAGTTTCATCCGGAAGTCAAGCATACCCTGTTTGGAATGGATATTTTGAAAAATTTCCTATTTGAAATTTGTGGTTTAAAAGGTGAATGGGACCTGGGGGATTTCATCGGGGACATGGTGGAAGATATACGTATAAAAGTAGGTGATCGCAAAATTTTATGTGCACTAAGCGGAGGGGTGGATTCTTCGGTTGCCGCCACTCTGGTACATAAAGCAGTGGGAGATCAATTGGTATGCGTATTTGTAGATAATGGGCTCCTGCGCAAAGATGAACCGGAACAGGTAGTCAGCACTTTTCGCGATCAGATGAGAATGAACCTTATCGCAGTTGATGCACGCGAACGCTTTATCGATAAACTAGCCGGGGTAAAAGACCCGGAGCGAAAACGCAAGATAATAGGAGAAGAATTTATTCGGGTGTTTGAAGAAGAAAAAAATAAACTGGGTGATATCGAATACCTGGTTCAGGGAACGATCTATCCGGATATAATTGAGAGCGGAACCAGCACTGCTCACACCATAAAAAGCCATCATAATGTGGGCGGACTGCCTGAGGATATGGACTTTAAATTGATCGAGCCCCTCAGGCTGCTGTTTAAAGATGAGGTTAGGCTTATGGGTGAAAAATTGGGGATTCCGCATGAGATACTTTGGAGACAGCCCTTTCCCGGTCCAGGACTGGGGGTTAGGGTATTAGAGGAGATAACCTGGGAGAAGCTCGAACTTTTAAAAGAAGCGGATGCCATAGTAAGGGAAGAGATAAAAAACGCCGGGCTGGAAACAGATATCTGGCAGGCTTTTGCGGTACTGCCGCCGGTGCGGAGCGTGGGGGTCATGGGGGATGCTCGTACCTACGCTTATCCGGTCATAATAAGAGCGGTAGTGAGCGATGACGCCATGACTGCGGAATGGGCTCATCTGCCCTATGAACTGCTGGACCTGATGGCCCGTAGAATAGTAAATGAAGTTAAAGGAATCAACCGGGTGGCCTATGACATAACCAGCAAACCTCCCGGGACTATTGAGTGGGAATAAAATAAAAAACCGCAGTGCCTGCACCATACTTTTCTGATACCATGGCAAAATACTGGTGCAGGTACTTCTATCCTTCATTTCATCTAATCCATGCTATTAGGAATAATAATAAGTTCGGTGCCTGGCACCAAACTTAATGCAGAAAAAACAAGTTCGGTGCCAGGCACCAAACTTATTAAATAACATTCAATTGGAGCCTGGCGACTTTAGTTACGTTGATCGTTTACGTTTAAGACTGAGGCCGCAGGATTAGACTTTCATCCCTTTCTATAGGTTCGCTGCTATCCCAGTGGCCCAGGAGTGAATCCACTACTTCACCTTCCACCAGTATTTGCACTCGTTCAACTTCACTTAACTCAGTCAAAGAATTTACCAGCGACATAATGGTCATGGTTTCCCCAGTACTTCCTCCCCAGTGCTTGGATATGATCTCCTGGGAAAAATCTACCATAGCGGTGCCAGCTTCTAATTTAACCGATATGAGCTTGGTCTCCGGAGGAATAGTAGGATACAAACTGTCATTGACCGGGCCTGCAATTAATTCCTGCACTATCAAGGAGGAAAGCTGACCAGGATCTTCAACTTCTATCGTACGCTTCTCTGCCACCAAACCGTTAGCTCCTGCTTCTGCAAAATAAAGTGTAAGCTCCTGTTCAGTCGCTGCTGGAGGCTGATTGTTATCAGGATCTCCTGTTTGATCTGAAGGAGTACATCCCGTGATTAAAAGCCCTAAAATTAAGATGCTGCTTAAAATGAGGACCCTAAATTTATGCCTTGTCATAATTAATCATCCTTTCTATTAGTTCTCTTTAACATTATATACGCTGATTGTCCAAATAATCATACAGAGAACAAATAATCTTGGTTTTGAAAAAAGCTTGGAAAGCAAATGCATTAAGGTTAGGGCAAACTTACTGAAGGTATAGGTTTGCTCGTAACCGGCAACAATTATTTACAGAAAACATGAATATTCAGCCGGGATTAGTGTAAACAAGAAATGAGGGGTTTCTTAAACTGGTGAAGGAGGATAACTGTGGAAGATCTAATAAGACAGCTGGCGACCCGGGTGGTAAGCAGATTGAATAATCTGGAAGCAGAGGTTGATTTCGAATATCTCTTAAACCTACCAGATCCGGATTTGCGGAGTGAAGCTGTTGACCTTTATGAAGGAATATGCAAACTGAAAGAAAAGCTTCAAGGTTTGGGTTGATGTACATCGGTAAAAGATGAGTACAATACCGCCTAAATGCCGAAACACAAAAAACAACGGAAACAGATGCTTGAGAAGAATTAGGATAAATCCATATTCGTGGCATTGGGTTATTTAATGTAGTGTTCTAACCTACCTGGGAAATAATTCATAGGATAGTTAAGGTCAGAAAATACTAAACCATACCAAATACCCAAAGTATTCAGACATAAGCAAGCGGGGCTAAATGAATTAAATGAGAGAATAGAACAAATCGCTAAACATTACTTGTAACATAGCTGCGTGTATCATTAGTGTCTAATTCTATTTCGCGAACAAATAAATGGCATGGATCCAAACGTTCATTCGCTAGAAGGTGTCCTTTTCTTTCTACGGCCTTTTCATAATTTGAATAAAAGCCGAATGAAGTTTCCTGTTTCTCCTCATAAAAATAGTATTCTTCCACAACTTGAAATACTTTGCTCATTATTAATCATTCTTTCTAATATTATTTGGTGATTAAGAAATATTCCCCTGCGCTTAAACCGCCAGTGAAGCAAGAAAAAAGTCTTTATGTACTTTATTTCACATCATTATACCATATATTATCTGTACTGGCTAATGAAACCTATGCAGGAACATGTTATGGGGCTTGGGTAGGAGGAAATCACTGGTTGACACTGGATTAATGCTTTGTTAATATCAAAGTGTAATTAAATATACAGATAAAAACGCGAAAGTGTGTCTAGGGTTCCGCATACCTTGCAATGGACTGGTCCGAGTGACACAGGCGCTTGTAAAGCGCTACACCGTATAGGGATAAAAGCCCAGGCGGACAGGTTTCGGTTACGAAACTGCCCGCCTGGGTATTCTATTTTATAGGGAAGATCAGTTTTTATCCAATAGTAAGGAGGGGTGAAATAAATGCCTGATATAGGGATAATAATGGGCAGCGATTCTGATTTGGAAATCATGAAGGAAGCCGGGGATATGCTGGAGGAATTTGGTGTCAGCTATGAATACACCATATGTTCAGCTCACCGTCTGCCCGAAGAGACTGCAGAATATGCGAAAGATGCTGCCAGTAAGGGGATGAAGGTGATTATTGCCGGTGCTGGAGGAGCAGCCCACCTACCTGGAGTTATTGCTGCATATACTATCCTGCCCGTGGTTGGAGTTCCTATAAAAAGCAGCACTTTATCAGGAATTGACTCGCTATATTCAATAGTGCAAATGCCTAAAGGTATTCCAGTAGCTACTATAGCCATAAATGGAAGTGCTAACGCTGCTCTGCTGGCTATTCAGATGCTGGCCCTGTACGATGATAAACTCAAAGCTGCTCTGCTCAATTACCGACAACAGATGGCGGAGGGAGTGCTGAGGAAAGACCAAAAACTTAAGGAAATAGGGGTACAGTCATACCTGAAGGATAATAAATAAGTATTTTGGGAGGATCATCATCAATGATAGATAGATATACGCTTCCCCGCATGGGAGCTATCTGGTCAGAGGAGACTAAACTGCAGAACTGGTTGAATATCGAAATAGCCGCCTGTGAGGGACAGGCTCTTATAGGACGCATTCCTGAAGAAGCCGTAGCAGTCATTAGAGAACGGGCTAATTTTGATATAAAAAGAGTTAAAGAGATAGAAGATGAAGTTCATCATGATGTTATAGCTTTTTTGACTAATGTTGCTGAATATGTGGGGGACGACTCCAAGTACATACACCTGGGAATGACTTCTTCGGATATTTTGGACAGCGGCTTAGCTATACAGATGAGAGATTCTGCTGATCTAATAATCGAAAAGCTCTTTCGACTAAAAGAGCTGGTGGAAGCAAAAGCCAGGAAATATAAATATACCTTGAATATTGGCCGTACTCATGGTATCCACGGAGAGCCTACTACCTTTGGTCTGAAAATGGCCTTATGGTATACCGAGATAGACCGTAATCTAAAGAGGCTGCAGGAAGCCAGGGAAGTGGTATCCTGTGGAGCCATATCCGGAGCGGTGGGTAATTTTGCTCATCTGGATCCCCGGGTGGAAGAATACGTATGTCAGAAGCTGAACCTCAAGCCCTGCCTGGTTTCAACCCAGATCATACAAAGGGATCGTCATGCTCAGTTTATGACTACCCTGGCGGTTATAGCCGGTTCGCTGGAAAAAATGGCTACGGAGATTCGAAATCTTCAGCGAACAGAAATATTGGAAGCAGAAGAACCATTTCAAAAGGGACAAAAGGGTTCCTCGGCCATGCCCCATAAAAGAAACCCTATGATGAGCGAGAGAGTAGCCGGGCTGTCCCGGGTCATAAGAGGGAATGCCCTGGCAGCGCTGGAAAATGTAGCTTTGTGGCATGAACGGGATTTAACTCATTCATCAGTGGAAAGAATCATTATCCCAGATAGCTGCGTTCTTCTGGACTACATGCTGGAAAAATTCTGCGCAATTGTAGCCGGTCTGGTCATATATGAAGATAATATGATGGAAAATATTAATCGGACCCGGGGATTGATATTCTCCCAGGAGCTTATGCTGACCCTGGTGAACAAAGGAATGCTGCGCGAAGAAGCCTATCGTTTGGTGCAGGGTCACGCTATGCGCAGCTGGGAAGATAAGCTTGATTATAAGGAACTCATACTTCAGGATAAGAAAATTATGAGCTTCATAACCTCATCAGAGATAGAGGTGATTTTCGATCTTAAGATTTATACCAGCCAGGTTGACTATATATTCGAGCGCTGTGGATTAAGCTAGCAGTACAGGGAGGAAAAAGGACAATGGAAAAGAAGCAAAAGCTTTATGAGGGGAAGGCCAAGCAGATATATGCGGTTGAGGATGAGCGGTATTTAATTATGACCTATAAAGATGAGGCTACCGCTTTTGACGGGGCTAAAAAAGGAATCATTGAGAATAAGGGAATAGTAAATAACCGGGTTTCCTGCCTGCTGTTTAAAATGCTGGAGGAAAAGGGTATAGAAACTCACCTGTTGGAGCAGATAGATGATAGGAATGTAATGGTGAAACGCCTGAATATGCTGCCGGTAGAGGTAGTAGTACGAAACGTGGTGGCCGGAAGCCTCTCCAAGCGTTTAGGAATGGAAGAGGGAACTGAACTATCGGCACCGATCATAGAACTTTATTATAAAAACGATGATCTTCACGATCCCATGATCAATGAATACCATGTCCTGGTTTTGGGCTGGGCTACCCGAGAACAGCTGGAACAAATTCAAAAACAGGGTCTAGAGATCAACCGGATCCTGTTAAAATTCTTTGATGATATAGGATTGATACTGGTTGATTTCAAACTGGAATTTGGAGTTTGCGAGGGAAGGATAGTCCTGGGCGATGAAATATCTCCGGATAGCTGCCGCTTATGGGATAAAGTCAGCCTGGAGAAGCTGGATAAAGATCGTTTCCGCCGTGATATGGGCGGAGAAGCAGAGGCCTATCAAGAAGTTGTGAGAAGGATTGAAAAGGTGCTGAGATAAATATACTTTGTATAGGAGGAGGCAGAAAAGTGTTTAAAGCCAATATTTTCGTAACATTGAAGAACGGTGTCCTGGATCCCCAGGGGGAAGCGGTCAAAAAGTCATTAAAAGTTCTGGATTACGGACAGGTTGAAGAAGTGCGTATCGGGAAGTTTATCGAAGTATGGCTGGAAGGCGGTGACCGTGATTCAGCCCTGAAGGAACTGGAAGAGATGAGTGACAAGCTGCTTGCCAATCCGGTCATCGAAGATTATCGGGTCGAGATTGTGGAGGTAGAATAGCCATGAAATTTGGGGTAGTAGTGTTTCCTGGTTCAAACTGTGATGCAGATTGTTATCATGTTATAAAAGACGTTATAGATCAAGAGGTTGAGTACATCTGGCACAAAGAAAACACCGTGGCTGGCTTTGACGCCCTTATACTGCCAGGCGGTTTTTCTTACGGGGATTACCTGCGGACCGGTTCCATTGCTCGCTTTTCGCCGGTAATGCCGGCGGTGATAGACTTTGCAGCCCGGGGTGGGCTGGTCATAGGAATCTGCAACGGTTTTCAGATACTGCTGGAAGCTGGTTTATTACCTGGCGCCATGCTCAGAAACCATAGCCTGAAGTTTATCTGCAAACCGATTTTCCTCAAGGTAAACCGCAATGATACTCCCTTTACTAACCGTTTAAAGGTAGATGAAGTGCTGAAAATCCCGGTAGCTCACGGAGAAGGCAATTATTTTTGTGACAGTGATACCCTGCAGAACCTAAAAGATAATGGCCAGATCATATTTACCTACTGCGGTGAAAATGGACAGGACAGTCCAGAATTCAATCCCAACGGCTCACTGGCCAACATAGCCGGGATATGTAACCTGAAAGGCAATGTGCTGGGGATGATGCCCCATCCGGAGAGGTGTTCGGAACAGATTCTGGGAGGCCGGGATGGCTTTGGTATATTCGATTCGATGATCAACTGGCTTGAGGAGGTGGGGAAATAGTGAAAGAAATGACTTATAAAGAGATGGGACTTTTAGACGAAGAATATGAGCAGATAACAGGGATACTGGGCCGTCAGCCTAATTATCTGGAGCTGGGTATGTTTTCAGTAATGTGGTCTGAGCATTGTGGTTACAAAAACTCTCGGCCGCTACTAAAGAATTTCCCTACTGAAGGACCCCAGGTTATCCAGGGTCCGGGAGAAAATGCCGGAGTAGTAGATATTGGCGATGGTCAGGCGCTGGTTTTTAAAATTGAAAGCCATAATCATCCATCTGCCATAGAACCATATCAGGGGGCAGCCACCGGAGTAGGTGGGATCGTTCGGGATATTTTCACCATGGGAGCCAGACCTATAGCTTCCTTGAACTCCCTGCGTTTTGGAAACCTGGACGATGAAAGGGTAAAACAGCTCTTGTCCGGTGTGGTAGCCGGGATAGGAGATTATGGCAACTGTCTGGGCATACCTACCGTAGGAGGAGAAGTTTATTTTAATCCTGCTTACCAGGGCAATCCACTGGTGAATGCTATGTGTGTGGGACTGGTAAATAAGGATGAAATAGCTTATGCTACCGCCGGTGAAGTCAGAAGTCCTCTTATGCTGGTGGGGGCCAGGACAGGTCGGGACGGCATTCATGGTGCCACCTTTGCTTCCGAGGAGCTAAGCGAAGCCTCTCAGGAGAAGAGGCCTTCAGTGCAGGTAGGGGACCCATTTATGGAAAAACTACTGATCGAAGCCTGTCTGGAATTAATAAAAGAAGATCTGGTAGCTGGAATGCAGGATCTGGGTGCAGCAGGCTTAACCAGCTCGATTGCTGAATCTGCCAGTAAAAAAGGGCGTGGGGTAATAGTAGACGTATCTCGGGTGCCTCGCCGGGAAACGGGGATGATACCTTATGAGGTGATGCTGTCGGAATCTCAGGAAAGGATGCTGATCGTGCCCCGAGAAGGGAAACAGGGCAGAATCGAGGAGATTTTTGATAAATGGGGATTGGACGCAACCGTTATAGGTGAAGTCAGCGATGATGGGATGTTTAAGGTTTTTGAAGGGGATGTTCTGGTAGGTGCAGTGCCGGTAGAAGCTTTGACCGAAGGCTGCCCGGTTTATGTTCGCGAAGGAATAGAGCCCCCTTATTACAGAGAATCTCGTGAATTTAATATAGATGAACTGCCTGAATGCGATGCGGGGGAGGCTCTGAACAAGCTGTTAGCCTCACCTAATATTGCCAGTAAAAGGTGGGTATACACCCAGTACGATCATCAGGTGATGACCAACTCAGTTGTAGTGCCCGGTGATGCGGATGCGGCAGTACTTAGAATCAAGGGTTATCAAAAAGGTGTTGCCCTGGCTACCGACTGCAACGGCCGCATGGTTTACCTGGATCCTTATCAGGGAGGCATGATGGCGGTATGTGAAGGGGCACGAAATATAGCCTGCGTGGGAGCTAAACCTTTAGCGCTTACCAACTGTCTCAATTTTGGAAGTCCCGAAAATCCATATATTTATTGGCAGATGCAGGAAGCCATCAGAGGTATGTCAGATGCAGCCAGAGTGCTGGGGACACCGGTAGTCAGCGGCAATGTCAGCTTGTACAACGAAACTGCTGCTGGAGCCATTTTTCCCACTCCGGTAGTGGGAATGGTTGGATTGCTGGAAGATATAGATAAACGCTGCGGGATGGCTTTCCAGGAGGAAGGTGACCTGATTGTGCTTCTGGGCAGGCCGAGAGAAGAACTGGGTGGCTCTGAATATCTTTTTGCCTGTCATGGCCTGGAAACGGGTGCAGTGCCAAACATCGATCTGGAAGAGGAAAGTAGTCTTATTAAACTGCTGATAAGTCTTATCGAAGCTGGTCTGGTGAAATCCTGCCATGATATTTCGGACGGTGGTCTGGCAGCAGCCCTGGCTGAATCATCGATAAAAGGCAATACTGGCTTTAAGGTAGATTTTGATTTTAAAGGGAAGAGGAAAGACATGATACTCTTTTCGGAAGCACCCAGCCGGGTAGTAGCCAGCCTGGAGGAGAAGGATCTGGCTGCGGCAAGAAGCTTATCGACTCAGTTTGGTATCGAAATTAGCGTACTGGGCAAAGTAGGCGGAGATAAGATGATTTTCAGTGATTGTGGAACAGAATTCATTAAACTGGCAGTACCAGATGCTGCAAAGATCTGGGAGGAGGCCATCGAGTGCCACATGAAATAGAGGATAAATTTAAGGATGAATGTGGTGTGTTTGGGGTACTTTTAAACGAATCGGAGAATGATACTGATGCCGCCAGTACCGCTTTTTATGGCCTTTATGCTCTACAGCACCGGGGACAGGAGAGTGCTGGGATAGCTGTATCCAATGGCCATAAAATACAGCTGCACAAAGGCATGGGACTGGTTACTGATGTCATAAAACCCGATACGATCAAGAACTTAAAGGGCAATATAGCCATTGCTCATGTAAGGTATTCAACTACAGGAGATAGCAGCATAGTTAATGCTCAACCCATGGTTTTCCATTATTTACAGGGGATGCTGGGGGTGGCTCACAATGGCAACCTGACCAACACGGTTGAATTGAGAAAACGGCTTGCTACCTATGGTTCGGTATTCCAGACTACTACGGACACAGAACTGGTAGCTAATCTGTTGGCTCGCTATTCACAGGATACGCTGGAAGATGGTCTTACCAAGTGCATGATCGATCTAAAAGGGGCTTTCGCCTTGATCATAATAACTGAAGACCGTATGGTAGGTGTTCGTGACCAGATGGGGATTAGACCGCTGTGCCTGGGAGACTACCAGGGCAACTATGTACTGGCTTCTGAATCAGCAGCTCTGGACACTATAGGAGCTAAATTATTAAGGGATATCAAGCCGGGAGAGATTATCATAATTGATAAGAATGGGTTGAAGTCCAGCCAGGTGGTTAATTCCCCCCGCTGTGCCCACTGTGTTTTTGAGTACATCTATTTTGCCAGGCCGGACAGCACTCTGGATGGCATAAATGTTTACCAGGCCAGACGGGAGATGGGTAAACAGCTGGGCCGGGAATGCGATATCGATGCGGATATGGTTATTTCTGTACCTGATTCCGGTACCGCTGCTGCACTAGGTTATGCGGAGGAATCTGGACTGCCTTTTCAGGATGGCTTGATGAAAAACCGCTATGTGGGCAGGACATTTATACAACCAACCCAGAGCATGAGAGAGCTAAGCGTCCGCCTTAAACTGAATGCAGTCTCTAAAATCGTATCCGGCAAAAAATTGATCATGGTGGATGATTCCATTGTAAGAGGAACCACCAGCAAACAGATTGTACAGATGCTCAGGGAGGCCGGGGCTATAGAAGTGCATATGGCAGTATCTTCGCCTCCTACCAAATATCCCTGTTATTATGGTATAGATACCTCCCGCCGGGAAGAACTGATTGCCAGCAAGCTGGACGTTGAAGAGATACGGCAGTTCATAGAGGCAGACAGCTTGCATTATCTCAGCCGGGAAGGGATGTTTAAGGCTATGGGAGGCAACTGTGAGAAATACTGTGATGCCTGCTTTAGTGGTTTTTATCCGGTAGGAGTAGAAAGTTAGACTGAGAATAATATATGGTTGTAAACAGGAGATCGGATACCTGAAGAGGTGGCCGGTTATCATAGGGTTGGGAGGTTTAACATGGAGAGAACCGGGCTGAGTTATAAAGATGCCGGAGTCGATATCGATGCTGCAAACCAGTCAGTAGATATGATCAAGAAATGGGTGGGTATGACCAGCAGACCGGAGGTTCTGACTGAGATAGGTTCATTTGGCGGGCTTTTTGCCCTGGATACAGGCAGATATAAAGAACCGGTTTTGGTTTCCGGAACGGATGGAGTGGGTACTAAATTAATAATAGCCCAGATGACAGGTATTAGTGATACAGTGGGCATAGATCTGGTAGCTATGAGTGTCAATGACATTCTGGTACATGGGGCCGAACCTTTATTCTTTTTGGATTATATAGCGGTCGGTCAGTTGAAACCAGAGCTTATTGAATCCCTGGTAAAAGGGGTGAGTCAGGGTTGCCTGCAGGCGGGATGCGCATTGATAGGAGGCGAAACTGCAGAGATGCCAGGTCTGTATGAGGCAGATGAATATGATCTGGCCGGTTTTACCGTAGGAGTAGTAGAACGTTCTAAAATAATCGATGGAAAAAAGATAGCTGAGGAAGATGTTATAATTGCCCTGCCATCAACAGGGATACATTCCAACGGGTATTCGTTGGTGCGAAAAGTATTATTTGAGACTGCTAATCTCAAAATAGATGATTATATTGAGGAATTAGGAAAGACCCTGGGTGAGGAACTTTTAACTCCTACACGCATTTATGTTAAAGCGGTTTTGGCCTTGCTAGATGAAGTTGAAGTGAATGGAATGGCGCATATAACCGGGGGAGGAATTGTAGAAAATCTGCAGCGTATTCTTCCGCAGGGAATGGGGGCAGTAATCGATACTTCTCAGGTGCCAACCCTGCCCATTTTCGATCTGCTGCAGAATTTGGGCCAGATACCGAAGGAAGAGATGTATCGGACCTTTAATATGGGAATCGGTTATGTCCTGGTCATTTCCCCTGATAAGTTCAGCGCAGCTCTAAAGCACTTGCGCGATAACGGTGAAAAGCCGATAATTATAGGAAGAATTACCAGCCAGGAAAAAGGGGTGGTAGTTAAATGAAACAACTCATGGAAGCCGGGCACCTCAAGCTGGCGGTATTAGCATCTGGTAGAGGAAGCAATTTCGACGCTATCTGCCAGGGTATAGATGATAAGGTTCTGGATGCGGAAATATCTGTTCTAGTCAGTGACAACCCCAATGCCCCGGCCCTGAAAAAAGCAGCTTCCAGAGGGATTGAGACTTTACATATCGATCCCCGGGAATTTTCCGGACGTAATGCTTACGAGTCGGTTCTGGTAGATGAATTGAAAGCTAGAAACATAGACTTGGTAGTCTTAGCAGGTTATATGCGATTGGTGGGAAAGGTATTCCTGTCTGCTTTTGAAAACCGGGTGTTAAATATTCATCCCGCCCTGTTACCTTCATTCCAAGGCCTGCATGCTCAGAAACAAGCCCTGGATTATGGAGTCAGAATCAGTGGATGTACAGTACATATCGTTGACGAAGGAATGGATACCGGACCTATTATCCTCCAGAAGGAAGTGCCGGTTTACGATACAGATGACGAGGAGGCCTTGTCTAAGCGGATACTGCGGGAGGAACACCAGATCTACCGGCAGGCTCTGCAGCTGATAGCTGAAGGCCGGGTGTGGATTGAAGGCAGAAGAGTATTTATAAAAAACAGTCCGGGAGACTGAATAGTTAACTGGTTTATTATAAGGCGAGGGCCTGAATGTTAAGTGATTCCAGCCCTAACCAAACTATAGTATTATCATAAAGGGGGATCCAACTTATGAAGAGAGCTTTAATCAGTGTTTCCAACAAAGATGGGATTGTGAACTTTGCCCGGGGCCTGGAAAAAATGGGCTTCGAGATAATTTCTACCGGCGGTACCTATCAAACTTTACAGGATGCAGGGGTAAAGGTTGTTAAAGTATCTGAGCTTACCGGTTTTCCGGAAATTCTGGATGGTCGGGTAAAGACCCTGCATCCTAAAGTGCACGGCGGTATCTTAGCCCGGCGCACGGATGACCACCTGCAGCAGTTGCAAAATAATGATATCAGTACCATAGATATGGTATGTGTAAATCTTTATCCCTTCCGGGAAACAGTAAGTAAAGAGCAGGTGAAACTGGAAGATGCCATAGAGAATATTGATATCGGCGGGCCTACCATGATTAGGTCAGCGGCCAAGAATTATCAGGATGTAATAGTAGTAGTTAAACCCGAGTTCTATGAATCAGTATTAAATACCTTGCAGGAGCAGGGCGATATAGGTGAAGATATGCGTTTAAAGCTGGCTCTGGAAGCTTTTAGTCATACCGCATCTTATGACGCCATGATTACTGCGTATCTTTCTAAAATCACGGGCACTGTGTTTAATGATAATTTCGTGCTGGCCGGTGAGAAAGTGTATGAACTCCGTTATGGGGAAAATCCCCACCAGAAAGCATGCTTTTACCGTAATATGACGCCGGGCACCGGACTGCCTGATGCGTTACAGTTAAATGGAAAAGAGTTGTCCTACAATAATATTGTTGATCTGCAGGCGGGCTGGGCCCTAGTAAAGGAATTTTCCGATCCAGCCTGTGTGATAATCAAACACACCAACCCCTGCGGCACAGCAGTAGGAGATGAACTCAATGAAGTATACGATCGGGCTTTTGCAGGCGATCCAGTTTCCGCCTATGGTGGTATTATTGCTTTCAATAGGACAGTAGATATAAAAACAGCCGAAAAAGCAGCGGGTCCTTTCATGGAAGCTATCATTGCTCCAGGATACGATGAAGCAGCTCTGGCGGTGCTGCAGAAGAAGAAGAACCTGCGTTTGCTGGAACTGCCCATTAACTATGGGGAAGGTCTACAGCTCAAAACTGTAGAAGGGGGATTTGTACTGCAGGATCCTGATGCAGAGGCTATTGGACCGGACGATCTTAAAGTAGTAACTGAAATTGCCCCCACCGATGAACAGGTGAAAGAATTACTCTTCGCCTGGAAAGTCGTCAAGCATGTTAAATCCAACGCCATAGTAGTAGCCAAAGACCGCATGACCCTAGGAGTTGGAGCAGGGCAGATGAACCGGGTCGGCTCAGCTGTGATTGCTATGGAGCAGGGCGGAGAGAAGTGCCAGGGAGCAGTAATGGCTTCCGACGCTTATTTACCATTTAAAGATACGGTAGAAACGGCAGCTCGTTATGGGATCAAAGCCATCATCCAGCCCGGCGGGTCGATACGAGATCAAGAGAGTATCGATGAATGTAATCGCCAGGGGATCGCTATGGTGTTTACAGATATAAGGCATTTTAAACACTAAAAAACATAAGGTGAGTTAAACAGGGAGGTTTGAATTTGGGTAAGAAAGTATTGCTTATTGGTCAAGGGGGAAGGGAACACGCCCTGGCCTGGAAAATTACGCAGAGCCCGGAGCTGGAAGTATTATATGCTGCTCCTGGAAACCCGGGTATGGCTGAGCTGTGCGAATGCATCGATATTGAGGCCCATGACGTAGAAAAATTGCTGCAATTTGCACTGGCAGAGAATATCGATCTTACAATAGTAGGGCCAGAAGCTCCTTTGATGGCTGGCATTGTAGACCGGTTTTGCGAAAACGGTCTTACGATCTTTGGACCTACTGCAGATGCAGCACGATTAGAAGGTAGCAAGGTTTTTACCAAAAACCTTTTTAAAAAATATGGCATTCCAACCGCAAAATATGATATCTTCAGTGATATAGAACTAGCCCGGGAACATATCAAAACTTATACTGATCTGGGAAAACCGGTGGTAATAAAAGCCGACGGGCTGGCTGCAGGTAAAGGGGTAGTCGTCGCGGCGGATTATCAAGAAGCCAGTCAGGCTATCGATTCCATAATGAGAGACAAAGAATTTGGTGCAGCAGGTGACAAGGTGGTTATAGAAGAATGTCTCTTCGGGCAGGAGGTTAGCTTTTTTGCCATAAGTGATGGAAAAAATTTCGTGCCCCTGGTATCAGCTCAAGACCACAAGCAGGTCTTTGATAATGATGAGGGACCCAATACCGGCGGCATGGGTGCATATTGTAACCCTCCTATATATACCCCGGAGCTGCATCAGGTAGTACTGGATACGATAATTGCTCCGGTAATCGAAGCCATGGCAGCTGAAGGGACTCCTTACCAGGGTGTTTTGTATGCCGGTTTGATGATTACCGAAGAAGGTCCCAAGGTACTGGAGTTTAACGCCCGGTTTGGGGATCCCGAAACGCAGGCGGTAATGCCCTTGATAAAAAGCGATATCCTGCCGTTGCTGGAGGCAGCTGCCCAGGGTCGCTTGGAAAATTACCAGGTGGAAATCGAGACTGGAACCTGCATATGCGTAGTTTTGGCTTCCGGAGGCTATCCGGGCAGTTATGAAAAAGGTAAAAAGATCCAGGGTATTGATCAGGTGGATCAGGATACCCTTATTTTTCATGCTGGAACCGTAAAGAAAGACGATGGTTTTTATACCAGCGGTGGCCGGGTACTAGCTGTAGTCAACCGGGGAGAAAATATTAAAAAGGCCATCAACAAGGTATACCAGGAAGTTCACAAGATTCATTTCGATAACATGCATTATCGTACTGACATTGGGGATAAGGCCCTGATATAGGAGTGGAAATATGAATCCCAATCTAGCTCCATTTATAAGGCTGGGAGCATTCATAGCTCTGGTAGCCATGCTGCTGTACCTGCCGACCCGGGAATTTCTAAAAACAACTTTTATGCTGGGAATACCTTTTGTCTTTATCCTCGCTTATATGAGGAAGGCCAGGAAGTATTCCTTGCCCTGGATAATAGCTATAGTACTGGTGGTCGTTACAGTAGGGGGATACATATATATGCTGACCGGTTTGCCACAGCGGATAGCAACCCATCAGATCGTCATTGAAGGGACTGCACTACTGACGGATGGCAAGTATGATGATGCTGCGCATAAATTCAGTGAACTTGAGCATTATGGTGATGTGAATACTATGGATGAAAAACTAGCCCTGGTAGAAAAGGAACAAGACGCCGCCCGCCTGTTGGAGCAGGCTAAGGCGCTGGTTAAGTCCGGAGAAAAGGATAAAGCTCTGGTGCTTCTGCAAGCTGTGCCATCAGATACCAGAGCTCATCAGGAAGCATCCCGGTTGATAAGAAATTTAGAAGAGTAGGAGCAGGAAAATGGTTACACTGGAACAGGTCAAAGAAAGTACTATGGTACAGGCCTACATGAGGCTGGGAAATGAATACATAGGCACTATAGGAGCTATCGAACATAATCTTAATCATGCGGAATACGTTTCCATGCTTAGTTTTGAAATACTTAACAAACTCGGTTATTCTGAGAGATACGCCGAGCTGGGCGCTATAGCCGGTTACCTGCATGATATAGGCAATCTGGTCAACCGCTATGGGCACGGTATGTCCGGTGCCCTGCTGGCGTTTGATACCCTGATGGAAATGGGAATGGAGCCAGCAGAAATAGCAGCTGTTATGGGAGCCATTGGCAACCATGAGGAACATGCAGGAGGTAATAGTGTTAATGTCATCGGAGCAGCTTTGATACTGGCTGATAAGTCGGATGTACACCGATCTCGGGTTAGAAAACATGAGATGTCTGCCTTTACTCCCAGAGATAGAGTAAACTATGCAGTAACTGATACCAACCTGCTGATCGATGCAGATAATAAACTGATTTCTTTAGAGATCGATATAGATACTGAAGTATGTTCGGTTATGGAATATTTTGAGATATTTCTAACCAAAATGCTGATGTGCAGACGGGCAGCTCAATATCTGAATTGCGAATTTGCCCTGCTGGTAAATAGAAACCGACTGTTGTAGAGGAGCAGATAAGATGAGAAATAGGCAAATTCCAAGAGGATTGCGTGATTTACTACCGGAAGAAGTAAAAGTGATGAGAAGTATGGAGAAAAAGGCTGCTCGGCTTTTCTCCAGTTATGCTTATGAAGAAGTTATGACACCAACTTTCGAGTTTCTAGAAGTGATTGAAGCCGGGAGAGGCAGCAGGCGCGAAGACTTATTTCTCTTCATGGATCGGGAGGGGGGCATTTTGTCCCTAAGGCCAGAAGTGACCGGGTCTATTGCCCGCATGGCATCTACCCACCTGCATGATGCTGATTTTCCCAGGCGTTTATACTATACCGCAAATGTATTTCGTCATGTGCAGCCCCAGCTAGCTCAGTACCGGGAATTCAGGCAGACCGGGGTAGAGCTTCTGGGAGCAGCCGGGGTATGGGCGGATGCCGAGGTGGTAAATATAGCAGTTAAACTGTTGGAACGCATGGGTTTAGAAAGATTTAAAATCAGTATAAATCAGCTGCCTATATTTAACAGTATTTTGGATGACAGCGGTATGAGTGCTGAGGACCGGGCATTGGTTCGCAAACTGGTGGAGGATAAGGATCTGGTTGAATTGTCCTGCCTATTAGAAGAGCTTCAGATAGAAGATGATTTAAAAGATACTATTGCCGCCCTGCCAGTTTTACACGGAGGACTGGATGTGATCCATCGCATACCTTATGTGGAAAAAAACCGCAATGCATCAACTGCAGTTGAAGAGCTGATCAAACTCTATGATGCATTAAAAATATATGGGGTTACTTCCAATATCGTGGTGGATATGGGTGTATTAAGAAATCTGGATTATTATACCGGACTAGTTTTCGAAGGCTATTCCGCCGATCTGGGTTACGGTCTTCTGGGAGGAGGGCGTTATGATAACCTGCTCGGGCAATTCGGATTGACCTGTCCCGCTACAGGTTTTGCCCTGCATATGGATAGACTGGCCCTGGTTTTAAAATGCCGGGATAAAGAACAGGACCGTTACCTGGTAGGGGGAAATAATTATCCAGCTATGATAGAGAAAGCAGAACAGCTGCGGGAACAGGGATTCATTGTAGAAATGGACATGGGAGAACATAGTCTAGCCCAGCTGGAGAAGAGAATCATCGGACAAAACAATTGGACCTTGGTGTATTTAGATTAAGGTATCAACCAGGGATATTCTAAGAATGGTAGGCTGTGAGGTGAGAGTCTCGGGTCAAGGAGATTTCTTGGATAGTGGGCTGAAAATTGGGATTCTCGGGTCAAGGAACAGGGACACATCTGGACTGGGACAACGGAGTTTGTTGCTCAGATATTGTGGACAGTGGGCTGTGAATTGGGATTCTCGGGCTAAGGAACAGGGACACACCTGGACTGGGACAACGGAGTTTGTTGCTGAGATTTTGTGGATAGTGGGCTGAAAATTGGGATTCTCGGGTCAAGGAACAGGGACACACCTTCATTGGGGTTCCTTGTTTGAAGGAATGTCCCTGGTATAGATAGTAGGAGGAAAGAGATGCAGCAGGAATATTTAACTATTGCCTTATCAAAAGGAACCCTTCTCAAACCAACCGTGGAACTGCTTCGGAAAGCTGGACTGCCGGTTGGTGGCTTGAGTGAGGACAGTCGTAATATGGTTTTTGCTTATGAGGATGAGGGCATTAAATACCTTATGTGCCGACCTACTGACGTACCCACCTATGTTGAGCAGGGGGCGGCTGATCTGGGAATAGTAGGTAAAGATGTTATTGTTGAGCAGACTAAAGATGTTTTCGAAATGGTAGACTTAAAGTATGGTTACTGTCGGTTTGTGGTTGCAGTACCAGCCAGTATGAAAGACAAACATATCCGGGAACTCAATTACCGGAGAGTTGCCAGTAAGTTTCCCCTGATAGCGGAAAAATTCTTTCGCGAACAGGGACTGCAGGTAGATGTTATCAAGCTGCACGGTAACGTGGAACTTGCACCATTGATGGGTTTGGCGGACATGATCGTGGATCTGGTTTCTACCGGGAGGACTCTTAAAGAGAATAATCTGGTAGAGCTGGTGAAAATAATGGATTCTACGACCAGGCTTATCTGCAATCGAGTCAGTTACAGGACTAAATATGAAAACATCCAGCCGCTAATTGAAAATATGCAGAAAATAGTGAAGGGTGGGGACAGCACATGAAATTACGCAGGATCAAAGCCTCAAGCCCAGAGTTAAAGAGTTTTCTCCAGACCAATTATGATGATATGAAGCAGTATGAAGTTACCGTACATGAGATTGGTCAGGAAGTGAAACAACGGGGAAACAAAGCGGTATTTGACTTCAACTTAAAATTTGACGGTGCCTCCACCAATGAAGATAATTTTATGGTCAGCGAAGCAGAATTTGAAGCAGCCTACGATGCCGTGGATGATGAATATATTTTTGCCCTGCGGGCAGCCATTGATAACGTAGCCGGGTTTCATGCGCGACAATTAAGAAACTCCTGGATGGAACCAGACGAGAGAGGTTGTATATTAGGGCAGATATATCGTCCCCTGGAAAGAGTGGGGATATATGTTCCAGGAGGTACGGCAGCTTACCCTTCTTCGGTGCTTATGAACGCGATACCGGCACAGGTAGCGGGTGTAGAGCAAATAGTAATGGTAAGTCCACCAGGTAAGGATGGTAAGATGAATCCTTATACCCTGGTAGCAGCTAACGAACTGGGGCTCCAGGAAGTGTACAAGATGGGCGGTGCCCATGCAATTTTCGCCCTGGCCTGGGGAACCGAGACCATTAGAAAGGTAGACTTGATAAGCGGACCAGGTAATATCTACGTCACCCTGGCTAAGAAAATGGTCTATGGAGATGTAAATATCGATATGCTGGCTGGTCCGAGTGAGATATTGATCCTGGCGGATGACCAGGCCGACCCAATATTTGCAGCAGCTGATATGATGTCTCAAGCTGAACACGATGTGCTGGCCCGCAGTATACTGGTCAGTAATGATCCGGGATTATTAGACCGGGTGGAAGAGGAAATAAACCGGCAGATACAGGAACTTTCCCGCCGGGATATTATCGAGCAAGCCCTTAATAGCTATGGGGCTTTGATACTAGCAGATAATATGAAGGAAGCTTGTGAGGTTGCCAATCTCATAGCGCCGGAACATTTAGAACTGATGGTTGAACATCCCTTTGATCTGCTCAGCAAAATAAAAAATGCCGGAGCAATTTTTATGGGGCGTTATACCCCTGAACCAGTTGGAGACTATTTTGCTGGACCTAATCACATACTGCCTACCGGAGGCACAGCCCGATTTTATTCACCAGTCAGCGTCGATACTTTTACTAAGTCTTCCAGTCTTATTTATTTCTCAGAAGCAGGAATAAAAGGGGATGCAGATGAAATTATCAAGCTGGCCCAGGTCGAGGGACTAAGTGCTCATGCTAATTCGATTAGAGTTAGGAAGGATAGTGATAAGTGATGGAAAGAGTAAGAACAGCTGAGGTACAGAGAAAAACCAATGAAACTGAAGTCTTGCTGCAGTTGGACCTGGATGGAACCGGCAGTCACCAGATTGATACCGAGATCCCGTTCTTAAGCCATATGCTGACCTTGCTTTCATTTCACAGTCTCTGTGATTTGAAAGTTACTGCCCGGGGAGATATAGATGTAGACGACCACCACACTGTTGAGGATATCGGCATAACTTTTGGGCAGGCTTTAGACCAGGCACTGGGAGAAAAGAGAGGTATTCGCAGGTATGGCGAAGCTACCATACCTATGGACGAAGCACTGAGCAGAGTGGTGCTGGACCTTTCCGGACGTTCGCTGTTGATATATAATGCTGAGTTAGATAGAAGCTTGATCGGTAATTTCGCTACGGAAAATGCCCGGGAGTTCTTTAAGGCAGTAGCCAACAGTGCCAGGATGGGTATCCATATCGATGTTATAAGGGGAAGCAACTCTCATCATATATTGGAATCGATTTTTAAAGCATTTGCTCGTGCTTTGAAAGATGCCGTGGAAATTGAACCGCGTATGGAAGAAATATGGTCATCCAAAGGCAAGCTTTAAAAGCACAGCAGTAATTGATATAAGGTTCAAAGTCCGGGAGGAATAAATTTGATAGCTATAATAGATTATGGAGTGGGCAATCTGGCCAGTGTTAGGAATGCCTTTTTAAAACTAGGTTTTGAAGCAGCGATAACCAGCAGCAGCGAGGAAATACTGCAGGCGGACAAAGTAGTGCTGCCAGGAGTTGGCGCTTTTGCTGACGCTATGGATAACCTGCGCCGCTATGGATTAGATGGTACGGTAAAACAAGTGATACGGGAGGATATACCATTTCTAGGTATATGCCTGGGTTTGCACCTGCTTCACACTCAAGGCGAGGAACACGGCATACACGAAGGTCTGAATATTATAAAAGGCCGGGTAGTGAAATTTGAACTGCCGCGCGCCTATAAGGTTCCTCACATGGGCTGGAATCAGGTTTGGCCCCGGGAGGATAGCCGGCTGTTTAAAGGCCTGACTGCAGGCAGCCACTTCTACTTTGTGCATTCTTATTATGTGCTTCCTGATGACGCTGGCGTAATAGCTGCCCACAGTGATTATGGAATCGATTTCGTGTGTGCGGAGGAGAAGGACAATATGTTTGCCACCCAGTTCCATCCTGAAAAATCAGGCCAGGCAGGGCTGCAGGTGCTGCGGAATTTCGCTGCCATTTAAGTATCTCTTGACTGAGTTTATTGGGTGGGGGCGCTCAGCAGATCTTCCCCTGGTTTGGGTACCGCTTTTCCGCAGGCCGCTTAAGCTGGCTGAGTAAAGATTAACGAGGTGTAATTTATGATCATATATCCAGCTATTGACCTTAAGGATGGTCAGTGTGTCAGACTGGTACAGGGTCGGGCTGAGGCCAAGACCGTGTATTCCAATGCTCCGGGCCAGATGGCGGCCTCTTTTGCAAAGCAGGGAGCGGTCTATCTCCATGTGGTCGATCTAGATGGAGCATTTACCGGCAGTCCACAAAATGCAGCTGCAATTGAAGCAATTGCAGCCAGTATCAATATTCCTTTTCAAGTAGGGGGAGGACTGCGTAGTGTGGATGATGTGCAGAGGGTATTGAAGTTGGGGGCCGCGCGGGCGATCGTGGGAACCAGGGCGGTTAAGAGTCCTGATTTTGTAAAAGAACTGCTGGACCGGTTTGGACCGGAGCAGATAGTACTTGGCATTGATGCCCGGGAGGGTATGGTTGCTGTTGAGGGATGGGTAGAGACTTCTGCCTTAAGTGCGCTGGAATTCGGGGATAGTATGAAAAAGGCAGGGGTTACAACTTGCGTTTTCACTGATATCAGCCGGGATGGGCTTTTAACTGGGCCTAACCTGGAATCGACCCGAAATATGGCTGAAACAACGGGGCTTAATATTATAGCTTCGGGTGGAGTATCCAGCCCGCAAAATATAAAAGATCTTAAGGCTATTGAATCCTTCGGAGTAGTAGGGGCGATTATCGGCAAAGCATTATACGATGGTAAAATAGATCTTTCCCAGGCCTTGCAGGCCGCGGAAGATTGATCAATATAGCAAGAAAAACTGGAGGAGGGGAGCATATGCTGGCCAAGCGAATAATTCCCTGTCTGGATGTTCATGAGGGCAGAGTAGTAAAAGGAATAAATTTTGTAAACCTACAGGATGCCGGAGACCCGGTGGAACTAGCAGCCTTCTATGATCAGGAAGGTGCTGATGAACTAGTCTTTCTGGATATCAGCGCATCCCACGAAGGCAGAAAGACTATGATCGATGTAGTGCGAGAGACTGCCCGACAGGTATTTATACCTTTTGCAGTAGGCGGTGGAATTGGTAATATAGATGATATACGCAGTATACTGGTAGCCGGGGCAGATAAGGTATCGATCAACTCGGCAGCAGTGAGAAACCCGGACCTCATTGGTGAAGGAGCACGGAAATTCGGCAGCCAGTGTATAGTGTTGGCTATCGATGCCCGCATGAAAAACGAAAGCAGCTGGGAAGTATATATAAACGGCGGAAGGGTTCCTACCGGTATGGATGCGGTGGAGTGGGCACAGAAGGCTGAAAAGCTGGGGGCAGGAGAAATATTGCTGACCAGTATGGATAAGGATGGAACTAAAGACGGTTATGACTTGAAGTTGACCCGTGCTATCAGCGATGCGGTAGGTATACCGGTCATAGCTTCAGGGGGAGCAGGAAATCTGGAACACCTCTATGAAGGGATAGAGTATGGGCGAGCCGATGCGGTTTTATGTGCCTCCATTTTTCATTACCGTGAATATACCATAGAGGAAGCTAAGAAATATTTAAAAGAAAAAGGAGTTCCGGTTAGATAATGATAGAAAAAATTGATTTTGAAAAACAGGGAGGACTAATTCCGGCTGTTATCCAGGACTGCTTCACCGGTCAGGTGCTTATGCTGGCTTATATGAATAAAGAAGCCCTGGCTAAAACAATAGAAACCGGTAAGACCTGGTTCTATTCCCGCAGCCGACAGGAATTATGGATGAAAGGGGAAAGCTCAGGCCACGTGCAGGAAGTCAAAGAGATATTATATGACTGTGATGAAGACTCAGTTTTGATCAAGGTTCAACAGACCGGGGTGGCATGCCATACCGGGCATTATTCCTGCTTTTTTAGAAATTTTGCGGGGCAGGAAGTGGAAGAACAGGTTTTTGATCTAAACCAGGTTTATGAATACGCGGCGAGCAGCCCGGCAATATTATATGAGTTGTATGAAATCATAAAGGATCGTCAGGTCAAGATGCCGGAAGGATCATATACCACCTACCTGTTCCAAAATGGATTGGACAAGATTCTTAAAAAAGTTGGAGAAGAGAATGCAGAAGTTATCATAGCAGCCAAGAATCGCGAAAAATCAGAAGTTATATATGAAACCTCGGATTTGCTTTATCACCTACTGGTTCTGCTGGTAGAACAGGGAGTAAATCTGGGTGAAATATTTACCGAACTGAAATCCCGCCGATGAGTCGACCAGGGGGACGGTTCTTCTGGTCTTTTTTGACCAGAAGAACCGTCCCCCTGGTCTCCCCCGGTAACCTACTCGTTGCGGGTTTTTTGACGAAGGGTATCAAGATCGTCGTCGATTCTGGCACTCAGCACCTGTAGATCCAGGTCATCGATGATGCCGCGACGCATAGCTTCCTGAAGGGTGCTTTTCTCTGTCTGCAGGGCCTGGATACGAGCTTTGTTTTCCAATGTAAAATTTAAGACCAATTCATTCTGATGCAGTTCTTCCAGCTGTTGCTCAATTTCCTGCAAACGGGTACGATACTCTTCATAGATGACCTGATAGTTATTGGATGATATCGATTTACTGCTTTTGAGCCGCTGCAGTTCCATTATCGCTGCTTCTCCCGCCAGCAGCTGGCTGGATAGACGACCATATTCAGCCAGCAATCCGCCCTTACTGGCCAGCCCCAGACTTCTGATCAAAGGTTTGATACTGAGACCCTGGACCAGCAGCGATATTAAGACTACACCAAAGGTAACCACCAGCAGTTCGGCCCGGTAAGGGAAATTGGCACCCAGACCCAGCACCAGGGCCATAGGAATGGCTCCCCGAAGTCCACCCCAGAAGAGCACATGCTGCCAGCTAAAAGGAATATCTCCCTTAAACCTGTTTACCAGAGGTGATAGCAGGTAAACCGCTGCCGCCCGGCCCACCAGCACTACCGGTATGGCCAGCAATATGTCGGTTCCTCGCTGGGTAAGGTCAAAGAGAGCAACTTCAAAACCTACCAGGAGAAAGACTATAGAATTAACGGCAAAAGCCAGGTATTCCCAAAAAGAATTTACGGCCAGACGGGTAGAAGCAGTCATACCAGTTCGCATTCCATAACTGCCCATCACCAGCCCGGCAGTTACTACCGCTATTACTCCAGATACATGCAGGGTCTCAGCGCTCAGGTATGCACCAAAAGCCGCTATGGTGGTCAGCATGATCTCGAACAAATGGTCGTCATATTCCCGGGTCAGCCGGGAAGCCACAAAGCCAATACCCCCTCCTACCAGTACACCTCCGAAAACCACCAGGATAAAGGATTGAATGCCACCCAGTATAGAAATTTCCTGGCCTGAGGCATAATTGACCAGCAGGGTGAATAATACTATGGCTACACCATCATTAAACAAACTTTCAGATTCCATAATCAGCGAAAGACGCTTGCCAACGCCCAGTTCTTTAAAAATAGCAATGACTGAAATAGGGTCAGTGGGCGAAATCAATGCTCCAAATGCCAGGCCTACAGCTAGTGGGAGGTTGAGCAGCCAGGAAATAGAATAACCCACCACCAGAGTTGAAATTACGGTTCCGACCAGGGCATAAATAGCAATAGGCAGAGCGTTCTCCTTCAACAACCGGACCCTTATATTTATGGCTGATTCAAACAGAAGAGGGGGCAAAAAAACGGTGAACAAAATATGAGGCTCCAGCTCTATTTGCGGCAGTACATGAAAGGGGGCGATTATTAAGCCGGTAATAACCAGAGCCAGAGCATAAGGTATCCTTATAAAACGTCCTGCCATAGCCACGATGGTGGCTATGACCATGAGCCAGAAAAAGGTGGTGAAATCAAATGAAGTCGCTTCTGCGATTGAGAAAATAAAAATTCTAAGTCACTTCCTAACTACCTGCTACTAAAAATTTATCATACTACTAATATACAAAATATCCGGGAAAAATACGAGGACGGCAAGATAAAAGAGAGCTACTTTGCTTGGATTTAACTTATTATTATAATAATAAAGAGAGATATCTGAGTATTGATGGGCTAAACGTAAATATGGTGTTTTTAAAGATGAAAAACAAGAATGAAAAAGGGTATAAAAGTAGGTCTTAAATCTTGAACTAAACAGCATTAAGTGCATGTAACTTCTGTTTAGAAAGGCTCTGGTAAACTTGACAATTACAGTTGTAGTTCTAGCATTTGTTTTAAGTTTTATATTTTCTCTGGGTGGGGTAGGGTCAGCAATAATTCTGGTTCCGGTGTTACACTATCTAGGTTTTCCGTTAATTGAAGCCAAGCCAACGGGGCTTTTTGTGAATACCATAAGCCTTATTGGAGCCAGTTATGACAATATAAAAAACAAACGTTTGGATTTTGGGATAGGAATACCTATGATATTAGCTTCTGTTATAATGGCGCCGGTTGGAGCCTATATTTCCACCTTGATTTCACAGCGTATAGTACTGATTATTTTTACTGGTTTCCTGTTTTTTTCGGGAAATATAATGTTGTTTTTTAAAACAAACAAATACAATGATCAATTCAGGAAGGATAGACCTATTGCCAGCCTGGCAGCCATCGGTATTCTGGCAGGATTAGTTTCAGGATTGCTAGGGGTTGGTGGTGGCGGAATCATATCACCATGTATGGTTATGCTTGGATTCAATCCCAAAAAAATAGCGGTTATTACTGCCTTTGTTATCCCCTTTTCTTCACTGAGCGGATTTATTACCTATTTAGTCATGGGGTACTTGAATTTCTGGCTGGTTTTACCGGTAGGGATGGCTGCATATCTAGGAGGATATTTTGGAACTCGATACATGCATTCAAACCTGTCCCCGGCGACTATTAAAAAATTCCTGGCAGTAGTTATATTAATTATAGGATTTAGAATGCTGTTTAACATATTATAGCGAAGAGAACCAAAAGAATTAAATGCTTCAAAACTACTAAGTCCTTGTAATGAATTGATAAGGAGTTAGAAAAGCAAATCCTAAAGAAACAAATGCTATTAGCTTGAATTTATTGGGGAATGGCATGTGTCTCAAAATTGGTAAAACTAGATGTGAGCAAAAAATAAGAGGGTAAAAAACCCTCTGCTTTTCTTATGGTTGCCCACTGAGGGGACCACTTATCTCAATTCCCTAAAAGGAATACATTTTTTTGGTTGCCCCCTTACGGGGACCACTTATCTCAATTCCCTAAAGGTAATACATTTTTTTGGTTGCGGGAGTCGGACTTGAACCGACAACCTTCGGGTTATGAGCCCGACGAGCTACCAACTGCTCCATCCCGCGATAAATTTGCTGCGATTGAGTGAGTTTGGCTCAGCAAGAGTTATTATATTAGTTTAGGACGATGAAGTCAACCATTATGAAAATTTGTGTGAAAATTTGGCACCTAGATCACTGCTTACCCTGAGCAGAAAACATAAGGGAGGTTATAAACCTCCCGATTTTTCTATGGTGCGGATGAGAGGACTCGAACCTCCACACCTCGCGGCGCCAGATCCTAAGTCTGGTGCGTCTGCCAATTCCGCCACATCCGCATGAAAAATATTGTCTATGAAGGTAGGTGTGACCTACTTTCCTCTAACGTCAGACTAGTATAATTTCCAACGTACTTAACTATTATATGGGCATTTGATTATACTGTCAATTCTATGAATCAAGCAAATTTTATTAGTCAGCGATAATTTTCATAGTATAACTCATCTGGGAAAATGTCATCCCCTCGAAAAGATATAATGGGTCGATGAAGTCGAAGGCAGACAAACTGCAATGATCTTAGACTATTGGCTGGTCCCTGAGCGATAAGCAGGCGCACTTATCGGACCTCAAAAGTCAGACAAGTACTGCTGGATATCTTATTATTGCTGACTCTATAACCCGTACGTTCGATATTTTTTGCATGTCAACCAGGTGCTTATCGACTTTTTATTCATGGAGGTGTATTATTAAGCTGTAACCAGTACAGGCTTAGCCAGGAGGTGAAAATATGTTTGGCTTGATAGGTAACTTTGGACCATGGGAACTAGGATTTATTCTGGTAGTAGTATTGATAATATTTGGGCCTGGCAAGCTTCCCCAACTGGGTGATTCGCTAGGTAAAGCCTTGAGCAGCTTCCGAAAAGCACGGGAAGATGATGAAAAGGCCATCGAGGATTAGGCTTTATAAAGCTAAAGTACTTTAACAATAAATACAACAAAAGCCACGAGCATATCAATACAATATACAAACGTGGCTTTTTTGTTTTCCATCATATAGAAAACAGTTCTTAACGTCGCATTTTGATAATAGGTTGGTAACCCGATGCCTGGCACAGGTATTGGCTTATGTTATTGTATCTGTACCCCTCATCTCTAAACAATCGATGCGGTCATAAATGAGATCTAAGTTACCGGGTTTAAACCGGGATCGTAAGGTTTAATATCCAATACCGGAGTAGCATCCAGCATATCCACCCCTTTTATTACTAACCGGTTTCCTTCTACTCTCAGCAGTTCTACAATAGACAATCCGATACCATTGGGCCGATGGGGTGAACGGGTAGCAAAAACCCCTCTGGGCCCTGACCTGCCCCCTCTGGGTCTTTCTACCACCAGGTCATATCTGGAAGATCGATCAAAATGGAACAGTACCATAATATGAGAGTACTGGTCCAGATGAAGCAGACCGGCGCTGAATTCTTCGTTGATCTCAATTACAGCTTCCAGGTCAGGGGTATGGATACTCTGCCTCGGGCTCTGGTCGGCAGTCTTGAAGGGTGAGTGAATGTAACCGATGGGTCGAAATATAATTTGGTCCATTTTTTAACCTCCTTAACAGATGGCACAGTCATTTTTTCTTATTGTTTAAGAGACTGCCTCGTTTAATAGTCTCTATTCCGAATTTGCTTTTCATATCATCTATTATTTGATCCAGAGCATCATTCTCATCTATAAACAGAACAGGTTGTTCGACAGTTCGGTCAATCAATTTGCTGCAGCTTAATCCTAACAGACGAAGACATTTACCTGCCAGGGCTGATTTATGATACAGATTAAGGGCAATATCATAGATGGTGAGGTCTGCATCCACTCCCTGCTGCAGGGTCTGGCTGCGGGTAAAGGTCTGGAAGTTGGGCGTCCGCATTTTGATGGTAACGGTATGTGCTATGAGAGAAGAATGTCTAATACGGTAAGCTACCTGGCAGCTTAGTTCCAGCAGCAGCTGTTCGATCTGTTCCTGATCGTCCAGGTCCTGAGGAAAGGTGATCTCATTTCCGATCGACTTTTGTTCTGATCTAGACAATACCGGCCTGGCATCCTGACCTTTGCAGAGCTGAATATAGAAGTCGGTATTGGAGCCTAAAATCGATTTCAAATTGGAGCGCGGAAACGCCAGCAGGTCAGAAATATTATATATGCCTGCTTGTTTTAATCGGTGAGCAGTTTTACTGCCTATACCCCATATGTCAGTTACAGGCAGCGAAGGTAGGAGCTGTCTTATCTGATCCTCTCCCAATTCCAACAGACCATTAGGTTTGCTCAGATTAGTTGCCAATTTGGCCAGGAATTTATTGGCTGCAATACCTACTGATATTAAGAGACCAGCTTCCTCCCATACATCTTTTTTAATCATTTCAGCAATATGAGTAGAACTGCCGAACAAACGGTGACAGCCAGAAACGTCCAGGAATGCCTCGTCTATGGAAAGGGGCTCTATAATGGGGGAGTATCTGCTAAGAATAGTAAAGATTTGTTGTGAAACCCGAATATATTTCTTAATATCGGGAAGGATAAAAACGGCCTGCGGGCAAAGGCGATAGGCCTGGTTGACAGGCATGGCAGAACGAACTCCATACTCTCTGGCTTCGTATGAACAGGTAGAAACCACACCCCGACTTCCTGGTCGGCCACCAACAATAACCGGTTTACCAAGCAGAGCAGGGTGGTCTCTCTGTTCGACTGAAGCATAGAACGCATCCATATCGCAGTGAAGGATGTTCATAAATATACCTCGAACAAACGTTTGAATTCATTATACTACAGACCCGATGGGGTATCTAGAGTGTAAAATTCTGTAGCATTTTCAGCCATATTTAGCTTTTAATGGCGTGGTATGAGCAATTTGTGAAATAATAAGGACACATGTCGGATAATTGTGAAAAATAAATGGTAATTTAGGTTAATATTTATGGCATATCTTTGTTATAATAAAAATGATATATCCACCAGGAAAACTGAATAAAGAAAGGAGCGACACGTGAGTACAATATTGATACTGTCTCCGATAATCCTGGTTGCGATAGCTGCGGTCATCTTTATCCTGGCGGTAAAATCCAGGGATGAAAAAAATGAAACCCAGAGAAAAATCATGCAGAGTGGAGACAGAGGAGAACTAAAAGTTCAGCAAGTATTATCTAATTTGGAGAATCCGAAATCGCGGTATAGAGTCTATCATAACATTAAACTGGGGCCTGATGGGGAACATACTAATGAATATGATACCTTAGTAGTAGGGCCTAATGGAATATTCCACATAGAAACCAAGAATTACGGTGGAGAACGCGGTGGAATAATTGATGTAGATAGCAATGGGAATTGGATTTTGCATAAAAAAAGCGGATACTCCAAGATCATTACCAATCCTGCGGGACAGCTTGATTCACATGAATACCGTCTGCAGGGGTTTTTAAAGAAAGTAGTAGGTGTACGAAATTTGCCTACGCAGGGAATTGTAGTGTTATCCTGTGATAATATTACGGTACGTTATAATAAGAAATTTGAAAATGAGTTAACGGTTTTGGGCCGTCATGAATTGGTAGGATATATCAAAAACTACAAAAGCGGCAAGAAATTACTTTATCCTCGTACGATAAATAAGATTTGCAGGAATATCGAATCCATGAACGATATGGCTAAAGCTAATTAATACGAGGTTTCAATTATCAGGTTAATCTATTATCAAGTATTATTGATTTTTATCTTCTCATCGGTATTTCCTGGATAATACAGGAAAAATAGCCTGAGAAGGCAAGGTTTTATACCGGGTAACCCTGTTTACGTTAGATGGTCAACAGCGGTTTGATTAAAAAGTTTTTTAAAAAGCTATTAGCTTAGATCAGTCTTAATAACTGGGGTATGTTTCAAATGATTATTAGGGACTGCCCGGTTGCTATCCAAAAAGCGATTAACTTGATTTAAAGGTAAGGAAGATGGTTCACAAGACCATCTTCCTTTCATTTGTCCCAACATATGATGAAACCGCTATGAGGAAGGCATACCGATTGGGAGTGGATCTGAGTCAGCATTTAGAATAGTTTTTATATAGGCAAATAAACTTGAGTGATAAATAGAATGATTAGCTATGCTTCAGGAAAACATAAGGTAAGTGATTTTCCGGGCACAGTCTATTAAAGTCCCCGGAAAGGCTTGGCAAATATAAACCGGGGTGATATTATGAAAAAATTTAGGTTTAGATTACTAGTGATAATATTGATCATAACTATTTTACCAGGACTCATTGCCGGTTGTTCTTCCAAGGAGGCTGAGAAGAAGCCCTCTTCCAGTTCAGAAAAAACTGATCTGCCATCTGGTTTGAAGTCTATTCGTTCTGAGTTGGAAAAACTAATTCCTCAATTGGAACAAACTGCCCAGATCCTGCCCGGTAGTTCAATCCAGGATGAGCAGCAGTCTGGTGGGGGAGAAGGAGAACAGCAGAGCGGACAAAATACAGGGAAAGAGCAGCAGGCTCCTCCATCTGAGATGCAGGATACCTGGAGCAAGATATCAGATAGTATTGAGAAAATACACCAGAGTTGGAATGAAGCAGAGGCTGTAGTCGTACAAGAAGGTCTTAGTACCGATGTGCGGGATAAATTTGAAAGAGGTCTGGAAGAACTCACCATAAGCGCGGATGGAAAAAGCATAGAAGGGAGTATGTTTGCAGCTCTGGAGGTTTATCGTTACTATGCCGATATGGTTGATTTATTCAATAGCAAAATTCCTGCTGAATTTTTCCGGGTAAAATATGAGGCTATGCTGATAGGAGCTGAATCTGGGCGAGGAACATGGGAACAAGCCAGGGATGCACTGCCCAGATTAAAGGCCCAGTGGGATATCTTGAAAAAAAATGAAACTATAAAAGATGAAGATATTAGTAAAAAAACAGAAAATTCACTTAATGACTTGATGGATGCAGTGGAAAAACAAGAAGTCTGCCTGGTAGAGATAAAGAGTGATATTGTGCTGAAGAATATGGATGCCTTAGAGAAAAAACTAAATAGCTCAATGTAAAGATTTAAAATATGACTGACACTGGAAGCCAATCGGCCTTAGCTGATTGGCTTTTCTCGGTGTGCTAGGTGATTCACCAAAGTTAGCACAATATTTAATATCAGTAGCTATTTTGCCTATTTAGATATCTAGGATTTAAAATTTGACAACATCATTGTTATTCAGTACACTAATAGTGCATTAATAAACTAATGCACTATTAGTGTACTGGGGGTAAAGGATATGGACTACGATAATTCCCAGCCCATATATATGCAGATAATCGATGAATACAAAAAGAGCATAATTCGAAATGAGCTCAAGAAAGGAGACAAAATACCATCCCAACGGGAATATGCCCAGAGGGTGCGTGTAAATCCGAATACGGTGCAGAGGGCTTACCGGGAGATGGAGAATATGAATATGGTTGAGACATTAAGAGGACAGGGTACGTTTATCATCGCGGGAGAGCAGATGAGGGAGCAGATGGTAAATGATATGGCTGGTCAGCTTATGAGGCATTTTATCAGTGAGATGCGATCTCTCGGCTATGAAGATATGGTGACCATGGATATGCTTAAACAAGAGTTTGAGAGTCTGGAGGAGGATGAGTAAGTTGATAGAGTTTAAGAATGTCAGTAAGAGGTTTGGCCAGGTAGTAGCATTGGATAGTATCAGTATCGATTTTCCTCAAGGAAGCATCATCGGTTTATTTGGCCCAAATGGCGCCGGCAAATCCACTATCATGAAGCTCATTGCCGGAATCAACTACCCGGATCAAGGTGAGGTGCGGGTAGATGGAGAGTTGCCCCGGGCTAAACGACAGTCTATAGCCTATCTACCAGAGATAGATCACCTGTATCCATGGTGGACACTAAAACAGGCAGCCGATTTCATCAGCACCTTTTATCCGGACTGGGATGAACCTCGTTATAAAGATCTTATACCTTTTTTGAACCTGGAGGAGCAGATGATAATGGGCAAAATTTCCAAAGGTCAGCGTGCTAAATGCAAGCTTCTGCTGGTTTTGGCGCGGAAAGCTTCCTATTTGTTGCTGGACGAACCTTTTTCCGGGATCGATCTCTTGACCCGGGAAGAAATTGCTGATGCTTTGCTAAGAGGCTATCTAGAAGGAGAACAGGCCATCATTATTTCTACCCATGAAATAGACGAGATTGAGAATTTAGTGGATAAGGTTGCTTTTATAGATCAGGGCAGAATTCAGCTGCAGGGAGATGCGGAGCAGCTCAGAATGGAGAGGAACAAGTCCCTGGTAGAAATAATGAAGGAGGTGTTCAGGCATGGAAACCGGTAAATTTAGGATGTTTAAAAGTCTGTATTTAAAGGACCTCAGGGAGGTGAGAACTGAGATCCTGGTGGTTGCTGCGGTAACGATTATTTTAATAGGCTGGGCGTATTTAAAGACAGAAGGGGCAGCCCGGGGAATAATCGTTGCTCCAATGTCGTTTGCACTGGGCCTGGCTGGCTTTCTGCCTATAATTACATCGTTCCGGCTGCTAGGGAGAGAATGGAGCAACAGCACCATTTATATGATGATGTCACTGCCTGTATCAGGCAGCATGATGTTGGGTTCCAAGCTGGCAGTGCTTCTGACGGAATACCTAGCATGTACTCTGATAGTACTTCTATCTGGAGGAATTGCTTTACTCACATCTTTTCCCGATCTCTGGCAGCAATTTGTGAGTAATTCTTCCTATATACAGCTTGCCGTGGCAACATATATTGTAAGTATTACCAGCATATTCCTGATATTTTGCAACAGCTTCGTGAGCCAGGTGACAGGCCGGTTATTCAAAAAAGGATCAGGCCTCATAACCGCTCTTGTTTTCCTGGGGGTGTTTATTACGGTGGGTAAACTTATGCCTGATACCACTACGCTATTGACCAGGAGCCAACTTCTGGAGTCCATTTTCATGCAGGACATAATAGCCATTTTAACTAAAGGGGCTATTGATCTGGTTTTTGCTGCCCTGTTGTTTATCGCTGCAGTGATAATATGGGAACGAAGGATAGAATTATAATCGTGCCCTTACTGTCAGGTGAGTACTCCGGGAAACTCCTTAAGGATATGGAAAAATTAAATAACTGCTGTAAGAAGTGGCAGGTTTTACCGTCTGTACTGTAAGAGCTAAATTTAGTATTGAGGACTTGAAAAGCAATCTGTAATTTTTTTCCTTAAACGGGTTGTCTTTTATTTAAATTACATGTAATTTATAGTGAAGGGATTTAGAGGTCAAGCAACGAGTGGGGAGGAGATACTGGTGGATTTAGGCGTAAGAATGATATCTATAATAATACTTTTCCTGCTAGCTATTCAACCAGTAGTATTAGCACCTGCTGCTTCGGCTCGAGAAATGATGATTGAAATCATTAGTTATTCGGTTTCCAGCGAGCTGATCGCCCCTGGAGATCAGTTTACTGTAGATATGTCAGTTAAAAACATTTCAGATGAAATAATTACCGGACTGTATATGGAAGTTGAAGAATCATCCGGCTTTTCCGTTAAGGATACAAAGGTCCAGATATCGGCATCGCTGGGTTCCGGGACATCAAAGTCAATATCTATATCCATGTTTTATAATGGGGGAGGAAATGGTCAAATACCGGTTTCTTTTACCTATATTAGGGACGGCTATACCGGGCAGATAACAGAAAAACGATATATGTCAGTCAACCTGGAGGATTCAAATGCTTTACCGCCGGATAAATATCTGCCCATTCTGAAAATAGAGAATAAAGAAACCTTGTATTCATCTCCTGGCAGCCGGTTAAAAGCTGAGATCGACATACAGAATATAAGCAGTTATTCAGTTCAGGAAGTTTTAGTTACAGCCTCTTTCACCGAAGATGCACCGTTATCATTTTCTGGGGAGCAAATGTTCTATTTCCGCTCCCTGGATAGCGGAGATATAAACACCATAAATTTATCCATACTGACGGACGAGAAGGCTCTAAAAGGCACCTATATACTGAGATTTGATTATCGGTTTATCAATGGTCTGGGCGAAAACTGTGAGGCTCATGAGAACCTGTATATAAGTGTTGCTGATGCAAAATCCCCTCCCTCCCTGCTACTGATGCCCCAGTTGGAAGATAAGGATATTATAGTCC
>LNQE01001870.1_pt1 | contig 38112 bp, 36 predicted proteins | sample 603111 | NCBI WGS metagenome assembly LNQE01 (sample SAMN04260313, study PRJNA301899) | hydrocarbon metagenome | isolation source: hydrocarbon-contaminated ditch | place: Germany: Bremen | collected 1998
CAGTAATACTGGCCGAACAGATCAGGACGATAGATAAAACTAGATTGAAACAGAGGATAGCCATCTTAGATGAAGAAATGATGGCTAATATTGATCAAGCACTGGAAGTAAGCCTAGGGCTCAGTGAAATGTAGATATAAGAGAAGATCCATACATAATCATATAGTTATCATATTTCTTTGAAGAACAGGTTACATATCATGAACCTGTTTTTTTATGTCAGGGGGACGGGGTTGTTGATAAATCCCGCAGACCCATTAGTCAGGGGGGAGGGGTTTAATGAAGCCGATCGTAGGGATTAGTACTGGTTATGATTTTGATGATAAATCTTATACCCTTAAGGAAAACTATATAAAATCTATATGGAAGGCCGGGGGATTACCGGTAATGTTACCTGCTGCTGCCGATTATGATGTTATACAAGCTTACGCCCAAATCTGTGACGCCATGGTGCTATCCGGGGGAGGAGATGCACATCCCTCTTATTGGGGGGAACTTCCGGATAAAAAACTGGGAGAAGTCAATCCCTTGAGAGATGTTTTTGAGATAGACCTGGCCAGGAATATAATAAAGAGCTGCAAACCAGTACTGGGCATATGCAGGGGATGCCAGATTTTAAACATTGCAGACGGGGGAAGCATTTATCAGGATCTTACCAGCAACTTGATGCACCAGCAAAAAGCACCCAGACATTATGCTTTTCACCCGGTATTTCTTCAAAATAATAGCAGATTAGCTGCCATATTAAAAACCGAACAAATTAACGTGAATAGTTTTCACCACCAGGCGGTTAAAATGGCAGGTCAGCACATGAGGATATCAGCTTGTGCATCTGATGGGACCATAGAAGCCGTTGAATTTTCCAGCCCCAATCAATTTGTGATCGGTATACAATGGCATCCAGAATGCATGGAGGATGTCTATGCTGACTACTTATTTAGAGCGCTGATAGATGCAGCCACAATACCTGGTCACGGTTAAAGCGGATAAGGTCAGGGGACACAAGCACCTGTTTATAATATAATTGAAAAAGACAGGGAGATAATACTAGGATTACCATTGAACGGTCGTTGGCAGTTTTTCATAAGATAAGGAAGGAGAATTTAGTGTTAGCAATTAAGGGTGCTAGAGTACTTACCATGGATAAACCAGGATTACTTGAAAATGCTACTGTAATACTGGATGGAGAATTAATAATTGAAGTTGGAGAAAATCTAGTTATTCCTGACGATTGTGAGGTTTATAATGCCGAAGGCAAATATGTAGCCCCGGGCTTCATAGATTCCCATACTCATATAGGTTTGGAAGAGGAGATATACAGGATCGAGGGGAGCGATGTTAACGAAATAGCTGATCCTATCGCACCGCAACTAAGAGCTTTGGATGGCATAAATTGGTGGGATCTGGCATTTGCAGATGCACTGAGAGGTGGAGTCACTCGTTCATTATGCATGCCGGGCAGTGCGAACATCATCGGTGGGCAGGCCGTATTTTTGAAACACCTGGCTTCCGGACCGGAAGATATGGTGTACAGGAATCCCTGGGGCTTAAAGGCAGCTCTGGGTGAGAACCCCAAAAGAGTATACGCTGAGCAAAAGAAATCACCCATTACCCGTATGGCCAATGCTAGTCTTTTAAGAGAAGCATTGTATACTGCAGCTAAAAATATTGATAAAGAGGATATGAAGGCATCTGATCTATACCAACAGGAGCCATTACAAAAAGTGTTGAAAAAGGAAATGCCATTATTGATACATGTTCACAGGGCGGATGATATTATGACCGCTCTGCGCATTAAGGATGAATTCGATATTGACATTATAATACAGCACGGCACCGAGGCAGTTAAAGTAGCCGAAGAGCTGCTGAAAAGGAACGTGCCAGTATTTCTGGGGCCGCTTCTGATCAATCGGGCTAAAGTAGAGCTCAAAGAGGTATCCTTTAAAACTGCACTTCTGCTGGCTGAAAGAGGAGTAAAATTCAGCTTGATCACCGATCACCCGGTGGTACCTATTGAACATCTGAGAGTATGCGCAGCAATAGCTGTGCGCGAAGGGCTAGATGAAGCTGCCGCATTAAAAGCAATAACCTCATGGCCGTCTGAAATTCTAAACGTATCTCAGGAGTTGGGATCCATCTCCAGGGGTAAAAGAGCTGATATGGTAATATACAGCGGTCATCCCCTTGAATTTCGCTCTCGCGTGGAAATGGTCATCGTGGATGGATTAACGTGGAGGGGGTAAATTTGAACAGAGGAGACATGTTTACGGTATATTTAGAGGGTGTGATGATAACCGTTTGTGTTGTCGGCACATATCATGAAGAATACACCGGGGAAGAAATAGCTATACTAGCAGTAGTAAGCCAGGAAAATATCGTACACATTCCACTTACAGAGCTGGATGCTATCTTCCCCACCAAGAAATTCCTAAACTAATTGCCCTGAAGTTATTTTTGGCAACAAAAGAGGTTCTGAAGATGAATCTCTTTTTATTTTTAGGATTCATGCCGAATATCTAAAGGGCAGGGGTTCTAGCCCCTGCCTCATATAAGTATATTTTTCGGGATAGGATTTTATAGAAGTCAGTGAATGTTTATTAAGTCAGCATTGTCTCTTTGGCCTTCAACATGAGGGTTATATACTTGTTTACTGGAGTATCGATTCCGTGTTTCTTTCCGAGTTCAACTACCGCTCCGTTTAAAGAATCAATCTCAGTCTTCCTGCCGCGCTGAATATCCTGCAGCATTGATGCATGATGGGCGGCCGTAGCTGGGACCAGCTGGGCATAAAAATCCCTGCGGTAAGCAGCAGCATTTTCCCACATAGTAGCTTGACCTACTGCTTTCAAAACGGTGAAGATCTCTTCAATAACCTGATCCATTAAATCCTTACTATAGGTTACTTCTGCTAGTTTGCCATAAGGGACTTCCAAAATAGCACCCAGTGGATTAAGTGCCGAGTTGTAAATTATTTTTCCCCATACATAGCGCATAATTTCGTCTGAAGACCGGGTAGGAATACCTGCCTGCGAGAATATGGCCGCATATTGCTGGAGAACTTCCATATCGATCAATTTATCCGGCGAACCCAGTATTACATCGTCAGCAATAACAGTTACTCTGGCTTTGCCTGCATTAATGGTTTCAGACCCGAAGATTACCCGCCCCAGTATTATTTGATAGGCAGGTATATATTTTGAAGCCGTTTCGAAGTTTCCGTAGCCATTTTGGGCCAGCATAACATAGGTTTTATCTGAAATGATGTTGCTTAGTTGCCGGGCAACTTCATCAGTTTCATAGGCTTTGACACTGACAATCATCAAATCAAACTCTTGCCCTTTAACTTCATCCAGGCTGCAGACTACCTGATCGAGGACTGCTTTATGATCGCCCCATATACCATTGACCTGAACTCCGTTCTCTTGTATGGCCCTAACCACCGGTTCATGATCTACTCCAGTAATCTCATGTCCCTGTTGCTTTAATAAACAAGAATACACAGTACCTAGCGCACCCAGTCCAAAGACTAAAACTTTCATACTAACCGTCACCTCTTCGTATTAATTCCCTGTATTGACTGTGATTAACAGTATTATAAACTATTGTACTGGTTATATCATTAAAGGATTTATTACGGATAAAAGTTCGAAGCTAAGAAGTGGGAAGGTTTTGAACTTATTGATGAGGAATTAAAAGTCAAGGACCTGATTAGCTCAAAAGGGATGTCGTATCAACAACAAAATTGTGCAAGGAGGAAGCCTATGCCTGATTATTCTTATGTAGACCAACCCTACTTTCTGCAGATGCTCTTTTATCCTCGACCTGATTTTACCATACCTCCAGATAACGCTTTTGACCTGCTTATAGATACAGGGGATGATGCCAGAGTTGCCGCCCGGTTTTATTCCGGAGATAAGCAATGGCCATGGATTTTATATTTTCACGGCAATGGAGAAGTGGCATCCGATTATGATGATCTGTCTGCGCTATATTTCAGTCAGTCCATTAACCTGGTAGTGGCAGATTACCGGGGTTATGGGTCTAGTAGCGGGACCCCGGATTTCACCAGCATGGTCAATGATGCTCACCATGTATACGGGGTGGTCAAGAATGAACTTGAGAAACGCAGTTATAATTCCGATCTGTATATTATGGGACGTTCTCTGGGTAGTATATCAGCCCTGGAATTGGCTTTCCATCATCAGAAAACCTTTAAAGGACTGATAATTGAAAGTGGCTTTGCTAGTATAAACCGTCTCATATACCATCTGGGTATTATGAAACCCAATCCTGATCTGGATCAGATAGAGCGGGAGTGTCTGGAAATGATAGCTGAGATAAGAATCCCGGCGCTGATCATTCATGGTGGTTCAGACAACCTGGTGCTGCCTGGGGAGGGGAAACTGGTATATGATACTCTTGGATCCAGTGACAAGGAAATGGTCATTATACCCCGAGCAGGACATAATGACGTGATTGTTAGAGATATACCTAAATATTTTGGGGCCATTAAGAAGCTGGTAAGTAAATAGGTAGTGATCGCACGGGGATGGTGGGAAGTGTGGTGTGTTTTTAGGGCTAATGAAAGGACACCTACCCTTTGGGACCTGAGATATGAATATCCCCATGTATAGGCAGGAATATCCCATTATATGTAGCTGGTGATGAATTTTATGGATATATAAAAAAAGTAAATACTGAAAGCCAGTTTAAGTGTTTGTGGTTTAAAATGCTTAATGGAACCTGCGCCTATCTGTGCCCCCACCACGGTGCCGGCTGATGCAATAAGGGCGGCCAGGATGTCAACATAGCCCCCCGACAGTTTAAAAATGCTGCCAATTAATGATACTGGAAATACTACTGACAGTGATGTGCCCATGGTCAAAATTACTGGCAGATGGAATAGGTACATCAAGCCCGGAACCAGGAGATAACCGCCTCCCAGGCCCAGGAGGCCAGCCAGGGTACCTACGATCAAACCCATCGCAGCCATGTATCGCTTATTAATTTTCAACTTATCCAGGCTGGATTTAAACCTGACAGGATAAATGCTCTCACATATCATAAGCACTGCTGGTATAAGAAAGGCTATCCCCAGCAGCAGGCCAAGTACCGGGGTATCATCGGCTAAAAGGGTAAATAAAAGGGAGCCAAGTACAACCCCGCCAATGGCTGATGGGGCAGTCCACTTCACTGCTTCAATATTTACATTTTTTCTTATCAAGTGACCATATCCGCCTGAGGCAGAAGAAAACGTTACTATCAATAAAGAAGTTCCTACTGCTATGGGTGAAGGATAACCCAGCCAAAAGTGCAAGATGGGCAGGAGGATTACGCCACCACCCACGCCTATCAACGAACCAAAAAGTCCAGCTATCAAACCACCAATTAACAGGACTATACCCAGAGTGAGAGTTAAGGGTGGAGAATTGGCGGGGACTTGATCTCCGCAGAGCAGATAGAGCAAAAAACCTGCAGAAATAATAATTAACAGCCCACCTGCGCTTTGCTTATTTAAAATACTGGTATCACCCATGATTTAACGCTCCTTTATAATAGAATTATGCGCATAGTACAAGATTATTAATTATGGAAGTCCTATTACATTCAAATAATTAAGGCGCAGTTAAATTTATGCTGAACTTTGTTTCTTTTTATTCAAGACATCTATATGTTTTATGCATATGATAAAAGCTAGCAAGATCAAGAAACTATCCCATCCATAGACCATGGCAGATATGATTATGGCTGCAGCTAATCCGATCAGGCTGGACCGGTCAATCTGTTTTAGCAGAGGATAGGTACTCAGGGAGACCAGCAAGAAAGCTATCACCGTTACAAAGTAACCAGCTGCAATCAAAGCTCCTGCCGCTGCAGCAAGTCCTTTTCCACCCTGGAAATTCAGCCATACAGGATAAATGTGCCCTGCCACAGCTATGCTCCCGGCCAACATCGGGTTTATACCAGCCATTTGTGCTATAAATACTGCTGCCATACCCTTGGCCAGGTCGCAAGCCAGCACCAGCAATGCAGGCTTCCAGCCTAAAGTGGTCCTGGTGTTCATAGTACCGACATTTCCACTTCCTTTAGTACGTATATCTACTTGATATCTTCTTCCCAGCAGATATGCACTGGGAATGCTGCCCAGCAAGTAACTGAAAATAATTGCCGCGATGTATATGCCAACAGTAGAGAAATTCATAGTTTATCAGCCCTTTTATTTAGTATACAGATACAAGGAGAACTTACTGCAGTACTATTACTAAAATAAGCTTACGGCATATCCACAGGTCTCCTGTGGTCTGCCAATTAACCTCGATATTTTAATCCTTTCTAACAGCTATTCTCTCATGTATATTATTATATAATTAGTATATATAAGCGAATAAGTACCAGGCTTTAGTTAATATTTTTTGATGCTGCATATTGATTTTAACACCCAATAAGGATTAATAGGAGGTATTTATGATCGATAATCTGTTTAAAATGCCTGATGACCTCCCGGATGATGAAGTGTTTGAGTCCATTATACAGGATAAGGGAATTTTGATTGAGCGAATAATTTCCACGGGGCAGTCTTCACCGGCAGGGTTATGGTATGAACAAGACCGCGATGAATGGGTGGCAGTGCTGCAGGGAGAAGCTGGGGTATGGATGCAGGGGGATGTGACTCACTTAAAGACCGGCGATTGGCTCCTAATACCGGCCGGAGAAAAACACCGGGTGGAATATACATCCAGTCAGCCTTCCTGTATATGGCTGGCAGTACATGGCAAACTAATATAAGCGAATTTAATCTAAGCTGTTTAAAACAGTACTTGAATTCTGACCCGATTAACGCATAGTATAAATAAAAGTTATTTTTAATATAAGGATTAAAATGATATATTGATAAAAAGCATGGTATGATATCATGTTTTTTTATTAACCCCAATAATGATCCATGTTAAATGATATGAAAATTATTGACATTGTATACAAATATCCACAGAATGAGGAGATATTTAAAAAATATGATGAACAGGCTGGGTGTTGTGTACTATGCCAGCATCTTTTGGATACCATTAATGAGCTGGCAGTTCTGTATAAATTGGACCGAAGATATGATTAGTAATCTGGAAACAACAGTTTCCAGTCCTGCTTGAACACCAAAAAAGTGGAAAGGATTGATACCAATGAGTAAAATAGTTGATGCCCGGGGTCTGGATTGTCCCCAACCGGTGATTTTGACTAAAAGAGCTATGGATGAAGGAGAAGGCATAACTGAACTTGTCACCATTGTAGATAGAGATGTAGCCAGAGAAAACGTGAAAAGACTCGCTCAAAGCCAGGGCTATGAGTGCAACGTGGAACAAAAGGACGGAGATTATCATATCCATATGCTAAAGACTGCAGTCCTGGAGCAAAAAGATTCAGCTGCTTGTGCAGACATCGTTATATTGATCAAAAGTGATCTCTTTGGGGAAGGAGACCCCGAACTGGGTCAAGTATTAATGAAGGGCTTTCTTTATACCTTGAACGAATTGGAAGCGGGCTTGAAAGCCTTGATATTTATGAACAAAGGTATTTTCCTGACCATAGAAGGGTCGCCTGTATTAGAGCATATCCAGGCCCTGGAGAAAAAGGGCGTGGAGGTTCTATCCTGTGGCACTTGTCTGGATTTTTATCAAAAGACCCAAAGTCTGGCAGCTGGAAAGATCACCAATATGTATACGGCAGTTGAGACTATGAGTGAAGCCGCTAAGACTATAACTATTTAGGGAGGATAAAATGCGAGCTATTTATATGGATAATGCAGCTACGACTTTTCCAAAACCGGAACAGGTTTACCAGGCCGTTGATTATTTTAACCGGCATATGGGAGGGAATCCGGGACGTGGGAGTAATAAGGCTACTCTGCAGGCAGGATCACTGCTGATGGACTGTCGGGATGCCCTGGCCGACTTATTTAATATCGCTGATAGTTCGCATATAGCATTTACCAGTAACATAACCGAAGCTCTAAATATAGCGGTAAAAGGTATTCTAAAACCCGGTGACCACGTTATCAGCAGCAGTATGGAACATAATGCCATTGCCCGACCGCTTCATGTTATGAGCCAGCAAAATGGTGTCGAGTGGACGTTAGTTCCATGTGCCGGCGACGGAACCTTGGATCCGAAAGACGTTAGGAAAGCTGTTCGGCCCAATACCAGAATGATATGCACCTTGCATGCTTCCAATCTAACCGGGACCCTTATGCCGGTAGAGGAAGTAGGTGCAGTCGCTCGAGAATATGACCTGTTATTTGTTCTGGATACAGCTCAGACCGCCGGAGTGGTACCGATTGATGTAGAAAGCCTATCTATTGATGTACTTACTTTTACTGGTCATAAGGGTTTGCTTGGACCCCAGGGTACCGGAGGAATATACTTGCGGCCAGGTCTTGATATAAATCCTTTAAAACATGGAGGAACCGGTTCTTTATCTGAGTACCTGGAACACCCTTCTATAATGCCGGATATGCTGGAAAGTGGTACTCATAATACTCCCGGTATAGCAGGTCTTCTGGCCGGGCTTGGTTTTATAAAAGAAAACGGCGGCATAGACAAAATCCGCAGTCATGAACAGTACTTATGTGACAGGTTGATAAAGGGTCTTAAAGAAATTTCAGGGATGAAGATATACGGGCCGATTGACAGCAGCAAGCGAACGGCAGTGGTTTCTTTTAATATAAATGACATAGATTGTGGGGAAGTCAGTACCCAGCTGGATTACAAATATGGAATAGTAACCCGCTCAGGACTTCATTGTGCTCCTTTGGCCCACAGAACCATAGGTACATTTGAAAGCGGATCGTGCCGGCTGAGCCCGGGGTATTTTTCCAGTATAGAAGAAATTGACATGGTCATCAAAGCAGTTCATGAAGTTGCCGCCTCAAAGTAATGAAATGGTACATTATGGATTATTTTTCATAATACTAGCATGGTAGTACCGATCAGGAATGAATTTCCCCAGACAAAAAATTAAGTGGGCTATGTGCCCACTTAATTCTGCTTAATATGTTATAAAGACTTTTCACAAGTTTTGTTCCCTGAATGGAACAAAACTAATTTATATTTATAATGGCCTATGCAGCGATATTTTTGGGTTTGATGATAGGGCCAGGCATAGGCAGTACCGCTCTCCCGAACTCAGTATTCAGAATTATTGCTGATGCTACATAAATACCACCAACACCAGCCAGACCCAGGAAGTTAGCAGCAACGCCTGCATACTCGTGGCCAATAGCCTGGAGGTCTTGCAGGGCTACGATAGGAACTGCTATATCAAGGGCAAGAACCACAAAAGTCATGACCAATGGTGATTTGAAATATGCCGGAGTCCACAGCCAGAGACCGAACCATAAAGCACACCAAGCATAGCCATCTATGCGAGCATCTACTGCTGGCCATCCATTAGCAAGAATCAAATATTTTAGGATAAATTCAATTCCACCAACCAGCATAAAGAAAGCCGAGAAGAACAAGAATACGTTACCACCGGTTGTAGCACCTTCTTTTAGTTCGATAATCGCAACGGTGTACTGTACCATAGCACCACCAAGCAACCAGCAACCCAGTAAAGGTATACAGGAATGATCAACCTTACCACCCAAAACTGCATAAAACGTAAAACATGCTATTGCCAGAGCAAGCAAACCCGCGGGAGCGGGATTCGCCCATCCACCACCGTGTCCAGACATTTAAACTCCTCCTTTTCTCATTCGAACTCTTATCTATCTTACTAAAGGGATCAAACTACTCCTAGTACACCCCCCCACCATATATTTTGCATCGGGCTCCAATCTTCCCTTTAAATGGAACCCGAAGTTGTAATTCTGAGTTAGAGAGTTAAATATATAGAAATTTAGAAAGAAATTTAGAAATTTAGTCCAGGCCGTTTAATTGGTGGAAATTAGCTGTAAGATGAGCAACCCTGGGTGCATGTGCTCTTTGATATGAATAAGCTGGAATGGATAGCTATAAATGCTAGATTAATTATCGCCGGCCTTGCTGATTTATAAAATTGGGTTTTTGTATTAATCATTATTCTACAGATTACAAAATTATTCAGAAAAAACCTATTTAAATTTTTCAGCTTTTTGGGTCGGGCAAACTCTAGTTATTATAAGGTATTAAAAATCATAATATCAATATTAATAATTTTTGCTGGCAAGCAGTCTCCAAGTTGCTTTAATTGTATGAGACGAAGACCTCTTTGTCAAGATGTAGTATTCGGAATGTTTCCGGAATTCTAATAGAGAGGACTTTTGGTGATAATTAATCCTGCTGTCGTATGATGAGATGACGTGTTTGCGTGTAATAATAACCAGATGCTGTAAGATTAAATCCCCTCTTATTTTGTGCCAGAATATGGTTGTTGACCATATTCTCACTACAGATTTATAATCAAATAAAGGTGGCGGAGAAATACTAACGAGTAGGTTTATACTCTTTTCCACTGGTTACCATATATTATATCTCTTTTTTGTTATATAAGCAGGGTTGTTGAGAGCGGTTGGGCAAAAATGCCACTTTATGTTTGGTCATGAGTCTTATTTTCTGCTCCGCCACCTGACAAATCAAAACGGCTTAACAAGAGGCTGTCCCAAAAGGATAGCCTCTATTTTTTAGTGCGTCCGGGCATGGCAGTCTAATGGGTGAAAGTCCCTGTTGCGGTTTGATAGTGCCAAGACTCAGGTTTAAACTTTGGAACCGCCGTATACGTAACGGTGGTGTGGGAGGTCGGCTGCTTAACTAATGGGTGGACTCCTACCCGATTGGGATAACATCGCCAAAATGTAGTAAAATAAAGAAAGGTAACAACATACTTCATTATTAAATTGAGTAAAAAGGAGGTCTTTCTTTAAAACAATGAAACGAGGTTGTTCAATTCTATAATGGATCTTAAAGTAAAGGGGGATATTATGCAGAAAAAACCATCAAGTATTAAAAGATTCATAACCGTTACATTAATAATGACCCTGATTTTTACCTTGCTGGTATCCGGATGCTCCCCTAAAACTTCAGAAGAAGCAGGCGGTGCCAAAGGCAAAACCATGAGCACAGATGTGGTGGTTGTAGGCTCAGGAGCTACTGGATTAACAGCTTCCATACAGGCCAGACAGCTCCGCCTTGATGTTATGTTGCTGGAGAAAAATGGTGTTACAGGCGGAACTACTAGTATGGCTGAAGGTTATGGCGGTGTCAATACTGATTTCGCCAAAAAAACAGGCGTTGAGTATGACGTACGGGATGTTTTTTTTGCCATGGAGGAATTTCACCATTATGCCAATGATCAGGCTGTTACCTTGAAATATCTTGAAAACTCCGGGGAAAACGGTAACTGGCTGGAATCCCAGGGCGTCAAATTTGAGGTGCTGGCTCCCAATGGAACCAACAAATTCAATACCTGGCATATCTACCAGGGGACAGGCAAGCAGTTTGCCCAGACTCTGACTGACAAAGCCAAGGAATTGGGTGTGGAAATAATACTGAATACACCGGGTAAGGAATTAATCATGAAAGATGGCAAAGTGGCAGGTATCAAGGCAGAACAAAGTGATGGGACTGTATTGACCATCAATGCACCGGTCGTGATCCTTGCTACCGGTGGATATGCAGGCAGTCCGGAGATGATCGCCAAGTATGCTAAAGTTGATCCAGCAACAACGATTGCCGACAAAGGTATGCCGGGAAGAACCGGAGACGGGATCAATATGGCTTTGGCAGTAGGTGCTTCAGACAAGAGACTCAAAGGTACCCTGATGAATTTCGGCGCTTCCATGAAAGTTTTCCCAGTTTATGATCCGGTCAATCTGATGGGATGGCTGCCACTGCTTAAAGTAAATCAACAAGGAAATCGTTTTATTGACGAAGCCATGATCTTAAGAGACTGGGGCACCAACGGTAATGCTCAGAAGCAGCAGGGATTTGCCTATCATATAGTGACCCAGAAGTCCCTGGATAAATTTATAGCAGAAGGTTTCCCGGGATATTGGCCTGAAATACCTGGCTTGATGGATGAAATCAACAAAGCGTTGGAAAAGCAGCCGGATTATGTCTTTAAGGTAGACACCATCGAGGAATTGGCAGGCAAAATCAAGGTTGATAAAGATCAACTGAAGGCTACTGTAGACCGATATAACGGCTTTTGTCAGACTGGTACCGATTTGGACTACAAAAAACCTGCCGAGTTTCTGTATCCGGTGGACGAAGGACCATTCTATGCTTTCAAATTTGAAGTTGGGATCTTCGCCACGACTGATGGGCTGGAAGTAACGCCTAAAGCACAAGTACTGGATAAAGACGGCAAGATCATTCCTGGACTCTACGCTGGCGGTGGTGATGCAGGCGGCCTCAGTTCAGAAACCTATGATGTTAATATAGTCCCCGGTTCCCAGCAGGGCTGGTCGGTCAACTCCGGGCGCATGGCGGCCAAAGATGCAGCCGAATACATCAAGAAATAAATAAAGTAAAAGCACATAGGGACGGCAGACTGTGTGACAACAATTCTCTGTCATTCCCTTAAATAATCCGCATAATCATATCAATGCCTAGGTTCATAGGGGCATTAACAGGAGGTTGGTTTAGGCTTATGCAAAGGCCAACCTTCTTCCTATTCCTCAACTCCCAGGATGTTGATTGCCCTTTGCATGTTGTAAGCCAGGAAATGGAGTTTGTTTTCCATTCTACAGATTTTAAACCGCTGGAATCATATGCCGGTCTACCGCCAACATTCGGATCTGTCCTTTTAAAACCAAGTTCGGAAAGCCCCTTGGTATCTATAGAAAGATAAAGTTATGATCATCTAATGCTGCGGAGAGAATGAATTAACCTGCTGCTTATATTATAATGGGTTACAGCATTTAAATCCCATATAATACATAATTACTGTTAGCCAGATGCAATATTAGGAAACGGGAGGTGGAGCATGTGGATAGAGTTGATAATAGTCTTCAAGGGAAGGTTTGCCTGGTAACTGGAGCCGCTCGAGGTATAGGTGCAGCTGTGGCCAGGGCGGCGGCCGCCAGAGGGGCCAGGGTGGCAGTCAATTATTATTCTTCCCATAATGAAGCCATGACATTGATCGCAGAATTAGAAGAGTACGGATATCATGCTCTAGCCCTGCAGGCCGACATCAGCAATGAGCAGGAGGTATCACGACTATTTGCCGAAATTAGAAGTAACATGGGTGAAGTAGACCTGCTGGTAAATAATGCCGGATTAAATCTCAGGTCACTGGTGCAGGATACCAGTGCTGCTGAGTGGGATAGACTTATGAGTGTTAATTTAAGGGGAGCATTCTTGTGCTGTAAAGAAGTGCTGCCATACATGATCAGAAAACAATATGGTCGCATAGTAAACATTGCATCATCCCAGGGTATAGATGGAGCCTCTTTTGAGGCGGTTTATGCAGCATCCAAAGGAGGGTTGATAGCATTTACCAAATCCCTGGGCAGCGAAGTGGCCCCTTCTGGCATTACCGTAAATGCTATCGCTCCAGGGCCGGTGGCAACCAATATGATATACTCCCAGTTGGATGAAGAGGACATGAGGACCCTGCTGGATGAGCTTCCTGCAGGCAGACTGGCTGCGCCGGAGGAAATTGCCAGTGCCTGTGTATTTCTTCTTTCCCGAGATGCAGCCTATATAAATGCTCAGGTTTTATGTATAGACGGAGGATGGAAAGCCCGATGATTACCTTGGCAGTGGGTTGGATTCCAGGGTGAAAAATAGAAGTTTCCTGATGGGGGATGATGATGGTGAAGAAATATAAGCTGGTAATATTTGACTTGGATGGAACCCTGACTGATTCTGCTGAAGGCATCGTAAATTCAGTGCAGTATGCTCTGGCAAAATTAGGGATAGTTGAAGATGATCGATATAAACTCCGGGCCTTTATAGGTCCGCCACTGATGGACTCGTTCCAAAAAAACTATGATCTAAGCAGCCAGCAGGCCTGGCAAGCAGTACAATATTACCGAGAATATTTTGCCGTTAACGGTATGTTCGAAAATAAGGTGTATGATGGAATACCGTCCTTACTGAATCGTCTTCAAAATTATGGCCGGCTGATGGCAGTAGCGACTTCAAAGCCGGGTGTTTATGCTGAACAAATACTGGATCACTTCAACCTGCTGAAGTATTTCGACCTGGTAGTCGGAAGCAATCTGGATGGCAGCATGACAGATAAAGCGCAAATCATAGCTCTGGTGCTAAAGAGTTTTGAGTACTTGCCGCTTGATGAGATGATCATGGTGGGAGATAGAACACATGATGTAGAAGGTGCACAGGCCAATGGGATTGATGTAGTTGCTGTGACCTATGGTTATGCTTCCGAGGAAGAGTTTTTATGTTCGCGACCATCCTATTTAGTAGATACTGTATATGAATTGGAAAAGCTGTTGGGCTAAAGATTTGGCCACAAACTGAGTCCCAATAATTCAAACCACAGTGACAATTTCCCTCACTTAAGGGTAATATAGATAGTATATATTAATACCATGATTGCGTTGGAAAGGAGATTATTTATCTAAACATGTTTTTTAAGAGGATATCCCGTAATGATCCGTGTTGGTGCGGAAGCGGAAATAAATACAAGAAATGTCATATGGAACAGGATGAACGGCTGAAAGAAATGAGGAAGTTGGGCATTCCCATACCGGGACATAATTTAATAAAAACGGAAGCTCAGATAGAAGGCATTCGTAAGGCATGCCAGATCAGCAAGAAAATTATGGACATTATCTCGGATGAGATACAGGTGGGGATAAAGACTGATGATATAAACACCCGGGTTCATGAACTGACCATAAGCCATGGTGCAATTCCAGCCCCTCTGGGTTACAACGGTTATCCAAAGAGTGTTTGTACTTCCCTTAATAATGTTATATGCCATGGAATTCCTGATGATACGATTTTGAAAGATGGAGATATACTTAATATTGATATAACCTGTATCGTAAATGGTTTTTATGGTGATATGAGCCGCATGTTTCTGCTGGGAGATCCATCGCAAGATGCTCGAACTCTAGTAGAGGCAGCCCGGGAATGTATGAACCTGGGGATAGAGCAGGTTAAGCCTTTTAACCGCACCGGACACATAGGTTATGCTATTGAACAACATGCCAAAAAATATGGCTTTTCAGTGGTACAAAATTATGGCGGGCATGGGACTGGTAATAGTTTTCATGAGGATCCATTTGTGCAGCATTATGGGCAGCAGCAGTCAGGTATGGTTCTGGTGCCCAACATGGTCCTCACGGTGGAGCCGATGATCAATGTCGGGGATTATCGCTGCCGGGTATTGAAAGACAACTGGACTGCCGTTACCCTGGATGGTTCTTTATCTGCTCAATGGGAACATACGGTAAGAGTTACTGAAGATGGAGCAGAGATTTTAAGCTTATAAATCTTTTGGGTAAATGGGAGAGCCTCATCCATGAGGCCTCTCGCTTTAAACCAATACTAAATATCTGTAAACCATCCAGTAGTGACAAAAGCTGCCCATCAGAACAAACACATGAAATATCTCATGAAATCCCAGGTATTTGATTTTAATAGCTGGTTTTTTTAAGGCATAAATTACTGCTCCGACAGTATAACTGAGGCCACCCAAAGCTAACCATAAAATACCGGCAAACGACACCCGCAGATAAAGTGGATAAAGCGCTATTATGACCATCCAACCCATTAGGATATATAAAAGGGTGGATAACCAGCGGGGGGTATTAAAACACCAAATTTTAAGACAGATACCAGCCAGGGTAAGGCTCCAAACAGCAATTAACAGCCCCCATCCCCACCAACCGGGCAGGGCTATTATGCATATGGGGGTATACGAACCAGCAATAAGTATGTAGATCATCATATGATCGATTCGTCTTAAATTTATGGTGCAGCGTTCGGATATATTCAACAGGTGATAAGTGGTACTGGCCATATAAAGGAGAAAAAGACTGATGCCGAAAATATACAGAGATATATAGAAGGCCAGATTTTTTCCCGCCGGGGCCTGGTGTATTAACATATACAGGCCCGGAAAAGCTAGGAATACTCCCAGAAGGTGAGTCAAACCGTTTACCCATTCGTTGGGTCGAATAAAACTTTTGATTTTGAATAAGATAGACTTGCTAGTCTCATATTTGTTCCTGGTTTTAGTTTTCTGATCTATACGCATACAGCACAACCCCTCATGTAGTTATTAAAACTATTTGTTGGCGTATTTATATAATAATATATCTTGTGCAATTGGGCAATAAATAATAATATTTATTCAAAGACAATTCAGAATAAATAAATGGGGGAATCGTTATGCTGAACGAAGAGAATCTGGCCCAACTGATCAGGGAAATTTCATCAGCGGCCCCGGTCAGGACGGTAGATATACCAGATATTGAGCTTTACATGGATCAGGTGACCACCTTTATCGACAATAAATTGGGTCCTTTTAAAAGAAACGAGAAAGATAAAATATTGACTAAAGCAATGATTAATAACTACGCAAAAGCGGGACTTTTGATACCTCCCAAAAACAAAAAGTATTCGAAGGATAACATGATTCTCCTGATACTTATCTATAAGTTAAAACAGATGCTTTCCATAAACGATATAGGAGAATTATTTACCCACCTTTTTGGCGGTTTAAAAGAGGATGATAAATTTCTGGAGATAGTATATGATACTTTTTTGGAAATCGAGCAGGACCGATATACCAGGCTGGAGGAGTACGCTTTTCAGGATATGGAATCCATAAAGAACCTGAGCCACGCTGTTGAAGAGGATTCTGAACAACGGCAGTGGTTCTTGTTGGTTATGCTGCTCATCACCCGAGCCGAAACGGAGAGAAGGCTGGCTGAAAAGATAATTGATACCTATTTCTAATATAACTTTTATTACAGGAGGCTTTATGCAAAATCAGATATTAAACATGGTAGCGCTTGGCAGCAGCATTGATGTCAAAAAGGTTAAGAACACTGTGCAGCTCCTGGATGATGGAAACACCATACCTTTTATCGCCAGGTATAGAAAAGAGATGACTGGAGGCCTGGATGAGGTGCAGATAAGGCAGGTTGCCGAGCAGTTAACCTTCCATCGCAGCCTTAATGAACGCAAAGAAGATGTGATCCGCCTGATTGAAGAACAGGGTAAAATGACCTCCGAACTGCAGGAAGCAGTTATGAACGCTGCAACTATAACCAGAGTCGATGATATATATCGGCCTTTCCGCCCCAAAAAGAAAACCAGGGCCGGTACCGCCAGGGAAAGAGGACTGGAACCCCTGGCCGATTATCTGCTGTCTTTTCCGCTGACAGGAATACTAGCCGATAAAGCTGCTGAATTTCTGGGCAATGATGTCAACACTATCGAGGAAGCCCTTAAAGGAGCCCGGGATATCATAGCTGAGAATATAGCGGACGATCCGTCCGTGCGGGGGTGGATACGAGATTTTACTCGCCGTAGAGGCTTTATTAGTTCCACCGCCCGGGATGCAGAAAAAATATCAGTATATACTATGTATTACGACTACAGGGAAGAAGTTCAAAAGATTCCAGCCCATAGAATACTGGCCATAAACCGCGGTGAAAGGGAAGATGTGTTAAAAGTAAAGGTCGATGTGGATGAGGTCCTGATAACAAAATATCTGGAGGAAAAGTTTGTTAAACAAGGGACGCTAAGTTCAGAAATGGTACGAGAGGCAGCCCTGGATGCATATAAAAGGCTTATACAACCTTCTGTACAGAGAGATATCCGGGCAGAGCTAACGGAAAAAGGGGAAAAACAAGCAGTTATCATCTTCTCCAAAAACCTGAGACAGCTGCTGCTGCAGCCTCCGGTTAAGGGAAAGCGGGTCCTGGGGATAGATCCCGCCTTTCGTACTGGCTGTAAGCTGGGAGCAGTAGATGAAACGGGTAAACTGCTGGAGACTGGAGTGATATATCCTACTCCGCCCCGCAAGCAGATTGAGGAGGCTAAAAGAACCCTGAACCGGATCATATCCCAATACGACATTAATTTGATAGCGATAGGAAACGGCACCGCTTGCCGGGAAACAGAAAAGTTCGTGGCTGACTTTATTAGAGAACATAGCGAACGGAGTCTATTCTACATAATCGTGAATGAGGCCGGGGCCAGCGTATATTCAGCATCTACCCTGGCTGCACATGAGTTTCCGCAGCTGGATGTGTCGGAAAGGAGTGCGGTTTCCATTGCTCGCCGTCTGCAGGACCCCCTGGCAGAACTGGTTAAGATAGAGCCCAGAGCGATTGGGGTAGGTCAGTATCAGCATGATATTAATGATAAGGTGCTGGAGGAAAAACTTGCTGCGGTAGTGGAAACAGTAGTTAATTATGTGGGTGTAGACTTGAACACTGCATCCCCATCGCTGCTAAGCTATGCAGCGGGAATTAATATGCCGGTAGCAGAAAACATAGTCAAGTTCAGAGAGAGCCAGGGAGAATTTAGACAACGGCAGGATCTGCTCAAAGTCCCCCGCCTGGGACCCAAAACATTTGTGCAGTGCGCGGGGTTTTTAAGACTGCCTGGAGGAGAGCATCCCCTTGACGCAACCGCCATTCATCCGGAGTCATACCTGCTAACGGAAGGACTACTTAAAATGCTTGATGCCAATCTGGAGGATATAGGTAAAACTGAGATTAATGAAAAATTGAAAAATCTCGATTTGCATCGTACAGCTGAATTGTTAGATACTGGAATTCCTACATTGAAAGATATAGTAGAGAATCTCAGGAAGCCGGGACGTGATCCCCGAGAAGAACTGCCTACTCCAGTTTTCAGAGAAGATATACTCGATCTGGATGATCTTAAAGAAGGCATGGAGCTGCATGGGACAGTGATCAATGTGGTCGACTTTGGAGCATTTGTGGATATCGGCCTTAAACAGAGCGGTATGATACATATATCTCAGTTAGCGGATAATTATGTAAAACATCCCATGGATGTAGTTAATATAGGTGATCGGGTTAAAGTTCGAGTCCTGTCGATCGATAAAGAACGAGGTCGGGTGGCCTTGTCAATGAGGCAGGATAGCTGAATCAACAGGGAGGTATAGTTCCAGCTCCACATGGGGAAAGACGGAAAACATAATTTCTATTACCTGGGTCCTATTAAATACTGGGCAGGAATTTTCGATAATAATATAGAAGCAGGTTTATAATAAAAGTGCCTGAATATTGTACAGGAGTGATGGCCTTGAAGCCTAGACCCAGTAAAAATGATTATTATCTGAATATTGCCCTGGATGTGGCCTCCCGCGGCACATGTTTAAGAAGAAATTATGGTGCGGTAATTGTTAAGAATGATGCTATTGTATCTACCGGATATACAGGAGCCCCCCGGGGTCTGCCTAATTGCTGTGACCTAGGGTTCTGTGATCGGGAAGAAAAAGGTGTTCCCAGTGGAGAGCGCTATGAGCTGTGCCGGAGTGTGCACGCCGAGATGAATGCTATAATAAACGCCGGTCGGGGCAAAACTCTGAATGCTATATTATATCTATCTGGATATGACGTACAAACCGGTAAATTAATAGATGCCGAGCCCTGTTTTTTGTGCAAAAGGATAATACTTAACGCGGGCATATATAAAGTGATCTGCCGCAACGCCGATGGCAGTTCATGGGGAATCATACCAGAGGGCCATCCCACCTATGACGCCTAGTGAGCCAAGGGGACGGTTCTTCTGGCTGCATTAACATGCAGCCAGAAGAACCGTCCCCTTGGCTCACCTTGGCTCGCGACTCATTTAGCGCAATAATGCAAATAACTAAAAAAAGCAAATTAATTTTTCGAGATAACGAGGTGTAAGCGATGCCATTGGTAGCCCTGGTTAGATGTGAAGATTATGATTATTCGCATGTAAAGACAGCGGTTGAAATTGGTTTGGAACTGCTGGGAGGCCCAGAGAGGTTTATCCAGTCAGGTGAAAAGATCTTGCTCAAACCTAACCTGCTGGCCCCTGCGCCGCCTGAGGAATGTGTTACTACTCATCCATCAGTATTTAAGGCGGTAGGTGAAATACTGATGGTCCGTGGGGTGCGGATAAGCTATGGTGACTCTCCGGCTATGAGCAGCCCCATTAACACAGCCAGGAAGTCCGGAATTTATCAAGCCGGACAAGAACTGGGCATAGAGATGGCTGATTTCAATGAAGGGATCAAAGTGTCTTTCCCTGAAGGAAAGCAGCATAAGAGCTTCATATTAGCTCGAGGAGTAGTAGAGAGTGATGGGATCATAAGTATCGCCAAAATGAAGACTCATGGACTTACTCGCCTGACCGGGGCAGTCAAAAATCAGTTTGGGTGTATTCCGGGAGTATTAAAAGGCGAATTTCACGCCAAATTACCTGAGTTGGATGATTTTGCAACCATGTTGGTAGATCTGAACCTTTTGCTAAAGCCGCGCTTATATATTATGGATGGTATTATAGCTATGGAAGGAAATGGCCCCAGGGGAGGAAAACCCAGGGAAATGAACGTACTCATGTTTTCCGCCGATCCAGTAGCACTGGACGCTACTATGTGCCGGATGTTGGGAGTTAAACCTGATGACGTACCTACTATAAGAATAGGTCAGAAAAATGGCCTGGGACAGTATGAAGAGGAATCCGTCACCCTGGTGGGGGATCCGCTAAGAGCATTCCAGGTAAGTGATTTCTCTGTTGCCCGGTCCGGCCTGGCTTCCAGTATTAAGAGCACGCGCCTGAGAAACATCATCGTCCCCCGGCCAGACATAAAGAAAGACAAATGCATTCGATGCGGTATCTGCGTTGATATGTGTCCGGTCGACCCGAAGGCGGTTGATTGGGAGAATAATGAAAAGGAGAAACCACCTGTATATAACTATGACCTCTGCATAAGATGCTACTGCTGTCAGGAAACCTGCCCGGAAGGAGCTATAGAAATAGTGACTCCTCCTTTAGGCAGAGTCTTGGATCGTTTCAAACCCTAGGCGACCAGGGGGACGGTTCTTGTGGTTTTGGCTGCTACCATAGTAGCAACCAAAACCACAAGAACCGTCCCCCTGGTCGCAGCAGGGACAGCCCCTTATTCGCGGCAGTGGTTATATACTGTATTGACTTCTCTTACTGCGCTGGCGGTAGAGATAAATGCTGGCATGTGAACGAGATCAATGGTCAGCAGGTTGTTGCTGGTTCGCTTTACATTGGCGATAAAATCCAGGTTAGGTTTGTTTAGCTTGGCACTTTCCAACCGTATATGCCATCGTCCTATATCCTTATCAGGAACTTGCCAGACGGTAATGCTATAGTTATTACTCTGGGCAAATTCGCTCACCCGGGAGCGCATAGATGACTTCATGCAGTTAAACCGCTTTTTGCTTACATTCTTGTAACTTAGACTTCTGCTCATACATCAATCCTCCATGAACACTTTATGATCCATATTATGCACATAGCCCAGGAAAAGTGCAGGGAACAGAAGTGTAAGAAAATTGTATTGCATGGTATTTCGGTGTATAATCTTTAAAAATTGTGCAGGAGATGGTAAAGATGAGGGTTAGAAATGCTCAAATCGAAGATGCCGGTGCTATTGCTAAAGTAAATGTAGACACATGGAGGTCGGCATTCTGTGGTCTTATATCCGATTCATTTCTTGCGGCTTTATCTTATGATGACCGGGAGAAAAACTTTAAAGACTTTATCGGTCAGACTGATGCCATCTCCTTTGCCTGCGTAGCAGAAGACGATGAAGGGAACGTGCTGGGTTTTGCTATGGGGGGCAAAGAACGAGAAGGAATTCAACCTTATGCCGGTGAGATATATGCCCTTTATGTATTACAGCGATGGCAGAACCAGGGTATTGGCAGAATGCTGGTCAAGGCAGCAGCCAGCCAGCTTTTTCAATCCGGGATATCGTCTTTGATGCTCTGGACCCTGGCGGCCGGATCCGCCTGTGGTTTTTATGAAAAGCTGGGCGGGGAACTTATCTCAACTAAAGTCTTCACCATAGCTGAAGAAGAAATTCTATTTGCCGCCTATGGCTGGGAGAATATAGAGGCTCTGCTATAAATAAATATAGCTTGGGGGATACAGCCACAACGGCTTATTCGTTAATGTATGCGTTGGCTACCAGGGAATCATATAGTTTTAAGGCCATAAAAAGATTAGCCTGTGTTTGAGTAGTGCTAAGGTCAACTTCCAGGAGTTCTTCAATTTTATTCATACGGTAACGCAGAGTATTAACATGTATGAACAGACTGCTGGCTGTCTCTTTCCAGTTCATATTAGTATCAAAAAGCAGCCGCAGGGCAGCCATCAGTTCAGATTCGTATATACGGTCATGGTCTATGATTTTTCCCAGCATTTTAAAACAGTAGTCTTTTAATACTTCAGGATCATGTTTATAGAGCAGAGTGAATATTCCCAGGTCCCGGAAATGTTTTATAAAATTCCTTTCACCCATTAATCTGCTGACATGCAGGGCGATCTTGGCTTCATTATAGCTTCTATGCAGTTCCATTAAAGGATACTTCTGTCCAATGCCAATCGAGCACTTGATATCAAATCTTTTTTCCATATCATTTTTATGCTTTCTCACATTGGTATAATGTCTGTCCCAGTTAGAATCTATTTCCAGGGTATCATCCTTAAAGTGAACTGGGCAGATCACGATGAGTGAATTCATCCAGATGCTGCAGATGGGATCATAATTCCGGCTTTGCAGCCATTCTTTACTGTACGAATACAGAGTGTCTATATTAATATCACTTTCGGGTTCGATAATGCCAATGTAATATATCTGGTTTATATCCAGTTTTTGTTTATCCGTATTTTTTAATACCTCTCTTAGATGGGCATTATTGTTATACAATAGATCCTGCAGCAATTCATTCTTCAACGACTTTTCCACCCTTTCTATGGATTTAAGATTGGCAAAATAATATTTTAAGGCCAGTCTAGTATGGTTAATAAAGGGCAGAACATCTGGTAGGCCGCGTTTCTCGATATCATAGATAATAATATAAGCATCAATACTTTCCTGTCCCAAAAGAAAGTACAGTTTCTTTTCCTTTTCCCGGTAAAGATATTTACTGTCATCAGTAACTTTAGGTATATCGATGTAGTGATCATCTACCAGTCCCGGGTGCCCTTCTGGTATGGCAGGATAATGTACCTTGCCATTATCATCACTGATGATAAAGTGGTGTTTAATATTATGCTTAAGGTAGGCAACTACCCCCTTTAAACCATTCCCCAGCGTCTCTTCCAGCAAATGATAACTTATCATGTCGTTCGCGGGCACCATGGTCACCTCCTTTAACAAGCAGCTCTATTTTACTATTCCTGTTAAATAATAATCTTGCTTAATAACTTGCGAATTATAACTTGAGTATAGCAGATATTTTTAATCCGGTAACTTGTGCTGGCAGACAAGATTTTATAGTGAATTCTTGTATCTCTGGACAAAGGTAAGCTTCGGGTTCTGAAAGAAATACTGCTTAGAATGTCAGGGAAATTAGCTGTATTTAATTAGCACTAATTTATCAGGCATAAGAGTTTCTAGAAACAACACTTTCAAAGCTTTGAATAAGAACAAAAACCAGCCGATTGAAAGTATTTCAATAAGAGGTTGGTGGAGTTAACGGTATTAGTTAAGAAACAGGAGGTATTAAATTGGAGGATAATAGCCGGGATTCTAATCACCGGAGGTATCCTGGGAAAAACAGAATCATCTTAATTGTTGCCTTGCTTGCGGTAGGTTTAGCAGCGGGAACTGCTCTGGGGGTAGTAAAGGCCAGTGAAAACCCATCTTTTTGTACTGTGTGCCATATTATGAAACCTTATTACCAGTCCTGGGATGATAGTTGTATGCTGGCCCATGCTCATGCTGAAGAGGGTTTGACGTGTCATGAATGTCATGACGAAAGCCTCGGTGCTAAAGCCCGGGAGGGCTTCAAGTATGTAACCGGTGATTACGAAGAACCATTACAGCCGCTTGATTTTCCTAGAGAAGATTGTCTGGAATGTCATAGTGACTTTGATGAGGTAATTGCAAGTACTGACCATGGTGGTGGTGAAAATCCCCATGATTCTCCTCACTGGAAGGACATGGATTGCACTATGTGTCACAGTATGCACGGGCAATCACAAGTATACTGCACCCAATGTCATGATTTTGAATGGGCCAAAAACTTAGATGAAAATTGGAATGATTGAGGTCCGGGGATGTTTTCCCCAAGTGGATATTATTGAGATGTTTCGATTAATAGAAGGGAGATATCATAAATGGTAAAAGAGATAGGGAGAAGAGATTTTGTTAAGAATATGGCATTAACTGGTGCAGCTCTGGCCGGTGCTGCTGCACTGGGAGGATGCAGTCAATCCTCGGCTTCGGATAGCAGCTCCATAAAATGGGATGAGGAGACTGATGTACTAGTAATTGGATCTGGGTTTGCTGGATGTGCTGCGGCTATTGAAGCTGCCATGGCAGGAGCTCAGGTTAAGGTTCTGGAAAAAATGGACGTCACTGGTGGGAATTCTCGCATCTGTGGAGGTGCTATGGCGGTGGCTAATTCACCTCTGCAGGAAAAGGAGGGCATCAAGGACTCACCTGAACTACTGGTAGAAGACATGTTAAAAGCGGGATTAGGACTTAATCATGTGGAAAAAGTCAGGATGATAGCAGAAAAATCGTTAGAGACATTGCAATGGACTATAGATCTGAAAGTTGAATGGAGCGATCAGATGATGTGGCCGGGAGGACACGCGGTAATGCGAACTTATCGAGCTGCAAACAACTCGGGATCAGGTATACTGGAACCTGCCCTGGCTAAATTAAAGGAATTAGGAGTGCCGGTGGAAACCAATGCGAAAATGGCCAGAATTATATGCGATGAGAATAAGCGCGTACAGGGTGTTGAGGTTATAAACAGTTATAAGTTCAGTTCCGATTCTGGCAGCGGTTCTAGATATATCAAGGCTAAAAAGGCGGTGGTCCTGGCAGGAGGAGGTTTTGGAGCCAATGTTACCTTGAGAACCAGTCAGGATCCACGTTTAACTGAAGAAATTGACTGTACCAATCATCCCGGTTGTACAGGAGATGCATTGCTTGAAGCCTTAAGAATTGATGCTTTGCCGGTTCACTTATCCTGGATACAGCTGGGGCCCTGGGCCAGCCCGGATGAAAAAGGATTTGGACTGACACCTTTTTTCTCCACCCTGGAAGGAGCACAATGGGGAATCATGGTCGATCCGGCTACTGGTAAAAGAATAATCAATGAAATGGGAGACAGAAAACAGAAATCTGATGCTATATTAGCAACCGGGCATGCAGCCGTGATGTTTGTTGACTCGGTTGGCATACAAACGGTGCAGGAAGGGGTAGTAGATAAAATACTAAATAAGACCATGTGGAAATTCGACAGCCTGGATGAACTGGCCAGTCACTTTGAAATACCGGCTGATGCACTCAAACAAGAGGTTGCTCGCTATAACTCATTTGTAGCCAATGGAGAGGACCTGGATTTCCATAAACAGACCATTAAAATGGCTACCCTGATTGAAAAACCTCCCTTTTATGCAGTTCGCTTGTGGCCCAAAGTACACCACTGCATGGGTGGGGTAATGACTGACTTGGAGTGCAAGGTTATGGATTTAAATCTTGAGGTTATAAAAGGCCTGTATGCTGCCGGAGAAATTGCAGGTGGTACTCATGGTGCATGCCGGGTGGGCAGCTGCGCTATTCTCGATTCCTTGGTATGCGGGCGGGTAGCGGGTACTTGTGCTGCTAAAGAAGAAGCCTGGGCATAACGCGAACCTGTTGACTGCTGCAATTATCGATATTTAAGGCATAATATCTTTAAAAAGATTCCTCATAGCTCTGGCAAGGATTGACAAGAGGGAGACTGAAGCTTCAGTCTCCCTCTACCAGGTTAGACAATTTGAGAGTTGCACATATTAATGGATATTCTATTCCTCTTTGTAAAGACATTAATGGGGTTGATTAGTTCAGGAACCCATTCAGCTCAAGGGTATCCCACACCTTTATGGCTGTATAAAGGTTGACCCGGGTAAGCATCTGGGAAAGATCCAGTTCCAGGATTTCCTCTATTTTATTGATCCGGTAATATAAGGTATTAATGTGCACAAAAAGTTTATCTGCAGTTTCCTTAAAGTTATAGCAGTTGTCAAGCAGTTCGCGCAGAGTGGGCAGTAATTTACCCTCGGTTTTCTCATCATATTCCAGTAGTCTGCCCAGCGTATTAAAGCTGTAGTTTTTCAAGCTAGCTGCATCCTGCGAGAAAAGTATGGAAAAAATCCCCAGATCCGAATACTTCTGGACAGTTCCCTTTTGCCCCAGAAGCCGAGGAAGGGTCAGGGCAGTGCGGGCTTCCGTATAGCTTTTTCGCAATTCCAGCAGTGGATATATTTGTCCTGTACCATGGCAGGTGCTGATGTTAAATTTTTGGTCCAAGAAAATTTTTAGATCATTACTGTTCACCGGGTTAAGGGCTTCTGATTCTGCTTCCAGGTTATGCTTGTTAAATGTACCCGGTATTACCAGCAGCAGATGATCGGTGCTGGCAATAGAAATGACATCGATTGTTACCCTTTTTAAATATTCCCGGGTGTATGAAGTGACTAACTGCCAATCAACCGGGCCCATGGTTTCCGCTTCCACAATACAGACCAGGTAAGGATGGTCCAGGTCCAGTTTTTCGCCGCTTAATTTGACTATATCTTTGATATCAGCGTTATTCTTGTATAAGAGGTATTCGCCCAGTTCCTTTTCAAAGGTGTTCTTACAAGTGGTTATCTTGGAAAAATAGCATTTAACGGCCAATTTTACTTCATCTAAAATTGGTATTGTTAAAGCTAGCATCTTTAACGGAAGATTACGCACAATAATGAACGCGCTGGCACCGTTGTAAGGGACTGGATAATATAGAGACTTTTCCCATTCGTGATAATAGGGCTCTTTTTGGTTTACATGCGTTGGCAGATTGATGAACAAATCAGTGATCTCCTCAGGATTCCCGGTTAGCTCAGGATAATGTATATGACCATTGCAGTCGGTTATGATTATAGAGCGGTTGATCATCTTCTCCAGGTAGGAAGCCGCGAATCCCAGGCCTTCATCGAGTACCCCGTCAACCAGTTGATACACACTCTTTGCTGCTATACGTGCTAAAGCCATAAATAGACCTCCCTTATTAACCCCTTTAGAAAGACCATATTGCAATAAATATGCCAGCTTTTACTGCTTTGACAATTCGCATAAATTGTCGTTTAATAGAATAAAAGCGTTCTCAAAATCGTTCACAAAAAAGCAAATATTATATATAATTCCTCTGATTGTACCAAAATGGGAATTTGAATCGGCTTGGCAGGATTACTGAATTTTAATTATATTGTCGAAGAAAGACATAAGTTTATCAAAACAGGGAAGCTAGTATATCTTAAGTATAGCTTAAAGGGGTGATGGAAATTATGAAATCTTTGGAACAAATGCTCAGCCCTATGATCAAAAACCGGGGCATAATTGTCCCGACCCTTGATCAGAGCGATATTATGCTGATGGAAAAGATACAGCAGCAGAAAATTGACCTGGTGTATCAAAGGATCAGTCCATCCCAGGCGGACCTGGTCCGTCCGGAAGTTGTCGAATCATGGATGAGGTCATATAATTATGGTTTGGATCTATTCGACTATAATTATGGGCCAATTTTAGATAAATCAGAGCTTACAGAACTGCTGCGGGAAAAAGACCTGTTGATTAAGGCTGCGGATCCTTATCTGCGGCAGTTGGAGACTATGTTATCGAAATCTGAATGCATAATCCTTTTTTCAGACGAGCAGGGAGCGATGCTTCGAGTCATCGAAGGCAATGAACTGCTGAAGAAGCAAAATCAAAGGTTCCGCCTGGTGCCGGGTTCGATTTGGACAGAAGAAACGGTAGGTACCTGTGCCCATGGAATAAGCTTGATAGTCGGGACTCCTATGCAGATATGCGGGCCTGAGCATTATTGCGGAACCTATGAGCAAATCTCCTGTTCTTCTGCCCCTATTTATGATGGTAACGGAAATATAGCCGGCACTCTTTGTATAGTCAGTCCCAGTTTCCACCAGCAGAGTTATCATTCTCTGGGGCTGGTAGTATCTATGGCCTGGGCAGTTCAGAATGAATATCAGTTGGCATTGAACAACGAGCTGCTCAGTGTTACGCTGGAATCTGCCGAAGAGGCTGTAATAACTATAAATAAGACTGGATTAATCACCAAGGCTAATCTGACGGCTAAAAAGATTATGCATTATGTAGAGAGAGACCTGGTAGGTATGCAAATTGAAGAGGTTCTGGGGAAACAGCCATTGATAAAAGAGGTGCTGAAAACTGGAAAACCGATATTGGATGCCGAAATAGAAATGGAACAATGGAATCAGCGGCTGCATTTACGTTCTGCCCAGGCAGTTAAGGACCAATATGGCCAGAACTTCGGATGCGTACTGATCCTTAAGAAAATTGATCGATTCAAGAAATCCGGCAGTAACAAAATAAGCGGCGCAGATGCAAAATTTACCTTTGATAGAATAATAGGTAATTGTCCTCGTCTGATCGAATCCAAAAATCTGGCCATAAAATTTGCCCCCTTGGAAGCTAATATATTGATACAGGGGGAAAGTGGTACCGGAAAAGAGGTGTATGCGCAGGCAATTCATAATGAAAGTAGGCCGGAAGGTCCCTTTATTGCTGTGAACTGTGCGGCTATACCTAGGACATTAATCGAAAGTGAACTTTTTGGTTATGAAGGGGGAGCATTTACCGGAGCCGAACGGCAGGGGCGCCCAGGGAAGATAGAGATGGCCGATGGGGGAACCTTATTCCTGGATGAGATTGGGGATATGCCATTAGAGATACAGCCGGTCCTGCTCAGGGTTTTGGAAGAAAAAAAACTTATGCGGATTGGAGGAAGCAGATATATCCCAGTTGACTTTAGATTAGTTACCGCCACTAACAAGGATCTGCTGGATTTAATAAATGAAAAGAAATTCCGTGAGGATCTGTATTATCGTTTGAAGGTTCTGAAGATATTCATTCCGCCTCTCCGAGAGAGGGGTGCGGATATAATAAGGCTGGCTAAATACTTCATTCATTCCACAGTTCAGAAGCAGGGAATCACCGTGCCTGTTCTTGATGACGGAACCATTTTCCGCTTATTCAAATACGGCTGGCCGGGTAATATTAGAGAATTGGAAAATGCTATGCTTTACGCGGTCAATACCTCGAAGGATGGAGTTATCAAACCGGAAGACCTTCCAGATGAAATCAGCGGTATTATCCCCTGGCACGGTCATCAAATAGGAAAAAACGATTACGCGTCGGAACATAGTGTACTGGAAAATCGCCTTTCTATTAAGGAGATGGAAAAAATAACTATCATGCAGACTTTGCTGCAAACGGGCCTTAATGTCTCTGAGGCTGCAGGGATATTAGGTATGAGCAGATCAACCCTCTATAGAAAAATAAAGGAATTTCATCTGCTGGATGAAGTTAGATCCAAAGAATCAGCGGTTGATTAAAGTACTCATATGCCCGCCATCTAGACAACCTGAAGAGAGTCTGAAAAACCAGACTCTCTTTTTTGTCTTGCTCTTGATACACTTTCAGACTTATTTAATAAACCATTAGCTTCTACTCATTACCCTATCTCTTCCTATATACAAGTCTTGAGGCGTATACTGCTGCCTTTCGAGCGTTAGTCCCCGATAAAATAGGGAGCATAAAGGTCTGGGCACTCAAATATGCAACTGTGTTAAGGACTCCTTCTCTTTGGAGATTTCTACAGTAACTTTCAGGGTAATGCTCCAATGAATTGTAGCTATGGTCAATGATATACTGCGGGTAAAGGCACCTGGCTAATATGCTGCTGGTTCATTTACTGATTTCAAGGGAGGCGTCCTGTACCATGCGTTCCCAGACGTATCATATGAGTGCGGTGGTTAAACGGAATAAGATTTACATCAGTATTTTTGACTGGCAGGGGAATGTCCATTATCCGAATGACAAGCAGGATACAGTAAATCTATATACCGCTGTGAAGATATGGGATACTCTCAATTTGATCTGACACAGCAGGGCAGATCTGCTCCATTCTGTTCTCTTAAATACGCCGCGAAGGAATCATATCATCGATATCTTTCCCGGCTGCAATAATCCCGGCGATGCGGCCAAAGGTGATGCAGCGCCCATGGCCTATCCCCGGGCATATGGTGGGATAGTCATTGGCAAAAAAACCACCTGCAGTAGAACCAGCTACATAAAGGTTTTTAATCGGCTCATCATCATCGTCCAGCACTTGGCAATTAGGGTTGGTGCGCAAACCACCCGACGCAGTCAGGATAGTTGCCAGGAGTTTACCGGCGAAAAAGGGAGGTCTTGCAATTGGGGTAAGCAGATCGGGTCTTTTGCCAAAGTCCTCGTCATCTTTCTGGTCTGCCAGTTCGTTATAACGGGTGACGGTAGACACAAAATTTTCCGCTGGCACCTTCATTTTCTTGGCCAGGTCTTCCAGGGTATTCGCGGTAACTACCTTGCCGGTCTTGATATGCTCCTCCAGTAAAGCCTGCTCAGCTTCCATATCCCATTCCTGCCCCATCAATCGCTCAGTTTGATCCCAGAACAAACCGCCGCCTGTAGCGGCAGCAATGCTTTTTTGGACATCGGCCAGACCATTAGCATCATAGACTGTCCAGGCTATACCACCGGGTTCCAGGAGTTTTCCGCAACTTTTTGATTGAGTATTAACGTCTTCATTTTTAAAGCGTTTTCCTCTGGCATTGACATGCAGGAAGAAATAACTCATAGCCCCGGCTTCCAAATGGATTACAGTAGAATGCGGCTCTACTTTCTGCATGGCAGCTCCTACCCACATAGCGATTTTATGGCCTTCGCCCACGTTGGTTTCCTGGGGGAAGTATACCTGGGCATCTGCTTCCAGGGCAAAGGAATTATATCTCTCCAGCATCTCCATATCGGATGCATAATCACCGGTAGCAATGATCACACCCTGGCTGGCATTATACTGTGTATAGTGTCCGGGCTTACCAGCAATAACTCCAGTGACTGGACCCTGCTTATCCCGGATTAATCGCACCGCAGGCATATTGTAATGGATATTTATACCTTTACCTTTAATATTTTTCTCCAAAATTTTGCTTAAACCGTAATTCCAGGAAATATCCGGTTTGCCTGGAACGTAGAACATATGAGTGACTGGATATTCAGTATAATCAGGTCCTTTGTAATAACCATCCCATATACCGACTTGCATTCCTCCGGCTTCAGCAATATCTACCAGCCAGTCCATACATGCTCCGCTCTTTCTGGCAAATTCCCAGAGCAACACCTCATCGGCTTTACTCTGTGACCACCTTATCCAATCTCGAATTGCCTGTCGATAATCCACCTCAATGCCCATTTTTTGATGCACCTTGCTGTCGAAAGCGGCATTATGATATCCTCGAGCAGAGAAGCTCCAGTTTTTTTCTATTATTATGGGAACAGCTCCTGCTTCCTGAGCGGATAGGGCGGCAACCATTCCTGCCAGTCCGGCGCCGATCACTACTATATCTGCATTCACCGTTATTTGGATTTCATCAGTTGGGATAGGTAAAGGAGGCCTTTCCCAACTCCATTTAGATATTGGAGCAATGTTCATAAAATCATCCCCTATTGATTATGCTTATTTCTGCGATTGCCATTTTTATTGATACTAGATTGATAATCTATAAAACAAATGGCTAAAACATAAATTAACTGCTTTTGTTTCAGACCAAACTCTTAAACGGGGTGCCTTACCCCTGCCCATCTATGAGATTGCAGGTATTAAGAGTATCCCATGCTCTAATAGCAGTATATAGATGAAGGCGGGTTTCAAACAAGGAAAAATCTACATTGAGAAGTTTTTGTACTTTAAACATCCTATAATAAACGGTATTTACATGAACGTACATCTGGTTAGCAGTGGTTGTCCAGCTACAGGAATTGTCAAGTAAAATCCTTAATGTGTCCACCAAATCAGTTCCGTATTTTTTATCATGTTCGATTACCTGGCCCAGAACCTGCAGGCAGTAATTTTTAACCGTTTCCGTATCATGGGAAAATATTATGGAAAATACACCAAGTTGAGAAAAATTTTGAATAAAGCGTTTTTGCCCTGTCAGGCGGGGCAGGGCTACAGCGATGCAGGCTTCCTGATAACTCTTCAGTAAACCCGATGGTCGATATATCCGGCCTAAACCTTGTGAATAGGTAATGTTAAACTTATTTTCAATACGTTCCTTATTCACTGCCAAGGTATCCCTTCCCGGCCAATCAGGATCAATATCCATAGGACTTGTTTTAGGATTGGCTCGTAAAATGGTAACCAGTCGGCCCGGGGCTATAATGGAACTGATATATTCTGAATTATCCCGCTTGAAAATCTCATAGATAGAGGAACGAAGCATTCTCCAATCCAAAGTAGGAGGACTCTCTTCCATATCTAGGATTGATACAAAATAATAATTATTGATGTCCATTTTCTGTTCATACATTTTCAGCTTATCAGGGATGCTTACATTTGCAGATAGGAAGAAATTTTCATACAGGCTTTGTCCAAAATCCTCCTTATTTTTAACTACCTCATTATGCATATGAAAGTAATATTTTAAAGCCAGTAGGCTTTCTTTCAATAAGGCTAAGGCTGGCGCGGTATTATCCTGGGATATGTTTTCAACTATCACATAACCGCTGCAGTTAGAGTTATGGTGGATTGGGTAATAAAGACAGTTATCGTTGGATAAGAAATCGGGTTGGTCAGTACCATCTGGAATGGCCATAAATAGATCATCCGCTTTATAAGCTAAATCTGTAATATCCGGATAGAGTATTCTGCCAGTTGCATCAGTTATGGTTACGGGTTTTCCGATTTTGTTCTCCAGGTACTTACCTATAAATGGTAGTCCATCATCCAGCATACCTTCCAGTAAATAATGTGATATTTTAAAGTTCAATGACATGCAATACACCACCAATTTTCCAAACAGTTATGGCAAAAACATCGCGGCTTTTCATAGTATGGCTGGTAAAAGGCATTGTGATGCTCCCTTCGGTAAAGGTTCATCATTATTACCATATGTTTATAGATTTTGCCAGTCTAGTAATATGGGAGAATCAATATCGATTCTCCCATATTCAAGACTTTGAGTCCAAAACGATATCTCTTGACCAAATACTATTAGACTTCTATTGATGGAACTATATCAACAGATTTTCCAGCTGCAATAATTCCAGCCAGGCGACCAAAGGTTATGCAGCGACCATGCCCTATACCGGGACAAATAGTAGGATAGTCGTTGGCGAAGAAGTCGCCAGCAGCGGATCCAGCTACATAAAGGCCTTCAATAGGCTTATCATCTTCATCCAGGACATTCAAATTAGTGTTGGTTCGCAGGCCACCTACCATGGTGAGGACTGTACTCATGAGTGTTCCGGCGTAGAATGGTGCCTTTACTATTGGAGTTAACAATTCAGCCCGTTTACCATAATCTACATCGTTTTTAGCCGCAACTATTTCATTATAGCGATTAACTGTAGCCACGAAGTTGTCAACTGGTACACCTATCTTTTCAGCCAGTTCCTCCAGGGTATTGGCAGTCTTTACTTTGCCGTTGCTCAGATGCAGATCCAGTATTTGCTGCTCAGCTGCCAGATCAAATTCGGTTCCTATGCGCTGGAAGGTCTGACCAAAGAATAATCCGCCACCTAGGCCAGCATCGATTTGCTGTTTCACCTGGGATAAACCATCAGCATCATAGATGGTCCAGGCGATACCATCGGGCTCATATTCCTTGCTACAACTCTTGGATTGGGTATTAACATCTTCATTTTTGAAGCGATTGCCTAAAGCATTAACATGAAGGAAAGCATAGCTTTGAGCTCCGGATTCCAGGTGGATAACTGCTGCATGGGGTTCCACTTTCTGCATGGCTCCACCGGCCCACATAGCCATTTTATGCGCATCACCGGTATTACATTTGTTGGGGAAATAAATCTGGGAATCAGCCTGTAGAGCGAATGGATCGTATCGTTCTACCATCTCTTTGTCGGAGGCATAGTCCCCAGTAGCTATTATTACGCCTTTGCTGGCATTATACTGGGTATAGTTGCCGGCTTCTCCCGCAATTATGCCGGTAACCGGTCCGTTGCCATCCCTTATCAGCTGTACCGCCGGGGTCTTATAATGGATTTCAATGCCGTTTTCCTTGATGATCTGCTCGAGAATGGGGAGCAGAACTCCGTTTCCGGCTCCTTCAATGTTACCATCCTGGTAAATAAAATTCGTACCATCTTGATAAAAGAAATGAGTAACAGGATATTCGGTATAATCAGGTCCCTTAAAATATCCGTCCCACAATGCTATCTTTAATCCCCGGGGTTCAACCTGGTCTCTGACCCAATCAAAACAGGCACCGCTCTTTTCTGCAAAGAGCCAGAGCAAGTCTTCTTTACATCTTCCCTGTGCCCAATAAACCCACCTTCTAACGACCTGACGGTAGTCTACCTTGATGCCCAACTCCTGCTGCAGTTTGGTACCAAAAGCAGTTATATGACCTCCACGCGCTGCCCAGGTATCATTTTTGTCGATAAGTAAGGTCTTGGCGCCTGCTTCATGAGCCGACAATACAGCGACCGTACCAGCCAGTCCCGCGCCCACAACTAAAACTTCGGTATCAACGGTTTTCTTGATCTCAGATGCAGGTATCGGGTCAGGCTTGGTTTCCCAGCTCCATTTGGTTCCTGCACCAGCCTGTCCATCAGAAGGGGTCTCATCCTTTGGGCTGCAGCCTGCTAGCATGCCGGCTGAAGCTAGTCCTACGGCTCCAATGGCAGTGCCCTGAATGAATTTTCTTCTGGAGATGCCTTTTTTACCATTTTCTTCTAAACTCATAGATCCTTCTCCTCTCTTTCTTGGTATTTTTCATCGAAAATACACTAATCGTGTCAGAAGTATTAAGTTTAGTTTAATGGTACCATGAGGAATTAAGATATTCGATTGGGGCTGGATACTAAAATTCGACAAAAAGCTTGGGGTGTGCTCTAAAAGAAATTAATTAGAAGATAGACTATAATTGAGGTGAAATTCGGGGGTATTGAACAGGGTATTCCTACCAACATTCTACATTTTATTATAAATTGTAATGCTGGTTTTGTACAGTGGGGGAGGAAATCATAGAATCTATTTGAAGGATACAGCATAAAGCAGCAGATCCAGCTAAACGTTATATTCTAAACCAAGGACGGTATTGGGGTACTTACGGGCAAGCCGTTTTGCACTTAAGCCAAGACTCGACATTGTCAGGTATCTCAAATACATGAACAAACCATAGTCATATTAAAAAGGGAGGACTTTATAAATGGAAAATGATACAGCAAAAGGTAATAGGGGATGGAAAGCTCTATTTAGTAAAAAAGTAATACTGGCAGTATTAGGAATAGCTGTTATTATTGGAGTGGGGACCGGGGCTTATCTGGTGAAGGCCAGTGATAACCCAGAATTTTGCAGCAGCTGTCATCTCATGCAGCCCTATTACGATTCCTATCATGACAGCGTTCTGCTGGCCAACCAGCATGCTGAAGCAGACCTGGTATGCCACGATTGTCATGAAAGCTCAATCGCCATACAGGCAGAGGAAGGAATCAAGTTTGTTACCGGAAATTATCAGGTACCCCTGGAAAAACGGGAGTTTTCTCGGGACTTCTGCCTGGAGTGTCATGATGATTTTGATTCTGCTGTAAAAACAGCAACTAAATTTGAAGACTCCAACCCGCATGATTCACATAACGGTGAAATGGAGTGCAACGTGTGTCACAACATGCATCAAACATCCCGGGTAATGTGTGCGGATTGTCATATATTTGGCTGGTTTGACGAACTCGACGAAAGTTGGGCCGACTAACAAGAGAGCGGGCTTGGTAGAAACATATTAGATGCCTGTACAAATATCGGCGGTCAAAATTGGTGATATATCTAAAGGCAATAACCTTGAGATATTGTAAACTGTAGGTAACGAAATCCAGGAACAAAATAACACATGGAGAAGAAGAGGACGGCTCTGCTGTAAATCTAAGATTAGGTATAGTTAAGGAAACAGCAGAAGAACCGTCCCTTGTTTCCTGGACATGAGGAGCGAGCATATGCATGAATATTTATATGTAATATATAAGAATGTCTCATCAATGAAAACCGGATTAGTACTGCTGGCGATTCTGGCTGTTTTTTCGGCAGTAGGAAGCAGTATATTTCCGGATACATTTCATAGAATGATGATTTTTAATTTCATATTAATAATGTTATTGATAAACCTGGGATTCTGCACCATAAATCGATGTCTGAAAGTGAGAAAAGTGCTGTGGACCAAACAGCCTAATGTTATGAATCAGATTAGGCAGTGGGGGTTGCTTGCTTTGCATACCGGATTAATATTGATCCTGGCAGGGGGTATCATCAACACCTCTGCGGGGCAAAGCGGAACTGTAAAACTGGCCGAAGGAGAGCGATCAGTTATTGCCCGGGATAAAGAAGGAGAAAACATCAGTCTGCACCTGGAAGAATTCGATATAGAGCTGTATGAAAATAATATGCCATCCCAGTACTTATCAAAAGTGCTGCTGTATAAAGGGGACAGCCTGGTAAGTCAATCCATCATCAGTGTCAATCATCCCCTGCGGTTTGAGGGCCTGAAAGTTTACCAGCAGAGCTATGGTAATATGGTAGAGGTAGCTATTGAAGGAGAGGGGAAGGTGGACAACCTTTCAGCTGTGGAGGGGCAGATGTTAGAAATGCCAGGTGGCAGCTGGCAGGTAAAGGTTTTTAAATATGTACCTGATTTTGACCCTGATTATGGTATGGAAAGTAAGACTATCCAGCCCAATAACCCACGGATCATCTATTCGGTTTACCAGGATAATGTTCTCATGGGAGTAGGAGCCGCTCCTTTTGGAGAGAGGATTCAAATAGACTCAGCTTCCTATGTCCAGTTTAATAAACTTAAATCGTACTCGGTCTTGAAAGTAAAGGAAGATCCGGGATTGCCTTATGCCGGAGCCGGAGGTATTTTATTTATGCTAGGTGTAGCTTTGGCTGAGATCAACGTCCTCGGCAGACCGAGCAGGAAAAATGACAGAAAGGTGATGGAGGAATAGACATGGCAGTATTAATAAAAACCAGCATCGGGCTGGCCCTGCTCGTCTATATAATTAGCGGCAGCTTATATGCCCTGGGGGCTAAGCCCAGGTATAAGCAGCTGCTCGGGGCAGCGAGTCTGGCCGCCGTAATAGGTGCCCTGGCAAACCTGACCGCACTGGCGGCGCGAACTGTTATGAGCGGCAGGCTGCCTTTTACCGACGGTTATGAATTTTTGATGAGTTTCACTTTTATAAGTGTGCTATTGTATCTGCTGTATGAAAAGGCTAGTCAGAACAAGGATGCTGGAGCAGTATTGATGTTTATAGCAGCCATACTGTTGGGTACGATTTTCATTCTTATGCCTAACCAGCATGGCATCTACAGCCCATTGATGCCGGCGCTGAAAAGTCCCTGGCTGAGCAGTCATGTTCTAACCGCAGTATTTGCTTACAGTGCTTTTACTCTGGCGACAGCCCTGGCAATTTTGCAGTTGCTGAAAAAGGACAACAGCGATGATATCAATGTTTATAGAGCAGTAGGCGGCGGATTTGTAATGCTCTCAATATCTATAGTGCTGGGTGGGGTCTGGGCTGAACAGGCATGGGGAACCTATTGGAGCTGGGACCCCAAAGAAACCTGGGCTCTGGTTACCTGGATAATCTACGCTATTTACCTTCATGTTTATCGCAGCAAGGGGTGGAAAGGCAGCAATGCCAACCTTATGGTATTAGCAGGTTTCTTCCTGGTGCTCTTTACATTCTTTGGAGTCAACTATCTATTGTCTGGATTGCACAGCTACGGCTAGCAGGCATGGGGACGGTTCTTCTGCCTGCAAAAATTGCAGGCAGAAGAACCGTCCCCATGCCTGGAGAGGAGAATTTCAATGA
>LNQE01001892.1_pt1 | contig 37297 bp, 44 predicted proteins | sample 603111 | NCBI WGS metagenome assembly LNQE01 (sample SAMN04260313, study PRJNA301899) | hydrocarbon metagenome | isolation source: hydrocarbon-contaminated ditch | place: Germany: Bremen | collected 1998
CGCGACGGAAACCCTGAAAGAAGGTGAACATCCACTGGTGCATTCAGATCGGGGCGGCCATTATCGTTGGCCTGGGTGGATATCGCGAATGGAAAAAGCGGGTCTTCAACGCTCGATGTCAAAGAAGGGCTGCTCGCCCGACAACGCGGCTTGCGAGGGATTCTTCGGTAGGCTCAAGAACGAGATGTTCTACAATAGATCTTGGGTCGGGGTGAGCTTAGGAGAATTCATAGATATCCTTGATGGGTATCTGGTCTGGTACAATGAGAAGCGGATCAAACTTTCGTTATGTGCGATGAGTCCGTCAGAGTATAGGCAGAGCCTCGGTTTGACTGCCTAATCGGTCCAAGAAAACGTCCGCACCCCCGTTGTGTATTTTTTACTTGCCAAACACACACGTCCTCTACGTCCTCTAACATTATGATACTAAAGTTGTATTCCAAATAATTATTGCAATAGCTACCGCCTTAAGCCAATAACTAATATTCTTTTTTTGCTTTATATATCCAATGGTAATTATTAAGGTAATAATAATAATTTTTATTGCTAGATTTATTAATGTGAACTTTGGATTGGAAGGCATATAAGCAACTATTACAGCACCACCAAGGGCTGAAACTATTCTGCTTAATAGACCGGAAGCCAAAGAAAAAATATATATTGCCCAAATAAGTAAAAGAAATGTTATTATGGAATTAAATATTGAAATTAATTTAGTATTCAATAAAAACCACCTTCCAGTAATAGTGGGATATGAAACCCCACTATTACTAATTAGTCTTAGTTGAATTCCCACCAATTACCAAAATTAGAATATGACCAATCAGAACCACTAGAAGGGATTGTCCCATTCGGAAAATCTACATAATGGAAACCCTCAGTCAGATATTCTCCACTGGGTGCATTTTGATAATATTGATTTGACGTGGTTATACTACTTATGTCTGTACCTGAAGCAAATTTAGATTTAACAACGGTGTCATCATAATATAACAATGAGCATCAGTAACAGTGTGATATGACTTAAACCTAACATTATCTCCTGATGCCCCAATTTGCTCTAGCTATATAATAGTTTATACCGTAAGCGGTTTCGTCTGGGAATGGAGCAGCTAGCCCCATGGGGAGTTGATATATTTGAAACTGGGGGTCACCTCAAACCGGCCTGTTATCGCAAAAATTTTACTCGGGTGATTATAAAGGCTCAACTATCTTCTCAAAATGCTAGTTGAGCCTTATTTGTGCGCAAAACTTCCCAATTGAACCCTTTAGGAACCGTCCCGACTTGCATGCTTCAGAACTTGAGTAGTTATTCTATTACTATTAAATCAGTTCCGGTTACAACAATAAAATTATTATCACGATCACAGACCCAGTGAAAGCCCATGTTGCAATAGGTCCCTGCTCCTACTGGTGACCAACTGCCTGCATGTACTTCTGAATCATTAATAGATACAGATCCGGTAGCATCCAATATTTCTCCCTTATCATTGATCAGGAAGTTCATTGATTGCAGATAGTAGATAGGTTCCTTTGCTCTGATGCCAGATTGATTATAGACTGGATGTATAGAGCCTATTTCTGAATAGAAATCCAAAGATCCAATTTCTCTTTCCGGCGTCGTTGTCCATGGCACCTTACCTTTTTTCATTTCTTTTTCAATTGAACGTGGTGCACTATTAGAAAGACCCCGCATTACTTCTACACATAATTCCCAATACGTTATATCTGTTCCCCATATTTCATTTATTACTTTCATCTGTTCAGGGCTTACTGTATGATTATTCATATGCATTATTTGGTTGTTTTCTATTTCACAAAGCCTTGAATCTTGAACTGCCGTATTAGGAACTATTATTATTAATACCGGCAAAGACAGTAATATAATCGTAATCAGTACTAAATAATATTTTTTTGCAATCATAAACTCTCCCACGCTGCACACACAGCTAATTGTTTACCTGCCAAGCAATTGTTATATCACGAAAGGCTATTAGAGAGTAGCAATTGCCATGATGACTCTGGATGCATAAGATGGGTAATTGTTACTTTTGTTAGAGCACCAACTTCACCATCAAGGGTAGGATCGACTGGGTCCCATGCTACAGGAGCCAATTTAATCCAGTTGTCTGCTGAAAGATTGTAGAAAGCATAATAGTTTTCGCCGCCGCCACCATAATAATTATTGCCCATCGCGTGCATTGCACAACTCCTATTAGAAAGTGAAACCGGTGAATTATATTTATCCCATCTCCCTGCTACCTGAACCAAGTCATAATAATTAGTAGAATTATCATCTTCAAATATATTAAAATAAATAGTGCTTTGAGCCCTTACATAGTCGTACTGATCCCATTTATGCTTGGTAACATCATCAGACCCTGCAAACCCTCTTGAATCTAATTTAATTGTTGCAAAACTGTTTGTTACATAAGTGTTTTTACTTGACCCGTTCGAATACACTTCGCTCTTTAATAGTTGCGTAGTTTGATATGTATCTATCAAATCACTAGATCCATCGGGTGAAACAAGAACAGCTTCAGTAGCAGATGATTTTCCAGTATCGCTAATATTATTAATAGCTCGTTGATATAGGATGTTCTGATCAGTTATTTCTTCAGCAGTAAATACTATGACCCCCACCTTATTATCATCATTACACTCCTTACCAATAGCGGACACGGTTATAGATAAAGTAAATAAAGCTACTAACAAAATTAACAAAAACCTCTTTTTATAATTATACATTTAGATCCTCCTTTTTTAGTTGTTGTCAAAATATTTATACATCGTTTTTTGAATCAACATTATTTGCTAGTTGATTTTATTATTTTCTTCACAAATTTCATTCCTGTATACGGGAGCCCGGACCAGTGTGTCCCCTTTGTAAATGTATATATCTTACAATCATAAGCACCCCTCCCTTCTCCTAGCCGTAGATTCTCGGAAAGTCCCAATCCAGTTGTAGCAACTGGTTTAAGTTTGGATATATTTGGATCATCACCTCCAATAGTCCCCCAACTTCACATAGCTAAAACAAACAATACTTTTGTAATTAGAACTTGACAAACATAAGTTCCGATCGAGCGGAGGCGAATTTTTTTTGTTAGGTTATGCTCGTTGCCGCAGCAAAAACGGTGGTTTTGGCAGACAACTCTGGCAGCTGTAAATCAGCACTTGGATGCTCAAGTTGCCATGCTCAAGTCTTCCATTATTTCGGATATTGGCCTTAAAACCATCTCGAAAGCAGCCTAACAACGCGCTCTTTTTAATTGCACTCTGTTGGTTTTTCCGGGTTTTGAAATTTTTTAGAAGCACCGGCTTCTTTCGGTGCCTTTTTTATTAGTTACGCCTTTTCTTTTGCTTATTTTAACTATGTGAAGTTGTCAAAGATCATTAACAGGTTGGTTACCAAATTTGTCCCCATTTAGTCATTGAGTTTCCGAGATACTACTGCAAGTAGTTTTTTAGCCCAACATCGATGTTAGTATGTATTATCATACATTTAATGAAATTATTGTAAATAGATTTGGCATGAAAGGGCCTTTTAAGGGTATGAACTGCCACTTAGGCAACAGGAAATATAATTATTTTATAGAAAATATATAATATGGGATAATCTTACATCACTTAAAATGGAGGTTTAACATTGCATTACATACCCTGGTATCTATCTCTTGCTATATCAATTCCTCAGGCCGTCCTGATGATATATATTGGTTTTTCTCTATGCAATGTCAAAGTGGATTTGAGTAGGTGTATAGTTTGTTCGATTATTATTGCTGTGATAGCTTTTTTTATCCGGAGATTACCTATCCTTTTAGCTGCCAATACCTTAATTCTCACTGTTGTTCTGGTGATTCTAACTAGCTTGATTTTCCGAATTCATTTAGGCAAGACATTAATAGCGGTATTATTGGGGGTCATGGTGTCCGGAGTTATCGAAGGCGCAGTTATTCAATTATTTCTGCTTGCTAGCAGCCATACCGCTGAGGAGTTGTTAATTAGCGCTGGATTAAATATGATAGCGTATATTCCGGTATTTATCGTCACACTTTCAGTGCTCGGCTTAATAAAGCATTTTAACTTTGTTGCATTTGATTTGGGAAAAAGGGAACTCGATGCGTAGATATAGCGAATATTTCGTAGTTAGTACCATACTTATACAGACCCTGCTGGTTATCACTATCAATAATGAGATAATTACCATTGATGATCTAGCGGGTCTTAAGCAGGTTATACCTTTCATCAACATGATAATCGTTGGCATGTGTATAGTAAGTCTGTTTTCAATACAAAGCGTAGGCAAATATAGAGAACATAGATTTAAAGCATTGATGATGAAGATCCATCTGCTTCAGGTAGAACAGCTAATAATCACCCTGCAGGGCGAAAGACATGAATATGCCCGGCATTTACAGGCTATTCAATCATTAATGGAGCTGGGGCGGGTTAATGAAGCCATTGCTTATATGGATAGTATAACCGAGGGATCTTCACCGCAGTATGAGATGTGTTATATAGATCATCCGGCTTTATCGGCTCTATTAAACAGCAAAAAGATTGCGGCCGAAAAGCAGGGTATAGATGTAGCGATAGCTGTAAAGTGTGAGTTATCTGATCTGGATATCCCCCCGGGTGATATTTGCAGTATAGTGGGCAATCTGTTGGAGAATGCCCTGGAAGCTGCTGCAGAAGATAATAACCCCCGGGTTGGAATTGAGTTTATGCAGGACCATGGATTTATCACAATCTACCTCTCTAACAACGGGGCGACTATCCCCCGGGGTGTGGATATTTTTAAAGCCGGTTTTAGTACCAAAACACCGGAAACCAGTGGATATGGACTGTACGTAGTACAAATGTTGCTTGATAAATACCATGGACAAATTGAGATAAGTTCCAATAAAGGTACAGGTATATGGGTCAGATTACCGATCAAGGAGACAAACCGTGATGAAAAATATGTCCAGAAGATTAGCCCAGGAGTTGGGGACTCTTTTGAATTCCGAGGAAAATGATATAGAAATCTATTCTTATTCCCTGGAAATCCTGATTTTGCTCCTGGCAACTATGGTTTGTGTTACATTGCTGGCATTGCTGTTAGGCAGTGTGAGAACCACATATGCCTTCCTGGCAGTTTTTGCTGCTTTTAGATGTTTTGGGGGAGGGGCTCACCTGATTTCAGGTAAACGATGCGTATTTGTTAGTACCGTTATGTTGGTAGCTTGTGGGTATTTAAGCTGCTGCATCCTTATTCCAAAACAGATATTAATTCTCCTGGTCACAGGTACCGTATTGGCCGGCCAGTATACTATCATGAAGTGGGTGCCGGCAGGCACTGCTAAACATCAAATCACTGATAATAAGCTCCGTTTTATGCAAAAGATCAATATGTCTGTTTCTCTGCTCATTTATACTATAATCACCTTTCTATTGATTACAGCCGGCAGCTTTACATATGCTTTGGCGTTAACACTGGGAGCAATCCTTAGTTTATTGCTAATTACTCCTCTGGGCTACAACATTGTTGCAGCAATTGATAATACTTTTGATAGTTTGATAAAAAAGGAGGTGAGGAATAATGTTTAGAAGATTAATGATCCCATTTGCATCGACATTTGCGTTAATACTGACTGTTATCGGTACGGCTAATGTGAGTTCGTTTAAGTTTTTTATACTCTATGAACCAGATGTACCAAAGGCTTTAGAAAAATAATCGAGAAGAAGGGTTTATGGTGTTTGAGGTTTTAATACTTGAGGATGAAGAATATAACCGGGAATTTTTAAAAAAGATAATAGGTGAAGTGCCTGAAGTAACAGCTGTTTACGTTACTTCCAGTGGTGAAGAAGCGGTTACACTCGCCCAAAAACATAAACCGAACCTTGTTTTGCTGGACATAGAATTATCTCCCGGCGACCTAAATGGCTTAACTGTAGCCAAGAGCATATTTAGTAATGACCAGGATTGCTTTATAGTCTTTATAACTGGTTATACTAAATATGCTTTACAGTCTTTTGCTGTTCACCCGTATGATTTTATAGTCAAACCTATTAATAAAGCCAAGCTCAAAACTCTGGTAATGGAAATTGCTGAAAAATCAAATAAACAAAAGAACAACAGCTCGGATATTATTACTTTAAAGGGAAAAGGTGAAGTTTTTCATATCAATCAGGAAGATATTATTTTTATTGAAAAGTATGGTAAAGAAGCCCAAATTCATACTGGTGATGAAATGTTCACTACCTATCAAACTCTTGACGAAATTGAGAATAGCCTGAGTAGTTCCTTTTTCAGATCCCACAAATCATACTTAATAAATGTAGATAAAGTACAAAAAGTAGGCAAAAATAGTAATAGGTCATACCAGGTTAGATTTCATGATTATGATAAGACAGCAATGATGAGCAGGGATAAATATAAGCAATATTTGCTGATTATCTAAGAGTTTTACTTATTAATCAATGTATTTCCTTCAACTCCTCCTTGAATATAATTAAATAGAGCCTGCTGACAATTTTTTTGATGTCGGCAGGCTATTTTTTACATAGCTTTCCTTTTTATCCATTTCTGAAGGATTGATGGATTGGTTTTTACCGTTTGGTTGTTCGTATTCTCGCAAAACAGGGGCTACACGGGGCTTACCACCCTTCCCGCATTCTACTTTCACACACACTCTACCGTCTTTCTCAAATATGTTCTCGGGTTTGAGCGCCTTAATTTCGTGTCGCCTTAAACCCGAGCCCTTTGATAAAGTAACCAGGACATTCGAGATTCAGGGAACGCACCCTGGACAAAGAAAAAGTAATAGAAAATATCCCCAAACAGGCACCAATCCACGCATACCGCGGGGAATACGCGAAGAATCTATACCAAGAGATCAAGCAAGAAAGAGGGGTAGAGAAGGACCGGGAACGAGATATAATCCGCACAAGGGATGGTCGCAGATATGACCGAGACATTACCAGGCAGGTAAGTCGAGCCCTCGGTCATAACCGGGTAGATGTGGTGGTATCGAATTACTTTTCATAAAAAGTTTAAAAAGCTTTAACTCTTATGTAAAGAGATCACTTAGCTTTGCTGCGCTTATTGGATTTGGTTTTATCAAGTACCTGGATTTGAATATCGTGTGTTTCAAGTTTATTCTCTATACGCTGCAGCCGTTCCGTATGATCTGCTAGGATTGAGGTATGGCTAGCTAACGTTGTGGTATGGTCATTTAGGATTTCGGTGTGTTCTTCCAGCTTTTCAGTAATTGTTTTATAGCCATCAAAGAGAGCAGATAATTTTTCTCCGTGGGTCTGTTCAATCCTTGCTACGTCCCGGCTTAGTTTGTCTTGACCATCATTTAATTTGACCAGTTGTTGCACAACAAATTCCTGAAATTCTTTATCGTTCATGATCAATCTCCTATTTAACGCGGCGTATATGAGCGGTTTCAAGCTGCAAAACATCAATCTTGGCCTCGATACGGTCTAAAGAATTTAGTACCCTGTCATTTATATCGTTCTGTACTTCGCGGAAATCATAAAGACCACGGACTTTTTCAGTTAGTTCATTTTCCATACGGAACTGGCTGGCATCAATGTTATCGACTTTAGTTTTAAGAGCAGCCGCATCATTAGTAAGAGTATCTAATAATTCTAGTTTCTTTAATACTAATTCTTGAAATCTATCGTTATCCATATTTAATCTCCTTCCAAAGTTTTAATAAAAATTATCTTTCCGACATTGTATCCAGCAGGGCTTGTACTGCTGCTAATTGCTCAGGGGTGAGTTTACTGGCGGTATTAAGTAATCGGCGCAGCTGAGGGGATAAATCAGGCGTTTCTTCAGAGAAGAAGTCGGCAAGAGTGATATCCAGAGCGGCACAAATACGCTCAAGTGAATCGAGGGATGGCTTAGTGCTATTTCCCTCGATTTTATATATTTGTGAAGGAACTAACCCCGCCTTTTCCGCTAAGGCTTTACCTGTAATCCCTTTAATATTCCTGAAATATTTTAACTTACTACCAAAATTAGTAAATATACTCCTATTCTAACTTCTACCAATTAATTATATCCCTATAGTTATATACAAAACAATGTGAATAGATAAATATTCCCGCCCCGAAGGACGGGAATCTCTTTACATCGCCTTTTTCCTCTTTCCCCAGTTGTGCAGTATCCCCGTTTTTTGTTTGACTTGCGGCTTATGCTGCATTATTTGGGTGTCAATTAGTTCTTTGAATCTTTGACCATAGGTAATTACTACATCATCTACGCCTTTACCGGCTTTGGGATTCCACTCAATTGAAAAGGTATCGATCCCTGTTTTTCGTAATTCCTCCAACAGCTTTGTTTCGGCTTTCTTGACGCCTTTATTTTTAAGCTTATCCATGTCAAATAGTACCGGAGCGGTAGTTATTCCTAATTCCTTTGCCGCTTCTACCGCTTGTTTGTATAGCCCTACGCCAGCTATACCTATGAAGGTGCCGCCAAGATACTCGGCTGCTATATCCGATTTTAATGGCCCTTCTGTGATATAAGCTACACTAGGTATAGTGGGCTTACTCGGTCTTGCGATATGCACCGGCGCTCCACTTGAAGTACCATTGAGTTTACCAGCTGAGGACTTCCAGATGTATTTACTTAAATTAGGCTTCTGCTTTAATATGGCATTATCTACCCTGATCTGCAAGCCCTGAATCCGGTTTTCTTTATCTCTTATTGGGATAAGAAAACCCGGTACGGTCATAAACAACCACTGGCCATCCTTTTCGTAAAAGCCAGGAATACCCTGCAGCGAATAACCTTCTTTCTGTAGAAGATAACAAACACCAACAGTGGAGTCCCAATGCAGGGTGGATTTATAACCCTTCTGCTGTATTATTGCATCGCTTAAACCACGGCTGCGCAAATCTTGCCGATGTGAAGAGTGCAGTATCATCCTTTTAAGAAAAGCTGTATATACCGCATGTCTTATATCGATTGGAGCAATCGAATTTTCTTTAGGAAGTGCCTGCTTTCTTCTTTGCTGTGGTTGATAATCCAGTTTATTCCCGACCAATAATTCCAATGCACTTTCTTTGGATCCCAGGATGTCATAAGCCATAGTATAGACGTTACCGCTATACCCGCATTTGGCGCAACGATATACGCCCTTAATAGGGTTTATAGTGAGTTTACCATGTATGCTTTCATCTTCACACTTCCAGCAATGCGTTTCATATTGTTTCCCGCCCTGAATAGAGTGAAGTTTTAAGTTTAGTTGTTGTGCTATATCAATAATGTCAACTAAATCAAAGTCAACTGATTTTGCCACAAACTTACACTCCTTTCTGGCTAAAGCCGGGGTTTAATCCCCGGCCCACCATGCATTGCTTAAAACGGAATTTCGTCCTCATCGTCTATACCGTTGTAGCTTACTTCGGTTCCGATATCCAGATAATCCGCATAGGGATCGTCCTCAGCCTTTTTGCCGTTGCCGTTGTTCTTGCTGCCGGAGAAGATAAGTTCAAATTCATCCACGATCATATTAAAGTAGGTTTTATCGCCACTTTTATTAGTAACCAACCGGCCCTTTATGATTACCTCCTGCCCCTTCTGAGCGTTTTCAGCTAGGGCAGTGGCAGCGTTCTTCTCCTTATCGTTGCCAAACAAGGTGCAGTTGATGAAGTAAGAAGATTTGTTGTTGCCATAACCACGGTTAACGGCCATGGAAAACTGGGTATACGCTTTACCCTGGGGTGAGTACTTAAGTTCAGGGTCTTTACTCAAACGACCTCTTTTGATTATCAGGCCGCTTCCCAGCTGTCCTCTCACTTCTAGTACAGGAATAGACTGGTCTTGGCCCGGGAATGATAAACTACCAATCAGCGTTACGGTTTTACCTACTGATTCAGCCAGAAAATCCTTGAGTTTGCCATCGTAGGATACCTGTATACCAATTGATATTTTTTCATCCACTTGCAATAACCCTTTAAAACCTTTGTTTACCGGGAATGACTTGACGATTTTCCCTACAAAAACATCACCATTAACAGTATTCATTGATATTTTCCTCCTTTTTGCCTTGCACTATATGTGCTAAAAAGGCATTTTAAAATTTCGCTTTGATATAAACAAAAACAACCCCTATTAAAAGAGATTGTTTAAGTTGCTTTACCGCATAGGCACCAATACATATTTTGATACAGTATCTTCGCCGGTTATGAGTATTGGTCTCGCTGGTTCTGCAAAACCAATATTGATCTGACTGTTAATGCTACTTGCTATTTCATGTAAATAATTAGCATTAACTATAATAGTCATTTCTTCTTCCAGTGATGGATAATCATCTAAAGGTATAACCTCGCTAATTGTCCCGGCAACCTCGGAGACATACTCGATTTTTATTTCCCCGTTGCCGTTGATTAACAATTTAGCTGCCGGAAGTTTGGTCTTATCATCCTGTGGGAGTGTCTTGATCCTGCCCAGCGATGATTTTAAGTTTTCATTGGGCATACTCATTGAATGGGTTGCGGAAGGTATAATCGCCCGGTAATCAGGAAATTGACCATCCAGGAGCCGTACCGATATGATAGTTTCATCTGTTTTAAAAACCAATGTGCTATCATTAGAAATTACGGTTACTAAGTCCTCGGTATCCTTTAATACCCTTACAACTTCTTTGAGTAGTTTTGTTGGGGCTATAAATTGCCCTTCTTTAGCTCCCTCAACATCACTGATTATGTGCCAAGCCAACTTATGAGTATCAGACCCTACCAAATTGATCACACCGTCTTTGATGTCAAACAAGACTCCGGTAAAGACTTTTCTGAAATGATCGTTGGCCGCAGCAAACATCACGGCTTCCAAACCTTTTTTTAGATCCTTGGATTTAACGCAAAATATCTCGTTAAAACCTTCTCCATCAAACTTGGGCGCTGCCCAGCCATCTTTCCCCATGGTATTGATATTACCTTTACTCTTGCCATACTTAATTGCAAGTTTTGAGGTCTTAGTTAATTCGAGGGAAATTGGGCTGGTGTCCAATTTGCTGATAAAATCGGCCAGGTATTGAGCGTTGGATAAAGCTTCGCCCTCTTCGATAATTTCAACCTCAGCAGTTGAAATTTTTACTGCGACATCTAAATTATACGAAGTTAGGATCAAATTACCGTTGACAGCTTGTAAATGTACTCCGGATAAAGCCTGGAATACATTGTTGGCTTTCGAGGCGGCCCTGGCAGTCATATTCAACATTTCAGCCATTTTTCTTTGCTCAATCAATATTTTCACATTATTCTCCTTTCCCTGCGTATATCGCAAGATATAATTTTAAAAAACTGCATAAAAAAAGCCCCTCGATTGAGGGGGCTTTCTTGTTTGGAGTTTCTATTTTATGAGGAACATTTCTAATTCCTGATTGGTTAACTCTGACACGCTTTTGTGGGCTTTTTCGGCATATTTACACATCTGTCTGATTTTATACCGAGGTGCCTTGTCTTCTGGTTTCACCGTGTAACAGCCATTCGCCAACTCATCTACAGCTTCTTCAAGTTCCAGCATGTTCATAGCAAACCGATCCATTTCTGCGGGACAAATTGTTTTTTTAATAATTATTGGTTCACAAGACAAAAGTGGGCTGAAGCGCAATCGTTTAGGATTCTTATTTCTTTTTTTAGAGATTTGCATTATCTATCCCTCCTTTATCTGATTAGGAAAATACTTTTTTACGAGTTTATATGATTCTTTTGGGTGAATTATCATTCTTTGCGATTTACCAATTTGAACAGCTCCTAGTTTTTTGGTATAGTGGCTAATCAAATCTGTCTTTGCTGTGAATAAAACAAACCCTTCAAAACCATTAATAAAACTTAAGTATGCTGCAATCGCAAATAAATGTGCTCCAACTCCTACATATCTCTTGTTTCTACCAATATTATGTGGAGCAGATTCTACTAAACTGACTTCGATTATTTTATTATTCTTATCGGCAGAAAGAGCTATTAAACCTTCAATAATATCATTACCTAATAAATGTAAGGAATATACCTCTTTCCCTTCTTTGGCTTCATTAGCCCATTTAAAATTCCATCCTTTATATTGTTTGAGTTTTATGTTTTTGATTATATTAATTTCGGTTTTATGCTCTATTCCATATTTATCGACCAAACAATTTGTTACTTCATCTATGATAATACTTATTTCATCATATGCTTTCATTATACCATACATCCCTCCTATTACCCGGCTGAAACTGGTATTACATTATTTCAAATTATTCTCCTTTCCCTGCGTGTGTCGCAGGATATAATTTTAAAAAATTGCATAAAAAAAGCCCCGCAAGGGGCTTGATTTAGAGAATTGCCATCAAAGTATTGCCTTGTAGGTCATACATACGGCGTTCTTTGTAATTTTGGCATTGGCCTTCATTCCACTGTTGAACAGGTCTGATATAGCCTACCACCCTGGAGTATACCTCGCACTCGTTTATTACGCCTTCTTGATAACATAAAGGACATTCAAAATGCTCTCCGGAGATATATTTATGTTTAGAGCAAATGCTGAATGTGGGAGTGATCGTAAAGTAAGGCAACATGAAGCCATAACATACCTTGCGTAGTAGATGCTTGACTGATTCGGTGTCGGGCATCTTTTCTCCCAGGAATATATGGAATGTAGTGCCGCCAGTATATTTACCCTGCAATGGCTCCTGCATGAGCAATGCTTCAAATAAATCATCGGTATATCCAACCGGCAATTGAGTGGAATTAGTATAATACGGTGTTTCTTGAGTTCCAGCGGTTATGATACCAGGAAGTTTCTCCCGGTCCTTCAAAGCTAGCTTATAACTGGCTCCCTCTGCTGGTGTGGCCTCTAGATTGTAAAGATTCCCTGTTTTTTCAATATAACACTTGATCCTATCCAGCATAAAATCCATTACTTCCAGGCAAAACTGCTGGCCTTCCAGGGTGTGAATGCCTTTTCCTATGAAATTTAAACAGCACTCATTCATCCCTATGACTCCTATGGTTGAGAAATGATTAATCCAATACTGCCCCGTTGAACCAAAAATGTCTTTTAAGTAGAAACGAGTATAAGGATAAAGCCCTTCCTTTGTCCAGTTTTCAAGCACTTTCCGCTTTATTTCCAAACTATCTTTGGCAATATCCATAATCATACCCAGTTTTGAGTAAAACTCATCTTTGGTCTGCGATAGATAACCAATTCGGGGCATATTAACAGTCACTACCCCAATAGAGCCGGTAAGTGGTGCGGATGCAAATAATCCACCCATTCTTTTACGCAACTCCCGATTATCTAACCGTAGCCGGCAACACATGCTCCGAGTATCGTCTGGGTTCAGATCAGAACCGATGTAATTAGCGAAGTTGGGTATGCCATACTTGGCAGTCATTTTCCATATAGGCTCATAATTTGGATTATCCCATTCAAAATCTTCTGTGATGCTATAAGTGGGGATTGGGAAAGTGAATAACCTACCCTCTGAATCGCCTTCTAACATCACTTCAGCAAATACCCTATTGATAATGTTAACTTCTTCCTGGTAATCGCCATATACGGCGTCTTGGTACTCTCCCCCGATTATTATCGGTTCGTTTTTCATATGTTCGGGTATTTTCAGATCCATTGTAATATTAGTGAATGGAGTCTGGAAACCGACCCTGGTTGGTACGTTCATATTAAACAAAAATGTCTGCATGGCCTGTTTTACTTGTCCGTAATTAAGCCCATCATATCGTATAAATGGTGCCAATAATGTATCAAAGTTTGAGAAAGCCTGAGCCCCGGCAGCTTCACCCTGCAAAGTGTAAAGATAATTCACAATTTGCCCTAATGCACTTGAGAAGTGTTTGGCTGGAGAACTGGTTATTTTTCCTCCTACGCCGGCAAAGCCTTCCCTTAATAAACTTTGAAGATCCCAGCCTACACAATATGGAGCTAATACCCCTAAATCGTGGATATGATAATCCCCGTTCAAATAGGTGTTTTTGATGTGTTCAGGATAGATTTTATCCAACCAATATTGCTGTATAACACCTTCTGAAACATGAATGTTTAAGCCTTGCAGTGAAAAAGTCATATTCGCATTTTCACGAACTGCTAAATCATTCTTCCCCAAATAGGTGTCGATTTTATCTTGGTTACGGATGATTTCAGCGGTCCTAATTTCTGAATGTTGGTGCCGGTATATAATATAGGCGCGGGCTGTTTTATAATGCCCTCTATGAACAAGCACCCATTCAACGACATCCTGAATTTCTTCAACCGCAACAACCGTATCTCGATCCTGATATAATTCTTCTAGTCGAAGAAGTACATCTTTAGTTAGATCCATGGCTCGATTATAATCCCGGCCCCCTACTGCCATAGCCGCCTTATAAATAGCCATAGTGATTTTGCTCGGATCAAAGTCTACTGTACGGCTAATGATTTCACCATTGATTTTTTGAGGTCTTTTAGCAACTTTGGTAAACATAATTTACCTCCTTCTTTTAAAGAATATCTTTGTATTACAAAAGCCACCCGTTTCCAGGTGGCTTTTGCTTATATACCATGCCCTACAGGGCCTTCCCAATAATAACCGCATTGATCACATTCAATAAACCAGTAATATTGGCCTAATTCGGCATCCCATTCCTTTGTTATAGTTGCTTTTCCGCAGGCACATCCCACTATCAATGGCATCTTATTCACCACCCTCTATTTTTCTGGTGCTGATTTCCTGGGTTTTGCCATTAAAATTAATGATATGGGTGTTAAGCTCCCAATTAGTCAATAAAACATTCAAAATGCTAAATACCAGGGTGGCTGCCATATCATTCGCCCCTATATTTTGCGGATTCTGTAAAGCGTTTAATGCACAATTTTGCGGCTCTTCCTCTGGATCGTCAATTAACGCTTCCGGAAAAACATCTCCCACAGGTGGTAATATGATTTCTTTATGTCTGTAGCCAGTAACTACCTGCCCAGTGAATTTTCCATTTCCGACATCGATATACATTAATGAATGACCATAGCCGAAGCCATCCCAATTTTGGAATAAGTCTTGCATTATTTTTCGGGCCCGGTTATTGTCTACTGCGCCTATTAAAATACACAGTGCATTGGGCGACCAATACATACCGTCATTCTGTTGAAGCGAAAATAGGTTTTTAAGCTGTTTAGGTTCTTCTATTTTTTCCGAGCAGCTTACTATATTGACTCCAAAATGACTGCCGTACCTTATGGCGCATACATCGGCTTTGTTTTTTCCCAGGTCACCCTGGATGAAATTCTGACGATACAGATTTTTTTCTTCGATGTGATCAAAATCATTGAGAATATATGATACCCTCAACTCTTTCTTAAATGCTGACAGGGTCATTAACAGTCGGGCGAGTTTGGGGACTATATAGCCCCCTGTGCCGCCACAACCTACTTGAAGGATTGATACCCGGTTGATTTGTTCTAACTGCATTGATAAACACCTCCATCAATCCCATTCTGCCAGTACGGTTCTGATTGAAAAACCGGTATCTATCTTGAGTCTGTTTTTGGCATTTCCAATGATGATTTCCGGAGCGTTGGGGGGTAACTCACCCAAGGGACGCCATTCAAGGTACTTAACCTCATATAGATCTCTACCATATCTATCATATCCATGTTTGATATGAACGTTGGTCACTTCTATTATTTGGTGAGTACAAACTACTTTCTGATTTACTACCCAAATTTCTCCGGTCCTTTTGGCATCCTGCACATACTGGGCAACTTCAGAGTTAAATGCTATATTGCCATCCTTTATACTGTTTGAGTTTATGTGATAAACATGAAGTATTGCCGATATGGGCAGCATCTTGGATCTCAGAAATAGATTTTTCAATGCTCTGCCGCCCCCAGGCATGGCCGTAATACAATTCTCGATACTATCTGCAAAACAGATTCTTGGTATAGTCTTATCCTCATGAGGTGCCCGACTAGTCGGCACTCGGGGATACAGGATACCGTCTTTTATCTCGTTGAATGAAACATGGTATAATATCATTCGTTTCCCTTTCTACCCCGGCTATGCCGGGGATTTATCCCACAGCAAAGCCGTAAGTAGTTTATTATTAGGATTTTTTGGACAATAATTTGGCTATCATACCCGTATATCCCTCATCTTTAGTGCTTATGCGATTGTTGATGAAGGCATCTTCTGCTAAATCAAAAATTTTCTTATGCAGCCGGGTTTCTTTTTCCAGCTTTGCATATTGCTCTTTTGCTTGATGCAGTAAAAGCTCCGCTCTTTCCCTGGTTTTCTGTTCGTACCTTAATTGAGCATGCAGCCGGGTATTCTCCTGATACATATTTTCAATATCCTGTGGTTTTACTATTTGTTTTTTTCCATCAATTTGAATAACGTTTAACATTTTATTCCTCCCTTTACCCCATTTTTTCAAACTTCACACCGCAATAAACATATGGTGCCTCGCCTTCGACTTCTGAATTTACTACAAACATGCCAACCCTTTTAGAATCGGCCAGCTCAGTAAAGCCATGATTATTCAATAACCATTTTCGGACATCATCCAAGGTGGGTTCCTGGAGATCGTCTGGTGCTTCGTACTCGTAAAAATCAGAGTACATTTTTACCTGCATTTGTCTAACAGGCAGCTTTTCTTCTAAGCCTTTTTTAGCAGCTGTGCTGCCGGTTGTTTTTGATTTTTTCGGGGCTTTGGTTGCTCCGCAGGTGTTTTCTGCTGGCTGCTCACCAAATTCTCCAAATAAATTGCTCATAAATCTCTCCTTTCCCAGCGAATTTTCGCCAGATGTATTTTGAATTTTGCATATAAAAAACCCCTCATCTCATCGACAAGGGGCAATATTAAAAATATGACGCTTTATATAGTTGACAAAATATTTATTAGTTGCTTTTGGGAAGGTTTTAACCATTCATTTGGAAATGGTTTCCCTTCCGCAGCTTTTAAAAGAGAATCTCCTTCTAATCCTGAATTATTATGTGGCTTTAAACCTAAATTAGAAGGCATTACTTTCAGTATATCTGGCACTTTAAATAGTTGCCATGGTTCTTCTATCGGAATACGATTCGATCCCATACAAATCTTCCCATCCTGCCATGCATTGAAATACGGGTAGTTATATACCGGAGTGTCTGGGGTTAGGTTCTTGTCCTGTACCGCCCATATTTTTACTTGCGATAGGAATTGGTTCTCTACTTTGAAACGGTAGATTAACGCAGGGTATCCAACTATATAATCCCGGCTTTCATATATTATTGGGCCAATTGTTGGCTCTTTAAAAAGAAACAGGCTATATCTCTTGGGATCATTGGCATCTTGAATATGTTTGATTGTTCCGACTGGTAATAAGGGAGTCTCGAATGTTTCTCTATCTGCAACATCTCTTACTGCACTATTAAATGAGTCAATGAGATGGTGTATATTGATCTCCCTAAATTCTTTTTTGCCGTTATCTTCAAGTTCAATAAAGGCTCCATTTTCCTGGATGATAAGATGAATCATGCTGCCACCTCCATGCCTTCAGCTATTTTCCTGACCCTTATAAAAAAATCAAACAAATCTTCTCTAAAAGGCCATTCATCTGCGCAGAAATATATATGGCTGGTTGTTTCATTGATTCTCCTATAACTAAAACTGGTATCTTTAGAAATATCCTTAGCAACCTTTTCGCATATATCCACATATGCTGCCGGTAGCAGGATTTCAGCAACCTCAATTTCTTCATCTATATCACCACTGGGAATGTCTGGATATTTATCCAGAAAGTCTTGCCGGGTGTAAAATTCTTCAGCAATGATTATCTCTTGTTCTTCGGATAAACTAAAAATAATTGCTATCACACTGCAGAAATACACAAACCCGCTATCACAGCAGGGGTTATACCCAAAATACCTATCAGTGATATCTACATAGTCACCCAGTTCCTTTTTTATATGAAGAAGTGTTTTTAGATTATAAAGAGTGCCCAGATATTGGTCGATTATTTCTTCATTAAATCCATGATCTGAATACATCTGGCCACCCCCTAAACAAATTCCTGTGGTTTTGGTAACGGGGCTGCACGAAATTGCTGGAAATAGTGGCGATAAAGAGAATTTTTTTCTTCATTCGCCATGATATAACTAGCGACTTCGGTTGTACCTTCTTCCAGGGCACATAAATGTTCTTCGATATCCCATTCTATTTCAGGTATCGCTAATATTTCCTCGCTGATATATTCTTGCTCTAAAAGAGACATCAACTGCAAAACCCTTTGAGCTTCATCTCTTATAATATCAGGGATGTTATTACATGGTTCAGCTTTAGCTAATATCAAGCCATTAAGCTGAGAAATATCGAATACTTTCATAGTTCACTTCCTTTCCCCTTAAAAGGGATTTTGCCCCCCAAAATGAGGGGCAGTTTTTACATAGCTAAAGCCGCTTGCACTTCATTTTGAACCTGCATGCCTTTTATTCGGCGGGTAGGTTCACTCGGTACGGCGGTTTCAATAGGTATATTTTCAATAGATTCTGATTTCTTGTTACTAGCTTTTAGTCTTCGTTTGGCTTCTCTGTGCCGTAGCTGTTGTTCGGGTGAATCTACAAACTCTTTCAGTTTGCTCTCGGTGATTTCCCGAGCCTGGCGCACCTCATCCATAGCTTCACCTAAAATTAATTCATATTCCTCAACCAAGGACATTACTTTTTCCGCTTCGGTTTTTAAGTGTCCACTCACTCGCTGAGCGGTCTTAGTAACATCTGTGGAAACAGCAATATCGTCTTTTGCTTTATTAAATATGGCGTTTAGACGTTCTACAGCGTATATAACCGCATCAGTTTTTACTTTATTACTGACTTCGGGAGTGCGAATCACCGGCAGGGTGTCTGTTACAAAAATCCCTTCTTCATAATCGTTTAACCTTTCAGCTATCCTAAGTAGCCTTTCCAGTAAATCTTCCCTTGTTGCTGGTATGTTCCAGGTACTTAAAATTCGATTTACTGGATTGCCGGCATCCTGCAATACCTTTTGCACCAAGTTGTGAATCTGCATATCTGAAACAAGGTCCCGTTCCTTCTGAAACCGTTCGATAGCTGCCTGTATTCGTTCGCAAACAAAATCTGGGCAGGTATCAAATTCATACCCTGCCTCATACCCGTGATAAGCGACTATTGATTGACTATCACGGAAGAATTTAATTTGCGCTACCAGCTTTCCGTCTGTGGAGGTACGACTTTTTTTGTCAATTTCGGTGAGCTGGATATTGCGAACTATTGGGTCTGCTGATTCATCGATCAGGATCATATTGATTTTATATTTACGTCCGCTTTCTCTGTCATAGACATAACGTTTTGGTATATCCTGGCTAGCTCTACGGAAGGCATCTGCAGGAGTTGGCGGGTTAGGTGCATACTTCCCTAAATCTGCTTCATTCAGCAGCGGTATTAGAAAATCATACTTTATACCTCTTTTGCTTTCCTTCCGGGCATAAGCAAACCTCTTGCCGATATAATTGCTTTCAGCGTTTTCTACGCCAGTTACGTTATCCCATAATGATGTCATGGATTTTCCTCCTTTCGCCCGGCTCAGCCGGGCATTAAAATTCCCGGCTAAAGCCGTACTAAAGAGACAAAACTTTTGTTTAACTTACGCGATAACCAGATTCCAGTAGATTATCGCAGTATTCCCGTTCCCATGCCAAAGCCTTTTCTCGGTTTGCATTGGAATAGACTTCAGTTCCGTCAGGCAATGTGACAATCCATTCCTGGCGATCCGAACAAAATTCAACATTGGTTGCTCGTTTGATATCCAGGTAGCCAAGATTCTTTAAAGGGATCTCATCACTGTACAGCCCTTCTACTGCGCCTTCTGGACGTATAAAGAATTTAGCCATGTTACATCCCCTTCCTGGCATCTTTTAGTGCCCATTCTTTGATCTTAGCTGCTACTGAAGGGTGTGGCGATAACTCTGTTTTTACCGCATGACGTCTGGCCAATATTCCTAACGCCTTTTTATGAATTTCAAGTTCTTCTAATGCATCATGTAATGGGCTACCTTCATTAAGTTGCTGTTCAGCTTCGGCCAAACGTTCCGATAAGACTTGAATACTTCTTCTTTGAAGATCAATTTCTTCTTTGTACGCCGATATTTGATTTTCTAGTTCTTCCAGCTTTTCTCGGCCGATACAAACAGTATTTGTTTCCATCAAACTTCCTCCTTTAGTAATTCACCCTCGATATAATACTCCGGCTTATTTTCGGATTCATCTACTATTCCGAGAGTTTGTAGAAATGCAGTTGCATGAGTACAGGAAGTGCCGGTAAAGCCCTCGGCTTCTACTTTTAAATCGCCGGCTGGATTTACTGTTGTGATCACTTTTCCTTCCGGACTGGCTCCGGTAGTTTCATAAACAATGGTACCGTCTGCCAGGGTGTTTGTAATATACTGAAGTCCTTGCATTATTGCTAATTCTTCCAGTGCCGCACAATTATAAGCTTGCATGAATTTGCTGATTTTAGCTTCATTCATAAAAGCTTCAGCTTCCGTGTAACTCCATTCCTGACTTTGGATTTTTTCATTGAATAGCTTTTCTGCTTCTTTTAGAGCATCGGCATTTGCTAAATAATCACTGACGTGATATGCCCAAAAATCGGCAACTATTTCATATGTGCCATCCTCCTGTTTTTCAAATCCAACGTCGTATTCGCCTGGGAGTCTTAAAACAAGGTCGCAATGCGTCTCCTGTCCTGCATATCCTCTGCATTTTCGATTGTGGACCACCATGTAGCCCATTTGCGAAGCTGCCTTTTTAATAGCATCAACGCTATTAAATTTTGTTTTTACACTGAACCAATGACTCATTATTTTTACTCCTTTCCCCTTAAAAGGGATTTTTAAATCATTTCATGAGCTTTGAAACTGAAATATGTCCCATCGCCAACCACTACGTGATCCAATACCTCGATTCCGAGAATTTTTCCAGCTTGGTGTAAACTTTCGGTTACAGCCTTATCTTCTACAGACGGGGTAATATCTCCCGAGGGGTGGTTGTGGGCTACGATTATTTGGGCCGCGTTTGAAAGAATGGCCGTTTTAAATACCTCTCTGGGCGTTACAACAGCGTTCCACAAAGACCCGATTGAGATAGTTGAAATGTTATTCACTTTCCCTTTGCTATCAAGTGATAAACAAACAAAATACTCCCGATCCTTGTTTTCTAGAAACTCAGTCAAGAGTTTACAAACATCATCCGGCTCCTTAACGCTATAACAAAAGTCTCCTTCTTTAATTTGAATGATGCTTACAATTGATATTTTTTGCTTGTAGTCGCCAACATTCTCAAATAGAGTGCCTTCTGTCATCTTTTCACTTCCCTTCCAATAAAGGTACTCGCGTACCCTTTCCCTGCGTATATCGCAAGATATAATTTTAAAAAACTACATAAAAAAGACCGTGGCCGAAACTAAGTTCAAACCACGGTAATTAGGAGGTTTTAGACAATTAAAAAAGCCGCTTAAAAAGCGGCTGTTGACGGACACAAAAATAGCGACCCCAGAAATGAGACATTTTTGTTGTCCTTGGATTATTCTGGGATAAATACATTATATAACTTAATTTAGAAAAAAGAAAGGAGAAATCTATGAATATTCTCCTTTCTTTTAGAAGTATTTTAGCCAAATAGGACTAATTGACTATCTGCTTGCTGCATCAGTTTCTTTCGGCTGCTCCGAGACATTTGCGATAGATCGATGTCCTGTTCTGCCAGTATTTCACTAAGAGTTTTTAGCCTTACTGTATCCTCTATGGTCAGAACCTTCTTATTGATCAATGTTGCAACCTCCGCTTTATACGCGTTGAATATGTCATTTGAATTAACGGTTACAATGTTATCTTTCAATAAAGACAGTATATCTATCATATCTCCGGTATCACCAAATGAACGCAATCCTTCATTCGTCAGATTCCCTTCCAAAATTCCTGCTGCATTAAGCTTACTTCCCGTCAATTGGAAGCACTTCTCTTGCAGGGTATCTTTGTAGCAAAGGAAGATTACTTTGACTTCTGCATCCTGTCCTATTCTCCAACTACGGGCTGATGCTTGCCTTACTGTTGAGGGTATATATCCCGTTTGCATCCAGATTATTGTTGGGCATTCCAATAGGTCTAAACCCGTCTCAACTAATTCCGGATGACATATAAGGACATTTTTACCTTCAATATTCAGTTTGGCTTTTACATACGCTTCTCTTTTACGAGTGTTTACTGTAGTAGATCGCAATGTTTGTACCCTGGCTCCTGGTACCTGGCTGGCTACCCACTCTAGCCTCGGAAGGCAATCCTTTTTGTTAGTGTAGGTAGTGAAAACCAAGCACTTCCTGCCCTGGGCTAACTCGGCTTCTATGATGCTTTGTAATTCTTTCTCTTTGTTATATAGTTTGTTTTGATCTAGTTCTGGCAACGGTAAGTAAAAATTAAAATCAGGCTTTGATACACTGATATGGTCGGGGCCGTTGGCTAGGTCAGGATAACTCATGCACGTATGCAGCATTATCGAAGCCATCTGACTGCCGCCCTCTTTAATGGATTCCTTCAACTCCCATTCAATGTCTTTGTAATATCGAGCTAAATCTTCATCCATCTCAATTGTATTTACAAATTCATTTTTGGGTGGTAAATACGGTGCCACATCACTAAGTTTTAAAAATGTTGTGACTTCCAATAACCACTCAGGGAATGTATTAATCGTGTATCCTGGTAGTAACTTCAGTTGAGTACGAGTGTTTTTGGCTTTACTGGATTTACCGTAGGTACTGTCTTTGCTTTTAATGGTTTTCTGCCAGAATCCGTACTCCATCTGGAATTTCGACCTTGATTCTTCATTGTGCAAATAACCTAATTCCTTAAACTTTCTGGGATCCAAACGCCACAGTAGGTAATAAAGTCCATTTGCATAACCATCGGCCAGGGTACCTGTCATGCCGATAGTGTTTTTGCACTTGGCAACAAGCCCGCCAAACGCCAATCCTTGGGCGGTTGAGCCTTTGTACTTATGTGCTTCGTCACAGATATAATAGGCGAAAAAGTTTTTAGAAATACGCTTTTTGACTAACTCACCAATTGATACTTTACGATATCCTTTGCGGTTGTTATCAGCTTGCCAGAGAACTTCTTGACACTTCCTGCACTTATGATTAATGCTGGTATGGCTTTCAAAGTCTGCTGGATAAAGGGAGATCAGTATTTCATCCCCGTTTTCGTCTTTTTGGGGATAATCAAGCACCTCTCCGCATTTTGGACAGGTACATATGTCGATAAAACAATGCTCCTGTAATTCTACATCATAGGCTTTTTTCTTCTTCAGATTATACCCAGGACGGGTTATATAACTCCCCCTTAGTGCTTCATTAGAGAGAATCCAATATTCCGGTCTTTCGGGTACTTTTGGACTGTATCTGTATGCAGCATAAAATTCCTGCCAGGGCTTCAATGTTTTGTGATTGCCAAAAGTATACGTGATAGCTTCAGGCAATACCGTGTTTATTTCCCTAGCCCACTTTTCCACCAAATGACCGGGGCAAGTAACTATGGCACGATAAGGCACTTCGTTGCTATGATACTGACAAACTGCTATGCCTAAACTGGTCTTTCCCACCCCCATTTGGCCACTTATTAAGACATTGGAACTGTTAACCAGCCTCTTGGATGCGGCTACTGCAATATCCTTCTGCTGGGGGAATAAGGTCCTGCCCATCTTATCGAATATTTCACTATTGTAATCTCCTGGAGTGTGCAGGTAACTTACTCGGCTTCCTATTTTCTCCCCGATCTCACCCGAGAATTTTTCGATGTAATCGGCTATTCCTTCTACCCCTTCAAGGATATTGTTTGTTTCAATTTCATCACTGATAAACCGGCTGATTATTTCAGCAGCATTATCCCGAAAATCTGAAAGCCATACCTGATTGATATAGTAAAAACGAGTATTATCAGGCATGTTTCCCAGACATTCACATGGCATAAAATATGATATTTCCAGAGCATTGCCTAAAATTGATTCCATGCATTCTACATACCCTGGCTCTCCTGGTGTCGGACACGGGATGTTAAGGTCATACAAGTGTTTATAAAGGCTGGTGATCATATCTTCATGGTTTAAGCCAAAAATCAAATTCTCGCTATACATAAAAATCTGATAGCCCTGCTCGGTCTTTTGGGCTGGCGAGTTAATAAATGTCCCCCCAGGCTTATATATCCTGTGTGGATATTTTTGATCCTCTGCCCTTATATAAAAAGGCAGGGACCTTCTTGCCATGCTTGAGTCCAAAAACTTTGCCCTGTATGCCTTGATTGCTATCTCTGTACCGATCAATGAGATTGCTCTGATTTCGTTATTGTGTCGAACAATAAAGTCAGAAAATGTTTCTGGCATATCTTGTTCATAGAAACTATAAATCAATCTTTAACCTCCTTAGCCTACCCTTCAGGGTAGGCATTTGTTTTCCTACCCCGAAGGGATCAACTAAAGAACTTTAGGCCCATTTTGCGATGCGCTTGATAGTGACTTCTTTTTCCACTGTTCTTTTGTGGTGCTGGCCGCACCAGTTACATCTACGAGAATTTTTATTAATGGTAGTGAATCGGGTTTCATCCCCCATCCAAAAACCACTATGCTCTCGATCAAAGATACATCTACCGGATTTCCGGTATTCCTCCCAAAACCATTCGGTTATATCGATGTACCTGCCATATTCTTCCTGAATTGAGTATACGTATAGTTCGATTTTCCCAAAAGAAGCCATACACATAACTTCAAGAAGTTTCCTGCCTACCCACCCCTGATTATAGGGATATACCTTGGCAAAATAACACTGGCCCGGCAATACGCTCTGGTTAAGGGCAAATGGCTCATAGCTGCTATCCAAATGTGATCTGGTGTCCCACAGGATGCGAAATTGAATGAGATCACCGTATTTCTTTATGTCTCTCTCGGCCATTCGGAATAACCGATATAAATTCCAGCTATATTTATCGCTTTGCCCCTTAACCTGTGGTTTGATATCAGAAGATTGCATGATAATCTCCTTTCTTTTTTACTCAGGCTTCTCTTTTAAAAGATATGTGTAAAATACCTTTTTTTTGGGATCGTACACCCCTAAGATATTTCCACTTAAACGACTAGAACCTAAAAATAGTGGCTCTTTAATTTGCAGTTCTTCTAAGCCTGGGAAAACACGAGGACCCAATTTATACGTTGGGTGAACCTCTCTTATTTTTCTTATTGTCGGATACCGCATTAACTGCTCTTTAAATGTGAATGCGGACCCTTGATTCGGCGAAAAACTCAGGGTATTGTTCAAATGTGGATATGCCGCTATTACCATCACAATTACTTCTTCTGGGGTTATTTCTTTGAAAACCAGCATTGACATATCCCCATCTTCGCTAGAATGAATAAAATAATCTTTTTCCACCATGTAACTCCTTTCATATATTTTCCGTTTCGGATTTTATTGTAATTTTACATTGGTAGTTATATCCGATGTCAAAATGATACTCGGGAAGTATCTGGGCTAGTTCTCCGGAAAGTAACTCATGCTTAGTTCTCCCGATCACATTGAAACTGACCCGGCATTTACCGTTAAGTTCGATTTGTTTCTTCACCTCGCTCACCAGCTCATTGGTAACGGAATTTCTGGCAAATATCACATTATAAGTGCCATCTTCATTTTGAATATTGATTATTCAATCCTCCCTTTCGTAGTAAAAGCAAAATACTACATGTGTATTATTTTGACATTGGTCGCAAGAGTTTTTGCCATCTATGCAGCTATCAGTTTTCCTTAGTCTACAGCTATTACAGATGCACTCTTGACAAATAGAGCTATTGAAATAGTTCATACTCCCCTCCTATGCGGTATTTGTTTTAATATCACCAAACGGAATATAACTATCGAAATAGTTTTTTTCAGTTAACCCATTAATATGGGCTGTACGGCTATAAAGATTTACCCAATCGGTGGTATCATCCTGCAGGGTGATTGAAACATCATCTATGTCCAACATTCCGCTGCAAGTCGATGCCCAAGTTACTTCCCAGTTATGATTTTTTGAATCACTTACATAAGAGCCGATTTCGAATCCCATCTTGGCAGCAAATTCTCTTATCTCTCTATCCCTGAGAATTATTGATCGTTTCTGATCTTCTTGGGATAGCGTTATGAAAAATTGCGATTCGATTTCTTTTTCGGCTCGACTGCGTTTGTTTATAATACCCTGGGCTACTTTATGCCAATACAACCTATCTTTGAATAATTTTTTCCGCATTCTTTCCTCCTAGCAGATTTAAAACCTCGACGTTAGCTGCCCATAAGGTTATTCCTCTTCGATTTCTTCGATTTCTTCGATGTAACAACTATCAATGAATTTCTCTAATTGGGTGTCATCAAATTCATCGATGATGCCAAACTCATAGCAGAATTTCAAAAAAGTTCGAAACATTTCCTTTGCGGCATATCTATCTTCGCGGTTTTCTATATCCTCTTTACGCAACGCTTCTAAGCACTCTTCAAGTGCCTTTTTTGTGTTTCTGAAGCGACAGTGACTCATGTTTTGCGCCATTATGTTTCCTCCCTTACCGGATTTCTCGTATCCTGCTCCCATTTTCATCTGGCTCTCTGGTGAGAATATAAAAAACAGAAGAGGACGTTTTTCGGGTGGTATGAATCTCTTCCCCGGTATCCATATCAATGTCGGTCTTGGAAATTTCGTGGTTCTCATACCTGCCCGACAAGAAATGGCCCGGCATTTTGCCATCTATGTAACCCCCAACTGCAAGTAAGGCTAATAGAGCCTTGTCCATATAATATGGTGCTGTGAGTTTTTTAACGGCGTTTTTAGGCTTCAATTTCTCCAAAAACGATAGGGTTTTGCTTTCGTTTTCGGCTAAGACTGCATCGTAATAGTTCACTCTAAATGTCCTCACAAACCCAGGGTTAACATAGGGTATTGAATATATTGGGGTCTGTATGGTTTCGAGTTCGGGTATCTCAGCGGTTGTAATTCTTGCAACTTGATCTTCCCACCATTCCGATGATGCAGTTACTCTTTCCATTGGTTTTTTTACTCCAAAAATAACTACTTGCCGAAACTCCTGATATTCAGGTTCGGGATATTTGCATATCCTAACATTGGAGAAGTTTTCTAAAAGCACTTTTAACACTTGTTCGCCCCGATGCTCAAAAAGAGAAGTGGGTACGATGTAGCACAAAACGCCTTTAGGTGCGATATACTGTATCACACGCCCCAGAAAAACTTCTTCGTACCTATGGCCACCACCAGCAACCCAATCATACGGTGGATTCACGAAGGCAAAACCAAAAACCCGATTTGAGATAATCGAGTTCTCGAATGGCCCTGCAAGCACCTGTACGAAGGCTTTCTTCTTGGCTTCCAACGCTCTGCCTGTATGCAGCTCCATACCGAATAAGAAGTTACCTTCTGGACATATTTCCAGTAGTGCATCTCCAGGCCCGCAACAGGGATCTAAACAAGTAGTGCCTTTTAAGGGGAACTCGAGATAAGACTTAATAATTCTTCTGATCCTATCCTGTGTTGGGATATACTGCAGATTCGCTTGTGACGCAAGTCTAGCCATCCAAACACCCCCTTAATTCTTTGAAAAGGCTTTTGATCGTTTCGAGAAACGGCATCAGCCTTTTCTTTTCCTTGTTATAGTCCTCTGCCGAAGGCCACCCTGCCGATAGGCTGATAACTGGCTGCAGCTTTATATTGGAATCGGCTGCTAGTATTGTACCCTGGCATCTGAGACCATGAAGCAAAACGGCTAGTTCTGGGCTTTTTTCCCATGCCTTTGCTAAAAGTATTCCAAACAACCTTGATTCTTTGGGGTTAGATAGGTCCGGCCTGGGATCGACAAACTTTGTTTTCCCATCCTTTTTTACAAAAAAGTCAGGGGTTTTCATATAACAACAGCTCCTTCCCCGCGTATTTCGCAGGATTTATTTTGGTTTTTACCCAATAAAAAAAGCCCCCATTTCTGAGGGCTTCTTTTGATAGAATCTACTATTCGCCTTTATAGGTGATTTCAACTGGTGCATTGACAAGTTCAAAACCTATTCTTCGTATTTAAGAGGGAATGTTACTTGCCAATCTCCATTTGTTAAAGAGTTGCATGTCCAGAAATGACCGTAGAGTTCGTAGTTATTAATTTCACTTGGCGCAACATCAAAAATATACTCCTCATAGCTTCCGCTCCGTTCTGTATCCCAAAAAGAAACAGAGGCTTCGCTTCTAATTTCGTCACCGGCAGCGTTTACTAAATAGACATAACCATGATTGTCAGTTTCAAGGATGTTCTCATAATATGCCTGAATGTGGAGTTTTCCAGCAATGAAGCCAACACCTGTAACAGTGACACCGTCAATAGGAGAAAAAGATCCTTCGGAAGTTGCTGTTAAATAGTCAATGTATTTCGGCTTTTCGCTGATATCACCACTAAAACTCCAACCTCTCATATTTACATCGCTCTGCGTATGCGGAGTGAGGTTGAGGTTTAAATTAATCTGCGGGATTTTATCATGGTATTCCTGCTTGTTGCTAAGAAATTTATCAACTGTAAATGTGATTTTTTTTCCGCCAATTTCCTTTTGCCCCCATTGTGTGATGCTAATCAAAAAAGTTGCTGTATTGGTTTCTTCATCATAGCTTATCCTCTCACAGGTTGCGCTACTGGAAAAAGGTCTATTGATACTATAGCTGTCATATAGGTCGGTTGTTTCATCAATTCGTTCGCCGGTCATGTCTTGCATAGAGATGTATATAAGGGCTTTATCACCGTTGATATAAGCTGAAATGACTTCCATATTAATACCGTTGTCTTCGCTGGACATTCTAACAGGCTTGAGTTCCTGTGCAATTCTCGGAGATACCGCATACAGGATTTCATACACTGCTTGCACATCTGCGGCCGCCAGTATAGGTATAGCAAGAGTAAAAAATAGAGCAACAGAAGCAACCAATGCCACTATTTTTTTGGTGGAAAACCGTTTGCGTGTGAAAGAAATATTTTGAAACGAATAGTTCTCCGCTTCTTGGATATGCCGGGTGCTAATATTCCCGACGGAATGCGAAATATCTTCACGTTTCATATTATAAAACCTTCCTTTCGCAAATAAATTTGCAATTTCTCCCGAGTTCGGAAAAGACGGACAGTAACATTGTTGCTACTGATATGAAACCTTGCAGCAATATTGGATATGGAATCTGAATACCAATAGCGGCGTACGAACATCATGCGATTTTCTTTATCTAAAGTATCAAGGAAACTATCTAGTAGCAGCGTTAATTCCTTTGCTGCTAATTCAGTCTCTATATTGACCGATGACGCTAGGCATTCTTCCAGCTCATCCAAGGCAGCATCATAAAAACTATTTCGCTTAAGAGCAGTGTTCGCATGATATTTTTTAATAGAGAGGTTGCGGACAATGCGGCAAATATATGTCAGCAAAGGATTTGGATTTTGAGGCGGTATCGTATTCCATGCTCCCAAAAGAGCATCGTTGATACATTCTTCTGTGTCAAGATCGTTGTTCAAAATATTTCTGGCGACTTTTCTACATACTGAGCCATATTTATTTGATAATTCCATGATTGCCTGCTCTGAGCGCTCATAGAACAAGTCAATGATTTCATTATCGAGCAATATTACATCACCTTCCTTTTCGCCTCACCTATGTACTACTGATTAAAAGCGAAATATTATTTTGAATTAAAAATAATTTATTCCATCTAACGGGAGCCCCACGACAACATAAGTTGCTTTTTGTGAACACAGGTTGTGCTACAATGAAAAGCCGCCGCAGGAAATATCCGTTGTGGCGGCATCTTTGCCTTTCATCTTTCAAAGGGATATTCACAGCGACAGTTTTCAAAAATTTCGTTGCTCACCGTTCATAATCAGCTCCGCATACGCAGTACGCATGCAAATCAACCCATCCAGATCTAATCGTTCATATAGCAATGTTTTTTGAGCATTTCTGATACCACACCCACACTGGGCATGGTAGCGAGGTCTTGCTTTTATCCCTTATTCTTTGTCTTTGTTTCTGCTAACTTTTTATTGGCGTGATACTTCCGTTGCCTTGCAGCATTATGTGCTCTCTGGCATTCATCCTTTTTGCAGTAAAGCTGGCGGTTGTTGTAACGAATGAAAGCTTCTGAGCAGTGTAGGCAGGTAATTAGGGCACCTTCGTTCAGTTCTCTTGTTCGACCACCATCTTCTGGTGGGCCGAAGTCAACAATCATACGAGCAAGAGTGTACCAACAAATATCAAAGACAGAATGCACATCAGCGGCAAAGACCACTTGATTATTCCTCGGATTGATTTTCAACCTCATATGAAAATCCGGTATCATCTCCATCAACTGATCCCGTAGTTCTTCATAATAATCGAATGGCTCACGAGCAAACCATGTAGACTCTTGATGCTCTTGATGCATTGCCTTTTTCCGCTCGGCAATCATTTTATTAAGTAATTGCTGGGGATTGATTTCTCCTTTTTCAAGCTTATGTTCTTGGAAGTATTCTTCACGCTTATATTTTTCAAAATGCGGTAGACCTTCAAAGAACTTGCCTTCTTGCGCTAAATCAAAAGCATCGTCTCCATCACCGGCACATATTTTTTTTCTCAGCGTAATCCTATCAAAGTCAATATTTATTCAAAACATTAATTTTAATTTCTTATCTCGAAAGTATTGTCATAATATTACCTACACAAGATTATCAGCTGACCCTGACTTTGGTCATTATTTCCTATGAGTCCAGTTCCTCAAAAGAATAATCATTACAATATACACTAATTGTAGAATCGGAAGTAGTATACAGCTTTAAATGAATTAATCCTTCCTTGGAATTAATACCTCTGGTAACCTTTGTTGTTAAAATGATTTCTTTATTTTTATCACCTTTTACATCGAAATCTATTCTTTTATACTCGAATAAAGCTAGAGTAGCTTGACAATATTTTGCTTTAAAAGAAGCCTCATCTTTTTCTACCCCTTGATCAGTCAAGTGGTAGAGTTCAATAACAACACTTCTACTTTCTGGTCTAATAATAATATTCTTAATTATGCTATCATGAAAACTAATTTGTTCTAAATCAACCATTTTTTCACCTCAAGAATCAAATTTACTTATTATCTAACGATTGGGGGGTATATGATTACCATTTTCATCATGCCAATGATCTTGTCCTCTCCAGCCAGATTTTCCTTCTTCTCCTTTATCCCATCTTCTAACGATATTACCATCGCTATCTTTCCATTGTCTATGAGCATATACTGCCCCAAAAGCCAGCTCTAGAACCACCAATAGTGGCTCCTTCAGCTGCTCCCGCAAACGTACCTGTAGCAGCATCCCACGCCGCTGTTGGACATATTGTTATATGCCCGCTCGGATCAACATAAGCTACCGGATTATTCCCACAGTAGATATAGAGGTTCTGGGACAGGGGATTAGTCAGCGTTCCGGTATAACTGTCTTGGGTTATAAATCTACCTATGTTAGGGTCATAATACCTGGCTCTCAAGTAAAGCAATCCAGTTGATTCATCAGAGTATTCGCCGGTAAACTGCATCGGGTTGTAGCCGCTGCCGGAGGTGTCCCACAGGTTGCCAAAAGCATCATAGTCATATTCTAATAGAACTTCGCCGTACACCGAGGATACTACTGAGGTGCTGCCCAGTCCATCCTGGTGGTAGAATATGAGTCCGTCAGTCCCGCTACGTTCCAGCAGTCGGTTGCCGTAAATGTAATTGTATTCGTTGCCCTGATCATCGGCTTCTTCTATTTAGCGGGAAATATTGAAGTTTATATCATATACAAACTCTGTGGTTTTGTACACTGCCCCCGCCACTGTTTCACGTATTCGATTACCGTCCCCGTCATAGGAGAAATTGATCAGGTTGGTCCGTCGTCAATCTCTGCCAATCGGTTTTCACAGTCGTAGTAATAGTCCTTATTGCCCGCTGAGGTGAGGCAGCCGTTATCGTCATAGTTGTATGAGGTACCGTCCACATCTATCAGCTGGTTGGCGTCATTTAAGGATTTATGACAAGTTACCAGCTTATTGTTAATCCTTAATCTTCTACGCCCCCCCAGGATAAAATAGAAAATTCTAATTTTATATTAAACTCTGCCAATTCTTTAATGACATCTGATTCAAATTCAAAAGCAATTTGAGCAAAATCAGACTGGACATAAATCCTAAAAACAGCTTCGGTAGAAATGCTATTAATCTCATTTCTTAATGGTTTGAATTTTAATAACAGCCTTTTCATAGTATCATTGAGATTTTCAGAGTCTGTACCTTTTACTGTATAAACCCAAACATTAAATTTACTATCTCCGCTGGATTTACTAATAATTTCACCTTTTTTTATGGTCTTTGACGGAGTAATGTTTAGCAGACTTTCTAAGTATTCAATATCTAAGTTAATACTTCTAATTGTCAAACTGCAACTACTTGAACTAATCATTCTTAATCTACCCCCAAAAATTCTTTAGCTTTTTCGATAAGCTCTTGAAATGTATAATTTACATTACCTTGTCTACCTTCTTCATTTTTTATCGCTTCAATATAATCACCAAATTCTCTTCTTACTTCAGGCTTCATATCAAATTTTTTTGCCACTGCTTCAATTTGCCTTATATCTGCCTTTTTTGCGAACAATTGCAAATCAAAAATCGTTGAACCCATTTTAGTGCCACCACCACCAACAAGTCCCATTGTTATGTCCAAAGAATCTTGCTGGCGAAGAATTTCATCATATAGTAATCCATAATATTCGGGGTCAGTTTCACTAATTCCCTGTACTTTGAGCATCATTTTTGCTATATTCATACAATACTCAAATTCATCCATTTCACATTGCTTGTTATACTCTTCAATGGAATACCATATTTCTCCAGCTTTATTTTGGACCATTTCTTTAAATTCACAAACTGTTATATGCCCGTTGGGATCAGTATTGGCTACCGGATTATTCCCGCAGTAGACATAGAGGTTCTGAGACAAAGGATCAGTCAGTTCTCCGGTATAACTGTCCGGGCTTATGAACCTGCCGATGTTGGGGTCATAGTACCTGGCTCTCAAGTAAAGCAGTCCTCCGGTTTCATCGAAGTATTCGCCGGTAAACTGCATCGGGTTATATTCACTGCCGGAGGTGTCCCACAGGTTGCCGAAAGCGTCATAGTCGTATTCCAGGACTATTTCCCCGTATACCGAGGACACCACCGAAGTACTGCCCAGGCCGTCCTGGTGGTAGAATATGAGTCCATCTGTCCCGCTTCGTTCTAAAAGCCTGTTGCCGTAAATGTAATTGTATTCCTTGCCCTGATCATCGGCTTCTGCTATTAAGCGGGAAATATCGAAGTTTATATCATATACAAACTCTGTGGTTTTGTACACTGCCCCCGCCACTGTTTCCCGTATTCGATTGCCGTCCCCGTCATAGAAGAAATTGATAAGGTTGGTACCGTCGTCAATCTCTGCCAATCGGTTTTGACAGTCGTAGGAATAGTCCTTATTGCCTGCTGAGGTGAGGCAGCCGTTATCGTCATAGCTGTATAAGGTACCGTCCACATCTATCAGCTGGTTGGCGTCATTATATGTGTAATCTATATTATTGGCGCTGGTGCGGTTGCCCACTGCATCATAGGTATAGCTTACTGTATCGTGGTCAGGGTAATCTGCTTCGATAAGCTGGTAGACATCATCATAGCTGTATTCAGTTGTACCCCCGTCCTGGTCGGTAATACTCAATGGGTTGCCCATATTGTCCAGGAAGTAGCTGAATGATACAAAGGAATTCTCACCATATACATGGTCCAATACGGTCAGACGGTTGTTTTGGTCATAGCCGTAGTGTACTTCTAGTCCATTGCTCAGTATTTCCTGGCTTATAAAACCAATATCATTATACATGAAATAGCTGCTGTATACCGCATCGGATACGCTTTCTATCTGGTTTAGATCAGTGTAGCAGTAAAATATTTCTGTGCCGTCGGGGCATTCTATCTCGGTGATATTACTGTTGTCATCGTATTCATAGGATATGGTATTGCCGTCGCGGTTGACCTGGGTAAGCCGGTTTAGATCATCATAACTGTAATGAGTCGTTCCTTCTTCATCACTCATGGAGGTGCGGTTGCCGTTATCATCATAGCTTAAATGTACATCTGTCTGATCAGGATATTCTATTTGGCTTAAACGGTTGTTGGAATCGTAATTATATTCGATAATGCTTCCGTCCGCTTTTTCCAGCTGGGTGAGATTGCCTTCATCATCGTAACTGTATTCTACTGACTTGTTAAGTGGATTGGTCTTGTTAACTAATCGGTTGAGTTCATCATATTCATAGGTGGTGCTGTGCCCTAATGTGTCTTCTACTTCGGTAAGATTTCCGTTGGCATCATAGGTGTAGCTGGTTTCATTATCCAGGGCATTGGTAACGGATATCAGTTTATTTATGGCGTTATATTCATAATAAGTTGTATTGCTATTGGCATCAGTGGCAGAGATTACATTCCCATCTGCGTCATAGGTGTTGGTACTGCTGTAGCCCAGTGGAGTGGTGATACTTGTCAGCCTGCTGGCGTCATCGTATTCATAGGTCCAGGTATTGCCCAGAGCATTGGTTAAGGAGTTCCGGTTGCCCACCAGGTCATAAGCATAGGTGGTGGTATTATCCAGGGCATCAGTTATGGTTAATACATGTGCGTTTTCATCATAAATATAGCTGGTGGTATTGCCACGGGGATCGGTTACACTGGTCTTATTGCCCAGTTCGTCATAGGCTTAGCTGGTCTCATTACCCATCGCATCGGTTACCAGGGTTAAACGATTGAGGACATCGTATTCATATTCGCTGGTATTGCCTTTACGGTCGGTAAGGGTTAATATATTGCCGTTTCCATCCAGGATCAAGGTTTCACTGCTGCCATCCGGGTAAGTAGTCTCCAGGAGGCGTTCCAGGAAATCATATTCATACTGGGTAACATTGCTGTTCCTATCAGTGATTGAGGCCAGGTTGCCGTTGGCATCATAAGTGTAAATTATATCATTGCCCAGTGCATCCGTTATTGAAGCAATATTATCATTATCATTATAAGTAGTTAAAACCGTGTTTAGCCTGGGGTCGGTAATATTTGTCAGGTTATTGTTCAAATTATAAGTGTATGAGGTTTCATTCCCCAGTGGGTCAGTCACGCTCAGCAAGTTTCCTGCTACATCATAAGAGTATGTATAAGTATAGTCTTCTGGATCAGCACCGCTTTCATTGCCGCGGGAGGTGGTTATAGTAAGTTTGCGGCCAAGTATATCATAGGTATAGCTGGTGGTATTACCCATCGGATCACTGATTGATTCCAGGTTGCCGTATTGATCGTAAGTCATGATGCCCACATTGCCATTGGCATCGGTAATGCTGGCGACCTGGCCATAAGCATTATAAGTATAGGAAATAGTAGCCGTTTCTTCACTAACTTCCCTGCTCATGGTTAATAGATTGCCTTTGTTATCGTAGGTAAAGTCAGTAGCATAGCCTGCTGCGTCAGTAATTTTAACAGGATTGTTCAGGCTGTCATAGGTAGTAGCAGTAGTATATCCCAGGGGAGAGGGGTCGGTTTTGGTCAGTACATTACCCATGGAATCATAGGTGTAGGTGGTGGTATTGCTGTTTTTATCTGTTGCAGCCGTAATATTATTGTCACTGTCATATACTCTATTTTCACTGACGCTTTCCGGGTACAGCATGCCAGTGATCATATAATCGTCATTATATTCAAAGGTTACGGCGTATCCCATAGCGTCTTGCATGGTAGTCTGCTGGTTATCAACATCGTAAGTAAAGCTGGTGGTATTGCCTTCTCCGTCTCTTTGTTCCACTACCCGGGATAAAGTATCATAAGTGTTGTCAACCACAGTATTTCCTTCCGGGTCAGTTATAGTTTCCAGTCCGCACGTACCATAAGAGTATATGGTGCTGCCTCCGTTTGATCCTTGTACAGAAGCCAGGTTTCCGGAACCGTCATAGGTTAATTGAACTGTCCCCTGGGCTGGGTCAGTGATTTGTGATATGCGGTTATCCTGGTCATAAGTAAACTGCAGACTACGCCCGGTTGGTTCTATAACGCAGGTAAGCAGCGAGTTGGCATCATATTGCAGGTTGGTGGTGTTATTATTGCGATCAACTATTTGGGTCATTTTGCCATCGGCATTATAAATATACTTGATCTGATCTTTAAACAGCAGGGTATATGTGCCGTCACCATTATCGTCAAGGGTTTCAAAACATCCGTCCTGGGCTGTATAGATGCTATCGTTATAGGAGAACAAGGTGCTATGGCCATCCGGGTATAAGACCTGAATAGAATCATCTCCATTAAAGATTAAAAAGCTGTTGTAATTATGCTGCCAGCCTTTGCCCAGAGGACCGGAATAAACGCTGCGGGAGTTGTAAAACCGATTGAATTCCAGGGCTTCACTTATAGTGGGGATGCTTACATCCGTATTTTCATATGTAAAGTTACCGTTAACCGGATTAACCGGGTCATTGCAGGAAAGCCCGTTATACTGATTGCCGAGGGTGGCGAAGAAGTCAAAGTCTTCGTCTTCAATATCCAGGGTAAAACTGATATTGCTCTGCATATAGTTGATTCCTCTATTAGGCGTATATTCGTATAGCTTAATATAATAAGTACCAGGAGTTAGGGTAATCACATGTTTTCCAGTAGTTGTAACCCCATAATATACAGAAGATAATTGAGTAAGGTTAGAATTGTAAACATTGTATCGAAGTAATCCGCTGTTGTTACTAATACTTCCTATCAGACTGCAGGTATGGTCTACAGTGATTTTGAACCAGTCTTCATCGTTCCTTGCTTCTATGCCTATTCCTGTTAATGTCTGCCCTGGAGTAAGTTCATAAGCATTTTGGTAAGTATCATTGTTTTCATAACTATCTTGTTCTCTTATATCTATTTTGAGCGATATATTGCTCTGCATATAGTTGATTCCTCTATTAGGGGTATACTCGTATAGCTTAATATAGTAAGTACCAGGAGCTACTTTATACCCATGGCTCCCAGTAGTTGTAACCCCATAATATACAGAAGATAGCTCTGTGAGGTTTGAATCATAAACATTGTATCGAAGTAGTCCGCTATTGTTACTAATACTACCTATAAGACTGCAGGTATGGTCTACAGTGATTTTGAACCAGTCTTCATCGTTCCTTGCTTCT
>LNQE01001866.1_pt1 | contig 37209 bp, 31 predicted proteins | sample 603111 | NCBI WGS metagenome assembly LNQE01 (sample SAMN04260313, study PRJNA301899) | hydrocarbon metagenome | isolation source: hydrocarbon-contaminated ditch | place: Germany: Bremen | collected 1998
AACCGCCATTGAATGATGCAGCAGGTTCTCACTTTTCAGATGCTGTTTGAGCAGTTCCAGAGCTTTATTTCTGTCCATTACTAAATCCCCCTGTTATCTATTTTAGATTCACTTTCCATAAATTCGACCAATTCATGTACCAAAATATTCTTCTCCTCATCCATAGTAGCAATATGCCCTGACTTAGGCAAGGTAACCATTTTGACCCGGCTGTTGGGCAGGTGATCTTTAATGTATTCGACACTTCCACTACGTACCGCACGGTCCCTCAAAGACTGCACCAGCATCGACGGCAGTCGGAGCTCTTCCAACTCTTTTATAATGGTGTTTCTAAGCTGGGTAAGACTGGTGTATGCTCGGACTGGATAACAATTGTAATCGAATCTTCCCTTCCGGGCCAGTTCATCATCTTTCCGGGCTCCTTTGGTAAAGTAGGGCAGCATATGCTGCATAAGCGGAGCTGCGGCAGATAGCAGTCGGTACTGGGTAAAAACCGGGGCATTGATTGCTACCACCCCGTTTAACCCCTGCAGGTGGATCCCGGCATGCAGGGATAGCAGTCCTCCCATGGACAGGCCGGCTACAAAAACGTGCGGGTATCGCTCCAGGAGTTTTTCTCCCTCTTCCTGAACCGCTTCGTACCAATCCTGCCAGGTAGTAGTATTCAGATCGGCGGGGTGGGTCCCATGACCAGGCAGCAGTATACCGCTTACAGTGCAGCCATTTATCTCGTGCAGCAACTCTGCAGTAGGTAGAAGTTCTGAGGGTGATGCAGTAAAACCATGTAGAAAGAGCAGTGCATTATCGGTTTTTCCTTTAAAATAAAAGGGTTTTGCTTTAGGATTGACTTTTTTCACCTTATCGCTTCCTGAAAGTTTCTTTACTAAAATTATACACATAAAAGCGAGCAGATAAAAATCTGCCCGCTTATTAGAACCGTTTACGTACAGTATTTTTTTACAACAGTGGAGCAATAAAAACTAATGATACTATGGCCATCAGTTTAAGCAAAATATTTAACGAAGGCCCGGCGGTGTCCTTACAGGGGTCACCCACGGTATCGCCAACCACTCCTGCTGCATGAGCATCACTGCCTTTACCGCCATAATTGCCGGATTCAATATATTTCTTGGCATTGTCCCAGGCTCCTCCAGCATTAGCCAGCATGATCGCCAGACATACTCCAGAAGCTATAGATCCGGCCAGCATTCCAGCTAGTGCTTCGCCCTTCAGGAACAACCCTACCAGTACCGGTGCGATGATGGCCAACAGACCTGGCACTATCATCTCCTTGATGGCGGATCTGGTGCTGATGTCTACGCAACGGGCATAATCTGCTTTGGCGGTTCCTTCCATCAACCCGGTGATTTCCCGGAACTGTCTTCTAACTTCTTCTACCATCTCCGCTGCTGCTCTTCCTACCGCTCCCATAGTCAGGGCACAGAAGAAGAAAGGCAGCATGGCGCCTATCAGAACACCTACCATAACCATGGGGTTCAGCAGATTAACTGATCCGATTCCGGCTACCTGAGAAAAAGCACTCAATAAAGCCAGCGCAGTCAGGGCGGCAGAACCAATTGCAAATCCTTTACCTATAGCAGCGGTAGTATTTCCTACCGAGTCCAATCTGTCAGTAGTTTCGCGTACCTCGTGGGGTAGTTGAGCCATTTCGGCAATACCACCCGCATTATCAGCTATGGGACCATAAGCGTCAACTGCCACTACCATACCGGTAGTAGCCAGCATTCCTACAGCTGCCAGGGCGATACCATAAAGGCCTCCGGTCTGGAAAGCTATAGCAATCGCAGCACAAATAATCAGGATGGGGATAAGAGTAGAAAACATACCTACTCCCAATCCGGAAATGATTACGGTTGCAGGCCCGGTTAAAGCAGATTTGGCAATATCTTTGACCGGTTTATATTCATCAGAAGTATAGTACTCGGTAACCAAACCGATGACGGTTCCTGCTACCAGTCCTGCCACTAGAGACCAGAATACTCCGAAATAGGCGGCCGGCAGAAGAAACTTAACGGCAAAATAAGCAATAACTACCAGGATTGCTGCTGAGCTGAAAGTCCCAGCGTTCAAGGCCTTAAGCGGGTTGGTCTTTTCATCGGTCCTTACAAAGAAGGTACCTATAATAGATGCTAGTACTCCTCCGGATGCTATAACTACCGGCAGGAATATTCCTCCCACACCATACAGGGCCAATCCAACTGCACCCAGAGTCATGGCGGCGATAATAGATCCGACATATGATTCAAACAGGTCGGCACCCATTCCGGCCACGTCACCTACATTGTCTCCTACGTTGTCAGCAATGGTAGCCGGGTTCCTGGGATCGTCTTCTGGAATCCCTGCTTCAACCTTACCTACCAGGTCAGCTCCGACATCAGCGGCTTTAGTATATATCCCTCCGCCTACGCGGCCAAACAGGGCTATAGAACTGCCCCCCAGAGCAAATCCATTAACTATGGATGGTTCTCCAAAAATTATGTACAGTATTCCCAGTCCCAACAGGCCTAATCCGGAAACTGCCATCCCCATTACTGCCCCGCCGGAAAAAGCTATCCCCAGGGCGGCGTTCTGTGAAGTCCGGGCAGCATTAGCAGTTCTGACATTAGCCTTGGTAGCTACGCTCATTCCTATAAAACCAGCTGTAGCAGAACATACGGCACCTACTAGAAAACAGATGGCTGTCTGCCAGGCGTTGTTAGGCAGAGCCAAACCGAGCACCAGGAATACAAATAGAACGAAAACTGCCAGAGCCGTATACTGCCTTCTTAAAAAGGCCATGGCCCCTTCATGGATATGTCCAGCTATTTCAATCATTCTTTCATTGCCGGGATCTGCTTTGTTTACTTTTCCGGCCAGATAAACCGCAAAGAGAAGTGCAACTGCTCCTGCTGTGGGAGCATAAAGCGCCAGGTTTTCTAACACAATAATAAATCCTCCTTATATAATATAACGAAGTGAAATCAAGGTATCGTTTCCTTGTTATAAATATTAATTTCTACAGTATGGCAATTACCAGCGTTATTATCATAAAAGCTGCCACCAGCCAGGCTGTAATCTTAGCCAGCAATTCATCCAGGCCTTTCTTTTTGCCGCCAAACAGTGCTTCACTTCCACCTGCGATGCTGCCTGATAAACCAGCACTTTTACCTGATTGAAGCAATATAGTGGCAATCAACCCCAGTCCGAGCAGAACCTGAATAACCAGGGCTATAGTTTTAAGCATGATTTCACCTCCGTTTCGAGCATCCGTCATTAAGCCAAAATATATTTTATCACATTAATATTGCTTATAACAAGATGCTCTTGAATTAAGCCCGAATACTGTAGAAAACATCCTTGCCCCGATACTGAGCAAAAATATCTAATTCTTCTTCTATCCTCAGCAACTGGTTATATTTAGATACCCGGTCAGTCCTGGCTGGAGCGCCGGTTTTGATCTGGCCGGCCCCGGTGGCTACGGCAATATCAGCAATAATGGCATCTTCCGTTTCCCCGGAACGGTGGGATATGACACAGGTGTATCCGGCTCTTTTGGCCATATTCATAGTATCCAGGGTTTCACTCAAGGTTCCGATCTGGTTGACTTTTATCAGTATACTATTGGCAACTCCTGTTTCAATCCCCCGGGCTAATCTTTCGGTATTAGTCACGAATATATCGTCTCCGATCAGCTGGATTCTGCTTCCCAGCCTATCAGTGAGCTTTTTCCAACCTTCCCAATCGTCTTCAGCCAACCCATCTTCTAGAGTAATGATGGGATATTTATTGACCAGACCTTCATAAAAATCTATCATTTCATCGGAAGTCAATACCTGATTGGTGCTTTCCAGATGATATTTACCTTCTCTATATATTTCACTGGCGGCTACATCCAGGCCGAGATATATGTCCTGCCCTGCCTTATAGCCGGCCTGCTCGATAGCTTCCATTATTGCATCCATGGCTGCCTGGTTAGAGGGCAGGTTAGGAGCGAATCCCCCTTCATCACCAACTGCAGTTGCCAGTCCTTTGGCACTAAGTACTTTTTTCAGGGTATGGTATACTTCTACTACCATTCTTAGCCCTTCCGCAAAGTTAGGGGCTCCGGCTGGTATTACCATGAACTCCTGAATATCCACATTATTATCGGCATGTTTGCCGCCATTCATTATATTCATATGCGGGACCGGAATCTCTCGAGCGTTTACTCCGCCGATATACTGATATAAAGGAACACCCAGATAGTCAGCGGCGGCCCGGGCTGCTGCCAGCGAAACGCCCAATATAGCATTGGCTCCCAGCTTGCTCTTGTTCGGGGTGCCATCCAATTCAATCATCAAAGTGTCGATATCGATCTGGCGGATGGCTTCCATGCCTATAATTTCTGGACCGATGATTTCATTTACATTTTCAACTGCTTTTAATACGCCTTTACCATCATACCTTTTTTTATCTCCATCGCGAAGCTCAACTGCTTCATGGGCACCGGTAGAGGCCCCGGATGGTACTATAGCTCTGCCCATGGTGCCATCTTCCAATACTACTTCTACCTCTACCGTAGGATTCCCGCGGGAATCCAGAACTTCTCTGGCATATACGTCTACTATTACACTCATTATTTTTTACCCCTTTCATTAAACAAATCTGCTCTAATATTTATCCGGTTATGGATCATCATCCACCCTCGATCAAGGTCTGGCCAGTCATTTCCGGGGGTATATCAATCCCTAACAACCCCAGGATAGTCGGTGCAATATCCTGCAGCGCCCCTCCTGACCTCAAATGGCATTCTCTATGCTGATCTGATACCAGTATGAAAGGCACCAGGTTGGTGGTGTGAGTAGTTAAGCAGCATCCGGATTGCGGACAGACCATCTCTTCACAGTTGCCGTGATCGGCAGTTATAAGTACTATTCCCTCTTTTTGCAGTACACATTCCACTACTTCCTGCAGGCATCTATCAACAGTCTGTACCGCTTTTATCGCAGCGGGCAGGTTGCCGGTGTGGCCGATCATGTCCGGGTTGGCATAATTCAAAATAATAACATCATAGTAATCCCGCTCCAACTCTTTGATAACCTGTTCAGTTACTGCTGCTGCACTCATTTCAGGCTGTAAATCGTAGGTTTCCACCGGTGGAGATGGTATCAGTATCCTATCTTCACCCGAGTTGGCCTCTTCCACGCCGCCGTTAAAGAAGAAGGTGACATGGGCATATTTTTCGGTCTCGGCGATCCGCAGCTGTTTCTTGTCCTGCTGAGCGAGCCATTCGCCCAGAGTATTATCCATGCTCTGAGGCATAAAGGCTATAGGCGCACTTAACTTGATATCGTATTGGGTCATACACACATAATGAATAGCTGGCCATTTGACTCTATCAAAGTCCTTAAATTCAGCATCCACCAGGGCATGACTTATTTCCCGGGCCCGATCGGCCCGGAAGTTGAAAAATATTATACTGTCTCCTGACTCAATGGTTCCCCGGGGCAATCCATCGTCATCGATTATAACTACCGGTTCTATAAATTCGTCGGTGATATCAGCCTGATAACTTTTTTCAATAGCTGACAGTGGGTCCAGGGCTAGGTGACCTTCCCCCAGAACCATGGCGTTGTAGGCTCTTTGCACCCGGTTCCAGCGCTTGTCCCTATCCATAGCATAGAATCGCCCCATCACAGACGCAATCTTACCAGTGCTTAATTCCTGCATTTTCTCCTGCAGCTTCTGTACATATTTTATTCCACTATGAGGATCGGTATCTCTGCCATCCAAAAAGGCATGTACTAATACTTTCGATATATGCTGACGCTGGCAAAATTCCAGCAAGGCATAGATATGGTCCATATGGCTGTGAACCCCACCATCTGATACCAGTCCCATCAGATGCAAATTTCCCCCACTATTTCTGACCTCTTGGGCTGCGGCTAGAAAAGCCGCATTATCGAAAAAAGATCCCTCTTCAATAGCATTGTTAATACGGGTTATTTCCTGGTATACAATGCGGCCGGCACCCATATTCAAGTGTCCGACTTCAGAGTTGCCCATCTGTCCCCAGGGCAGACCTACATACTTACCAGAAGTATTCAGACAAGTATCCGGATACAGCCGTTTCAATTTATAGTAATTTTCCGGGTTAGCCAGGGATATGGCATTACGGGGGCATTCCTCCCCTTCACCCCAGCCGTCCAGGATCATCAATACCAGAGGTTTCTTATCCATTTCCAACCAACCTAACTATATCAGCAAAAGGTACAGCATTAAGACTGGCCCCCCCTATCAGGGCTCCATCTATATCTTCCTGCTGCATAAACTCTGCTATATTCTCTTTTTTAACACTACCACCATATAAAACTCTTACTGAGCAGGCCAGGTTCTGGCCATACTTGTGTCCTATGGTCTGGCGGATAAAACTGCTCATCTGCTGGGCATCCTGTCCGCTGGCATTAATTCCGGTACCAATAGCCCAGATCGGTTCATAAGCAATAACCAGCTGTTCCCCCTGCTCCAGCACTAAGTCCTGCAGGGCCAGATTCAGCTGTTGACTGACTACCTTTTCGGCCTGCCCGGCTTTTCTTTCCTCCAGCGTTTCTCCAATACACAGAATTGGAATCAGTTTCGCACTGCAGGCAGTGATCAACTTCTTATTAACCACTGAATCAGTCTCGCCCATGACCTGCCTTCTTTCCGAATGCCCGATTATTACGTAACTACATCCAGCATCGATAAGCATGGCAGCCGATATCTCTCCGGTATATGCACCGTTATCCTCCCAGAATACGTCCTGCGCACCCAATTGAATGCTGGTACCAGCCAGCATTCCGTGCATTTCATATAGCATAGTATAAGGGGGACATACCAGCATTTGGGCGGTAATTTGCTCCTGGAGCAGAGGATGCAACTCCCTGGCAAAATTTCGAGCTTCACCAAGTGTTTTATTCATTTTCCAATTGCCTGCTATCAACGGTATTCTCATCTAACCACCCCTATATGCTTGACTCCCCTTTAATTCTCGCAAACGGCCACCCCGGGAAGAGCTATTCCCTCCAGAAACTCAAGGGTTGCTCCACCCCCGGTAGAAATATGGGTTATACCTGCTTCTAAACCTAGATCGTGAACTATGACACTGGTGTCGCCTCCACCTATGACTGTAGTGGCAGGTGAATCAGCCAGAGCCCTGGTGATAGCCATGGTACCATTGGCAAATTGTTCATATTCAAATACTCCCAGTGGACCATTCCATACCACTGTCTGCGCTTCTTTAATCAAATTTTTAAAGTTCTCTATAGTTTTGGGACCGATATCAAGTATCATCTTATTCTCGCTTACCTCATCCACAGTCACTATCTCAGCAGCCGCCTGAGCCGATATTTCATCCGCTACTACCACATCCTGAGGAAGTACCAGCCGTACGCCTTTAATCTGAGCATCCTGCATCAATTTTCTGGCTTCCTCCAGCAAACCATCTTCACAGATGGATTTACCGATAGGTTTGCCCTGAGCTTTCAAAAAAGTATTGGCCATGCCGCCGCCAATCAAAATAGTATCCATTTTATCCAGCAGATTATGGATCAGACCTAATTTATCAGCAACCTTAGCCCCCCCCAAAATAGCCATCCTAGGTTTCATGCCATCCTGCAATGCTTTTCTTAACATGGCCACCTCGTTTTCCATGAGAAAACCTGCATAAGCCGGCAGGTAATCAGCAATGCCGGTAGTTGATGAATGAGCCCGATGGGCGGTCCCAAAGGCATCGTTTACAAAAACATCGCCCAGGGAGGCCAGTTGCCTGGAAAATTCGGAGTCGTTTTTTTCCTCCCCTTCATAATATCTTACGTTTTGCAGCAGAAGCACTTGGCCGTCCTGGAGTTTCTGGGCCTTCTCTTGTACTTCTTCTCCTAAACAGTCATCAGCCATGATTACGGGCATATTCAATAGGGATGCCAGGTGTTCTGCTACCTTATCCAGACTGTATTTGCCATTTCTCTTTCCCTGGGGTCGGCCGAGGTGGCTCATCAGTATTAGTCGACCACCCTGCTGTAACACATATTGGATAGTGGGTAAGGCGGCAGTAATCTTAGCATCGTTCAAAATGTTGTTTTCTTTATCAGTTGGCACATTGAAATCTACTCGCATCAATACTCTTTTTCCTTTGATCTCCAGATCGCGCAAACTTCTCACTATTACACCTCCGTAATAATCAATTTCATCGAAGCCCGCCTATATATGAGACTGCATCGACAACCCGCACAGAATATCCCCATTCATTATCATACCAGGCGATAACTTTTGCCATCTTATCACCCATGGTCATCGTCAATAATCCATCAACTACCGAAGAATTGTTCTCACCTCTATAGTCCGATGATACCAATTCCTCCTCGGTATATCTTAAAATCCCCTTCAGCTCGTTTTGACTAGCCTGTTGAAAGGCATTATTAATATCTTGAACCGAAGCAGATTTGCCTAATTGAACGGTAAGGTCCACCAGTGATACGGTTGGCGTTGGTACTCTTATAGCTAATCCATCGAATTTCCCATCCAGTTCTGGTATTACCAGTCCCAGAGCACTGGCCGCACCTGTAGTAGTTGGAACCATAGACAGGGATGCAGCCCGGGCTCTTCTGAGATCATCATGGGCCAGATCCAATATACGCTGGTCATTGGTATAGGAATGAACGGTAGTCATCATACCCCGTTCAATACCAAATTGATCCAAGAGCACTTTAGCTACCGGAGCAAGACAGTTAGTGGTACAGGACGCATTAGAAATTATCTGGTATTCAGGGAGACATTGCTGATGATTCACCCCCATCACCATAGTGAAGTCGATGTTCTTGCCCGGTGCAGTTATCAAGACCTTTTCTGCTCCCGCCTTCAGATGCTTGGAAGCTTTGTCTTTACTGCGGAAGGCCCCGGTACCTTCAATGACTATCTGTACTCCCATTTCCTTCCAGGGGAGCTTCTCCGGATCCTTTTCCGATAAGTACTTGATCTGCTTCCCGTTGATCACCAGACTATCATCCTGGAAACTGACTTCTCCCGGATAAGTACCATGTATTGAATCGTATTTAAAGAGATGGGCGGAGGATTTGGCATCCCCCAGATCGTTGATCGCAACAATATCCAGGTCATCTCTGTCCAGGGCTATTCTTTCCACCAGTCGTCCAATACGCCCAAAACCATTGATAGCCGCTTTGATTTTCATCATGACCACCCTTTCTAATGAATTATTCTTATGATTTCCCTGGCAGCTCCCTCATCGGTTATCAGGACATCCAGCTGCCCATGCCCTAACACTGCTTTGATAGCCTCAGCCTTCTGTTTACCTCCCGCCACAGCAACTACGGTTTCAATATTGCTCAAATCACTCATTTCCAGTCCAATACCCGGAACTTCATATACTATATTGCCCTTTTCATCAAAATAATATCTAAACGCTTCAGCCACAGCATTTTTTTCCTTTAACATGGAGATGATAGGCGGAGATAGTCCTCGCCTGTCCGCCATCTCCATTGCTGGGCCAATTCCATGTATTAAAATACTGCTGGTTTTAATAAGCTGCAGCATATCTTTTATGTGTATATCTTTTTTCAGCATTTCGGCGGTATTCTCTTCCATATTATCGGGAATGTGCAGAAGTCGGTACTGGGCCCCCAGGCTGTCAGCAATATGAGCGGCTATGGTTCCCGCCTGCTGTCCCAGGCCTGCTCCCAGGCCACCCCGGGCCGGGACCACCAGAACATCTCTTATTTTGATACTCCCATTCATAGCTGCTGCCATTTCGGCCAGGGTTGTACCCCCGGTTACAGCCAGGACACTATGGGGTCGAAGTATTTTTTTCAGATAGCTTGCGGCAGCTCTGCCCAGATCCTTTTGGCTAAGATAATCTTCACTGGAATCCCCGGGCACAATGATTGCCTCCCGGATATGGAAGTTTGCTTTGATTCTCTCTGCCAGCGGTTGGATACTTAACAGGGAGGGGATGATTTCACTTATTTCTCGGAGCATTTCCCGGCCGGATGTGCTGATATTTATACCTGCAGATGTGGTAGCCACTGCCCCCCGGGCTCTTAATTTATCGATCTCGCTGCGGATGGTCCTTTCGGAGAAATTAAGGTCCTTGCACAACTGCCGTCTTCCTATTGGTTCATGGTAATAGATATGCCTTAATATTTGATATCTGCTCTCGATTATAGATATCGCCTCTGGAGCAAAGCGTTCCAGGGCCAAAAGCATTTTATCCATTCTTCAACCTCTATCTATTTGATGTATATCATGTTAGCTTGCGGGGCAAAATTTTATATCAGGGGCATTTTAGTCCCGCCCAAAATAATAACGTCCTTTAAAACTTTATTTAATATATTATATCATATAGCCTGCTGAATGATGTATCCTATATAGCACATAAAAATAGTTTGCAGGTATACTAAAAGACAGCAAAACTATGTCTCTTCTTTTATCCCCGGGGCTATGTTACATGTCTTATTCAATTCTGATTGGTTCTATCCTAAACTTGATGCAAAAAACTGCACCCGGGAGATGCAGTTTTATATCATATTTAATAGTATTTTCCCATCATTCATAGATATTTTCAATCTCATGTTGACAAAGTCAGCAAGATGCCAGACCGACGACGGGAGCCCCTAGGCCACAATTACTCGTGTGCCCGACCTAATTTTGAGCGATCAAGGCGGCATGATAAAATGTTATTAATACCTCTTACGAGCCATGGTAGAAGGGATTCTCATTTCCTGGCGATACTTAGCTACCGTTCGCCTTGAGATCCTGATCCCCTTCTGTTTTAATAATTTGGATATGGCCTCATCACTTAATGGTTTGCTGCTGTCTTCGGCACTAATAATTTCTTCCAGCATATGTTTTATACTCTTGGAAGAGACTTTGCTGCTTCCATATGACTCCACTCCGGTGCTGAAAAAGTATTTCAGTTCAAATAAACCCTGGGGGGTCTGAATATATTTATTGGTAGTGGCCCGGCTGACAGTTGATTCATGTACATCAACGGCCTCTGCCACTTTACGCAGGTTAAGAGGCTTCATATATTCTACTCCATTATCCAGAAATTCGGTCTGAATGTCTACTATGCTGCGAGCCACTTTATAAAGAGTCATGCGTCGCTGTTCAATACTGCGTATAAGCCATATTGCGGAACCCATTTTGTCTTCCAGATATTTTTTAGCATCCTGGGAAAAGTTATCGGTTTGATGCAATATTCGTTTATAAACATTATTTACTATCAATCGGGGAAAGTTCAAATCATTTACTATTACTACGTATTCTCCCTCTACCTTTTCAACAAAAACATCCGGCATGATATACTTTACTTCGTCGTAGCCGCTGTATTGTAGTCCTGGTTTGGGATCCAGGGTCCGTATGAGGTCGCATACATCCTGAACCTCGTTTACCGATATAGACAGGGCCTGAGCTATCTTATTAAGTTTGGATTTGGCCAGGTCTTCCATGTGATGTTTGATAATGCGGGTAGCTATAGAATCTTCTTTGTTATAATAACTGAGCTGCAGCAGCAGGCATTCCGATAAATCACGGGCTCCCACCCCATGGGGGTGAAAAGATTGTATCATTGTTAATACTTCTTCTACTTTTTCAATTGGCACCTTCAGATTGGCAGCTACTTCATTCAAATCTACACAGAGATATCCCGTTCTATCGATACTGCCAATCAGGTAATTGCCTATAACCAAATCGGGTTCTTCTGTGCTGCTCAGTCGAAGTTGGAATTCCAGATGTTCATAAAGGCTAGGTCTTTTAGTGAGGAAGTTCTCCAGCGACGGGCTTTCTTCCCGGTTAGCAGGAGTATATTCAATATCCCGATCGTTGTAGTACTCTACCATTTCTTCTATCTTATTATCCGTTTCAGGGCTCACCTGCTCAGCTTCGTTGTTCTCTTCAGGCTCTTTCACTTCCAGGAAGGGATTTTCCTGGAGTTCCTGCTCAATATACTCACTCAACTCGATGGTAGACATCTGCAGGATAGCGATAGCCTGACGCAATTCAGGAGTCATCATTAATTTCTGCTGTTGTTCCAAGAAAACATCCTGTGTCAGCCTCATCTTTGTCCCTCCGCTTCAAATACTATCCATATGCTTATATTCGTCATAAAATTACAAGTTCCTGCTTATTACTGCTCTATAGCGGCTTGTTCTAACATTGATTCGAGTTTCCTCATCCTATAAGCTGCTCCAGATTTAGTCAAGGGGGGCTCCAGCATGGCCCCAAGTTCCTTCAATGAATAATCCGGGTATTCAACTCTTAGTATGGCCAGTTCCCGCAGATTGCCTGGGAATCCCTCCCAGCCGCTTGTTTCCACATACTGTTTGATCAATTCTACCTGTCTTAGTGAGGCATCTACCGTTTTAGCCAAATTAGCCGTTTCGCAGTTTACCTGCCGGTTAACATTATTACGAACTGATTTTAATATACGGGCATTTTCAAAGTCTAGGAGGGCTTTGTTAGCTCCTATTAAACGAAGGAAATCGACTATTTTTTCTCCTTCTTTTAGATAGATGACCAGATTATTCTTTCTCTCCACAATTCCCGCCGGCAGTTCATATAGACTCATCAATTTCTTGATATCCCCAGCCATCTTGCTATCATTACATATCACTTCCAGATGATAGCTGCCCTCGGGACGGTTGATAAAACCCCGGCTTAAAAACAAACCCCTCAGGTAGGCTCTCTTACAGCACGATTTTCCTATTAGAGCCCAGTTTATCCTGCTGCTTATTCCACCCTGTCGATTCAGGTTGATGCTGGGCGCCAGAGACGGGAAATCATTGGCGTCTATCTCAGCACTGACTATATAATAACGATTTTTGCGGAAAAATCTTCTTGTTGCTACCTCTACTGTAGATTGGAGACCATATACGTTTTTTAACATCTTAAAGACTTTCCTGGCTGTTGCTGCATTATCCAGGGTAAGGCTCAGGTTATACTTATCATCTTTTAGCGATAGGTTGCCGCTGCTCATAAATAATGCTGAAAGCTCCGCTTTCTGACAGCAGTCTTTTTCACCTATTTCTCGTGCCAGCTCATTACGAACATCATTGGAAAAACTCATATCCTTCTACCCCTACGATGTTTCTTTGATCAGTTCCATTATGGCTTGGGCCAATTTATCAGGATCATGCCACGCAACTTCATCATCAGAGACTAGATCATGCTTTAGGATTTTAATACCCATGTTCTGTATGTCTTCATAAGCCGGTGGTACTGGAATCGCTTCTTCCCGCCGGTATCGCCCCAGTCTTTCTTCATCAATGGTCCCGGAATTAATTATCACATAGCCTATCAGCTGCTGCTTGAGATGCCGATTGATCTGCTGCAGGTGATCAGCCGCAGTAAAATCATCTGTCTCACCTTTTTCCGTCATAATGTTGCTGACATAAATTACTGGCGCACTGGCCATTTCTATAGACTCAGCAACCTTTTGCACCAGCAGGTTCGGTATTATACTGGTATAGAGACTCCCCGGCCCCAGCACAATTGCATCGGCTTCCTGGATGGCCAGGAGGGTCTCAGGTACAGGCAAACACTTATCTGGAATAAGGGAGATCCTCTCTATTTTTCCTACATGGTTCCTAATGCGGGTCTCGCCTATGACGGTAGTGCCATTTTTCATAGTAGCAGCCAGCACTACCGGTTCCAGAGTGGCCGGAAGAACAACCCCCCGGACTGCCAGAACTTTACTGACTTCCTGTATGGCCGAAACAAAATCACCAGCAATCTCATTCATTGCTACCAGCAGGAGATTGCCCAGATTATGCCCCTGCAATCCTCCTCCAGCTCTGAAACGGTGCTGAAACACCTTGTCCATCAAGGTCTCCGTTTCCGCCAGAGCTACCAGACAATTGCGAATATCTCCCGGCGGCAGCACTCCCATTTCTGCCCTCAGTCTTCCGGAACTCCCTCCATCATCGCTGACTGTTACTACTGCCGTCAGCCGGGAAGTATATTTTTTTAACCCTTTCAATAGGACCGAAAGACCAGTTCCTCCACCAATTACAACTATCCTTGGTTCTCTATCTCTTCCCATTTACTCCTCCAATTTATACCTGGCATTATCTCTATGCTTGACCAACACACTGTATCCCATATTCTTCAACTGCTTGGCCATATATTCTGCCAGTACTACCGAGCGGTGCTGTCCCCCCGTACATCCAATAGACAAGGCCAGATTAGTCTTTCCTTCTTTGATATAATGTGGGATCAGATACTTAAGAAGCCCCATGAATCTGCGGTTAAAAGACCGGGTAACTGCAGACTCCAGCACAAAATCCTTTACTTCCTGATCCATGCCAGTCATCGTCTTCATAGTCGGGTCATAAAAGGGATTAGGCAGGAACCTAACATCGATAACCAGATCAGAATCCAACGGTATTCCCATTTTATATCCAAATGAGACTATATTAATGGAAAATCCGTTTATAGCCTGTTCACTGTACAGGCTGATCAACTTCTCTCTTAATTCACGGGAAGTGGTATTCGATGTATCTATAACCACATTAGCCTGACCCCGCAGTTCTTCCAGCATGGTTTTTTCGATCTGGATGGCTTCCAATAGCCTCCACCGTCCGGACAGCGGATGCTTTCTCCTGGACTCCTTGAAGCGCCTCACCAGAACCTCGTCAGAAGCTTCCAGGAATAGGATCTCATACTGAATACTATCCTGTTCCAATTCTCCCAGGGATCTGATTAGATCATGGAAAAAATCGCCTCCCCGGGCGTCCATGACCAGAGCAACTTTATCGATTTTCCCCTCAGATTGCACACCCAGTTCTACAAACTTGGTCAGCAGTGCCGGTGGGAGATTATCAACACAGTAATACCCAATATCCTCCAGACAGTTGACGGTCTGAGTTTTCCCCGCTCCTGATAATCCGGTAATTATGAGTATGCGTAATACTTCGCCTTTTTTGACCACTTTTTAAATCCTCCCCCGGATCGGTTATTGGCTATAGTCCCTTCATCAATTCCTAATCTATCCACTACCCAGCTGCCATAATCGAGATTTCCAACCGTTGCCGTGAAATGTGAGTCACTGTTAATTATGAAATCCACACCAACTCGCTCAGCTTCAATTATATCAGAAATCTGCGGGTGTTTATGTCCGCAATTTATTTCAAATAGGACATCATTCCTGGCGCAGGCCCTGGCCACCTCCTCTACATCCACTTTGAAAAATAACCCGGGATGAGATAGTATATCCAATTCTGGATTCTGGTAGATCACTTCTACTACCGCTTTAGTATTAGCAGTCACCGCCTTATCTCTAAAACTTCTGCCCAGATGGCGCAGGGAATTCTGCACCATGATGTTCCAGCCATCTTTGACAGTAGTAGGAAGAGTATAGGGATGCAGACCAGCGATCAATATATCCAGCTCTTCTATGAGATCGGCATCTATATCCAGAGTTCCGTCCAGATCCCTGATATTAGCCTCCGCTCCCAGCAGTATGGTTATGTCAGATTGCTGATCGGGGAGGGCTTCGATCTCCTGCCTTATTCGGGAATAATCATCCGCGCTTTTCACGCCAATAACCGCAGCCAGGGGACCGTGATCGGTTATAGCAACTTCCCGCAAACCCTTATCCACTGCGGCGTTTACTATGTCTTGAACACTCTGCCTTCCGTCACTGTATCTGGAATGAGTATGGTAATCGCCGTAAAATTTCATAAATACCACCCTTTTTCTCCCCATTTATAATTTGTCCATTATGTTTTGAATCTACTACTCCTGCCCTAAAGACAGGTATAAATGTGAAAACCAGGGAATTTATCCCTGGTCTTCGCATGATAACCTTGATTCCACTGCATAAACTATTAAAAAGTTTTTGAATAGATAAATATTCAGGAGGCATTGGAATCAACCTTTCTTTTATTGGGCCAGCTGTTCTTTGAGATAGTCTATCATTTTTACCGGGGTAGGGTTGATTCCGTAATCCAGAGCCAGATAGACGCTGGCATAATCACCTACATATATGAGCGAAAAGACTCGGGCTAAATAAGATTCTCCCCTGCTGTGAACTTCGATTATATTTTTAACCTGGTCTTTTATAATATTTTTACTGATGTCGATGCGCTTTTTGATACGTTCATAATCACCATCATCCCTCAGGATAATATATACCTGCCGCTGCAGTATTTCCCGGGGGACTTCAAATCCGACTATTTCGTTATGGTTAAGTTCCGGGAAAATATTATAATAGGCTGGACTTTTGGCGTTTTCATTTATTTGTGCTTTCCAGCGCTGAGCAGCTACCTCTGACACCCCTGTAGTCCCCCAGATCACCGGGATATTATCCCGGGTTTTCCCGGCAATAACGCGAGCCATATTTACCGGCACATCTACGGTTGGAATAAGAGAATCTCTCATCTGTTTTAATACTGCCGCCGTTTCTTTGATTTCTTGCTCTACTCCCGGCAATATGCCCATCTGTCCCAGTACGAGAGCCACTGGAGCGAACAGCCAGGCTACGGCAGCCCGGGGCACAAAACCAGTTGGAACTTGAATAACGGCTTTATTATCCTGGTGGGCATACTCCGAGATTTTACCTCCGCTGCTCAATACTATAACCGCGGCTCCCCGCTTAACAGCTTCCTGATATGCTTCCAGAGTCTCTTCGGTATTTCCCGAATAGCTAACTGCAAAAACCAACGTCTCAGTCCCTACAAAAGCAGGCAGGTGATAATCCCGGTTAACGATCACAGGAATACTAGCCTTTTTGGCCGCGTAATTTCTTAGAATATCGCCTCCTATAGCCGAACCTCCCAATCCGGTCACTACGATATTCCGGTAGTTTCTCTTATACTGCTCGATAAAATCAAATTTCAAAGCCAGACTGTTTTGGAACTGTTCCGGCAGTTCATAAAGATATCCCATCATTTTCTCAATACTCAAATCATTTTGCATCTTAGTCCCCCCTACCATTATGTATTAGTTTATCTTACCCAATACTGCGGCTTAATATTACCTTAAACTAATCTTGATCCGATGAATTTCTCCAGGGCTTGTAGTACACCATCCTCTTCATTGGAACCAGTAATAAAGTCAGCAGCTTCTTTTACCAGCGGGTGAGCGTTCCCAACCGCTACTCCAGTTCCTGCCCATCTGATCATAGGCAGATCGTTATAACTGTCTCCAATAGCCAGAACTTCATGTTGATGGATATTCAGATGAGCTGCAACGGCTTCCAGGGCCAGGGCTTTAGTAGCACAACGGTCCATTATCTCCAGAGAATCATATTTAAACCTGGTCAGGTGAAGCTGCTCCCCGTATAGTTTTTTAATCATCTGTTCCATGTCCCGCCTTCGGGACTTTTCCTCGAACACCGCCATTATCTCCAGAGGAAGGGACTTTCTTAGGAGGCAGGGGATATCTTTAATAAGTATCGGCTTGATCCCGGTCACCTGCATATGTTTCTCCAGTATAGGCACCAGTTTTCGCGTATATAACTGGTCATTTGAATAAATATGGTAGTCCACCCGGTGAGATTCCAGCAGATCAGTTATCTTAAGGGCCACGTCCAGCCCCAGAGTACGTTCATACAGTACATCTTCTGAATAAGCACTTTTTACCAGTGCTCCCTGATAAGTAATCAGGGGCATATCCAGCCCCAGTTGATGCGCGTAGGGAATTGCTGCTCTATACATCCTGCCGGTAGCAAGAATCACATATACGCCTTGTTGATTGACTCTCTGGATAGCTTTAATACAGGCGGGAGATATCCGATGTCTGGAGTCCAGGAGAGTATCATCCAGGTCAATGGCAGCCAGTTTAATAGTCATGTTATCCTCTGCCCCTTTTCCAACACCCACCTCTGCAAAGCCTCTGCGACTCCATGCTCTTCATTGGAAGAGGTAACATGGTCCGCCGCTGCCTTTACCTCTTCCCGTGCATTACCCATCGCCACTCCTATTCCGGCCCATTTTATCATGGCCAGATCGTTATAACTGTCCCCCACTGCCATAACATCCTCCTGCTGGATCCCGTAATATTCGGCTACCAGCTTCAGGGCCTCGGCTTTATTGGCCAGGGGGTCCATCACCTCTAAATAATACGGTTTGGATCTGGTAATGTTCAGTGAATCCCCGTATCTGCGCTTGAGTCCACATTCCAGGTCCTGAAGCAAATCCGGGTCCCTGATCACGGCCAAAACTTTAAGGGCATCCTGTCCACTCTGGCATGCCTCCGTTAAACTATCCAGAAGCACAGGTTTGACTCCAGCCAGGCTGGCATAAGCTGCTCCTTCTTCATTCAAGGATTCCAGGCACAGACGATCGTCAAAATAGGTATGGTAGTGTACACCAGCCTTCCTAAAGTACTCCATGGTTTCTACTGCCATATCCTTCGCCAGGGGTTGATAATACATTACCTTCGGGGTCCGGGAGTTTTTAACCAGAGCTCCCTGGTAGGTTATAAGTGGTACATCTTCATTTAACTCCAATGCATAATTGAGGGCAGAACTATACATCCTGCCGGTTGCCAGAGTAACTATCACCCCCTGCTGGCGGGCGGCTTGGATATTCCTGATACATGGACCAGATATGTTTAACCCTGCATCTAAAAGAGTGTCATCTAAATCTATGGCTACTAATTTTATTGGCATGAATACCTCCTTGGGGAGCAAGAGATACCAATAAACCGGACTGATGCCCGGTTTATGCTGCTGTAGTATATATTTAATGCTTTATTGGATATTATTTGAATTTAAACTCTTTATCCTCCACGATGAAGCTAATGATAAAGCTGATTATACTGATGACAATGGAGCACAAAATAGCCCAGCCAAAACTGTCGATATCAAAACCCTGGATAGTAAGCGAAGTCACCCATAACATAAAACCGTTGATAACAAATGTGAATAATCCCAGTGTCAGCAGGTTTAATGGCAAAGTGAGCAATATTAACAGGGGACGAATGATGGCGTTGATCACACCCAGAAATATTGACCCCACTATCGCGGCCCATAAGGTAAGATTAAAAGCAGGTATAATGGCAGCAGTTATGATGATAGCCAGTATGTTCAATAACCACCTCAAGGTCCAACCCTGTACCATATTATTTCCTCCCTTCCAATATTCTTTCTACTGTTAATACCTTAATGATACTCTATTTTTATAATATTTTCTGCTATATTTTGGACTATCATCAGGGTGTATCATTATTCTCCCGCAGGTGGCGATAAATATTCCGGGCCATAGTTGAACTTATGCCTGACACACCCTGAAGTTCTTCCAGGGTGGCCTCTTTTACCCGGGTGGCTGAACCAAAATGGGACAGCAAGATCTTTTTTCGCTGGGCTCCCACCCCCGGTATATCATCCAGAGAGGATACCCTGAGTTTTTTCTGTCTTCTGCTGCGGTTATATTCAATGGCAAAACGGTGGGCTTCATCTCTTAAACGCTGCAGCAGTTTAAGACCTTCATCACTCCTGGGGAGTCTGATCGAGTCGGAACTGCCTGGCCGGTATATCTCTTCCTGCTTTTTAGCCAGGCTGAATAGGGGAATTTCCACTTGAGCTTCTCGCAGTATACGGGCTGCAGCATTGACCTGCCCCAGACCCCCATCTATCAGAATCAGGTCCGGCTCGGGCAGAAAAGCAGTATTGCCTTTCCTTGCTTCATCAAAACGCCTCTGAATAGTTTCTGCCAGGGAAGCAAAGTCGTCATTCTGATCCTTTTTTATTTTAAAACGGCGATAAGCCTTTTTATCTGGGACCCCATCCGTAAAAACTACCATAGAGGCTGTAGTTTCTTCCCCGGATAGATGAGAAATATCATAACACTCTATGCGGCGCGGAACCTCTTCCAGATTCAGAGCCCGGCTCAATTTAATCAGACTCTCGGTTCCTTTCTCCTCTCTGGCTATCTTTTCCTGGTATAGGTACCGGGCGTTGTCCTCCAACATGTTGAGCATCTTTTTCTTGTCTCCTCGAAGGGGGATAGCCAGACGAACGGTACGGCCGGTTTTTTCCTTTAACCACTTCTCCACCACCTCCATATTGGAGGGCAGCATATTCAGGCATATCTCAGCCGGTATATCCTGCGTCTGATCATAGTAATGCTGCAAAAAATACTGGATCAAATCGGCATCGCTTTCATCCATAGCCCGGTTCAGCCAGGATGCATAGCGATCAACTATTTTCCCGCCCCGGATCCTGAATAATAATACCAGGGCCAGTTTTTCCCCCTGCATCATGGCAGCCATATCCAGGTTATAAGATTTTTCAAAATTAATATTCTGTTTTTCGTTGATTTTATGGATGCTGATTATCTGATCGCGCAACCGGGCCGCTTTTTCAAATTCAAGGTCTGCTGCCGCCCGTTTCATTTCAGCTTCCAGCTGACTTATCAGTGACTTGATGTCCCCTTCCATAAATTTCAGGAGGGCATCTACCATGACACGATACTCTTTCTCCGGGACATTACCAGTACAGGGAGCCAGGCATCTTTTGATGTCGTGATTGAGACAAGGCCGGGGGCGCTTCCTGAATACTCGACAGACCCGCAGGGGGAATATACCAGTCAGCAGTTTCACGGTCTCCCTTAGCGAAGTGACATCTGTAAATGGGCCAAAATATCGGGATACCTGATCCTTCTTCTCCCTGGTGATAAACATGCGGGGATATTGATCGCCCAGACTGATTTTTAGATAAGGATAAGTTTTATCGTCTCGCAAGTCTATATTATACCGCGGTCGGTATTCTTTGATCAGGTTGTTCTCCAATATAAGTGCTTCAACTTCCGTTGCCGTAATAATGTAGTCGAAGTCGGTGACCCGATTCATCATAGCTCTTACCTTGGGGTGCAGCCGATCCGATGCTTGAAAATAGGAGCGCATACGACTGCGTAAAGCCAATGCCTTACCCACATAAACCACGCGGCCTTCTGAATCTTTGAACATATATACTCCCGGCTGTTTGGGTACATTTTTCAAGCGTTCTTTCACCAATCATCCATCCTATCTGGTGACAAGGGGACGGTCCTTTTGTCACCTGATTTACTTACTGAGATGGTGACAAAAGGACCGTCCCCTTGTCACCTAACGCCTGTCGGAGATATTTGCCGGTATAGGATTCCAGTACTGCTGCAACCTGTTCCGGAGAACCCTGGGTTACGATGTGGCCTCCCTGGTCACCGCCTTCAGGACCCAGGTCGATGATATAGTCGGCTGATTTTATAACGTCCAGATTATGTTCGATCACCAAAACCGTATTGCCGTGATCCACCAATCGATTCAATACGCCTAGCAGGTGCAGCACATCTTCTTTATGCAGCCCAGTAGTCGGTTCATCTAATATATACAGGGTTTTCCCGGTTGGTCTTTTAGAGAGTTCCGTGGCCAGCTTGACCCTTTGAGCCTCACCCCCGGAAAGGCTGGGAGCAGGTTGTCCCAGTCGAATATATCCTAAGCCAACATCCTGCAATACTTTGAGTTTTCGGTGCACTTTACTTATATTCTCAAAGAAATCCACTGCCTCATCCACGGTCATATCAAGTACATCGGCGATGGTCTTGCCTTTATATTTGATTTCCAGAGTCTCTCGATTATATCTCTTACCTTTACATACTTCACAGGGAACATACACATCTGGCAGAAAGTGCATCTCGATTTTAATTATCCCATCTCCCGAACATGCCTCACAACGCCCTCCACGAACATTGAAACTAAAACGACCCGGTTTGTAGCCCCGCACCCGGGACTCAGTGACATTAGAATACAGATCCCTGATGCCATCGAAGGCTCCGGTATAAGTGGCCGGATTAGAACGAGGGGTACGTCCGATCGGCGACTGGTCTATGTTGATCACCCGGTCGATATCCTCGACTCCTTCTATGGTCCGATGCCTGCCGGGACGATATTTCAGTGAGGCTCTGGTCTGCTGGCGGGATAGTCTGCTCATCAGAGCTGGATATATTATTTCCTGTACCAGAGTACTCTTGCCAGACCCGGATACCCCGGTCACCAGCACCAGCTGGCCCAGGGGGATATCTACATCGATATTCTTCAGGTTGTGCTGCTCTGCTCCCAATATCCGCAGCGATTTACTGTTGCCCTCTCTCCTGCAGGATGGAGTTGCTATTTTTCTGCGGCCGGACAGATACTGGGCAGTTAGTGATTCTTCTACCAGCATGATATCTTCTACACTGCCCTGGGCAACTATCTGTCCTCCATGTATACCCGCAAAGGGACCGATATCTATTACATAATCGGCATTCAATATGGTATCCTCATCATGTTCTACTACTATCACAGTATTACCGATATCCCGCAATCGTTTCAAGGTGGCCAGGAGACGGTCATTATCCCGGGGATGCAGACCAATACTGGGTTCATCCAGGACGTAGAGCACCCCCACCAGGCTGGACCCCACCTGGGTAGCCAGCCGTATCCTCTGGGCTTCTCCTCCGGAAAGACTTCCGGCCGCTCTATCCAGGGTCAGATAATCCAACCCCACATCCATAAGAAACTTTAATCTGGATTGAATCTCTTTAATAACCTGCCGGGCAATAAGGGTATCTTTCTCATTTAACCGCAGATCCTCAAAAAACCCGTTCGCCTGATTGACAGCCATGGAAGTGATATCATTTATGGATCTATTCCCAATAAGAACCCACAGCATCTCCCTTTTTAACCTCTTTCCCTGACACTGGGAGCAAAGGCTGGCAGTCATATATTTTTCAATTTCTTCCCGGGAAGCGTCGGATTTTGTCTCATGATAGCGACGCTTGAGGTTGTTTAGCACCCCTTCGTAACTGGAGCGAAAGGAATGTCTCTCTCCGTAGGAATTTATATAGTTGATTTTAAAACGTTCCTCGCCATTACCATATAGTATAGTGTTGAGTTGCTTTTTGCTTAACTCCTTCAGGGGGACGTCCATAGGTATCTGCTGCCGCTCAGCCATAGCGGACAAGATCTGATTATAATAGGTATACAGATTATTGGACCAGGGGACTACGGCTCCATCCTGCAGGCTTTTTTCCAGGTTCAGGACCAAGTCAGGGTCTAATTCCCGCTTTTCCCCCAGGCCATCACATTCGGGACAGGCACCGAAAGGGCTGTTGAAAGAGAACATTCGGGGACTTAACTCGGGCAGACTGAAACCACAGCTGGCACAGGCAAACACCTGGCTGTAGACCTTATCTTCCTCCAGGCCTTCATCCTTGATAAGTTTGACTACTACGGTGCCTTCCCCCATCTCAAATGCCAGTTCCAGTGACTCCGCCAGTCGGCTGCGGATGCCGTCTTTTATTACCAGACGGTCGATAACTGCACTGATATCATGCTTTTTATTCTTTTCCAGGTTGATCTCTTCGTCCGAGGTATACTCATAACCGTCAACCATCACCCTTATAAACCCTTCCCGGAAAAGGTTCTGCAGAACTTTTCGGTGTTCACCTTTCTGGCCTCTTATTACGGGAGCCAGCAGCTTGATCCTGCTGTTTTCTTCCAGCTGCAGCAAACTATCTACCACCTGGTCAACCGTCTGTCTTTCTATAGGCACATGGCAGTTAGGACAATGCGGTTTTCCCACCCGGGCATACATCAGGCGCAGATAATCGTAAATTTCAGTTACTGTACCTACTGTTGAACGTGGATTATTTGAAGTTGATTTCTGGTCTATAGATATGGAAGGAGATAATCCTTCTATATAATCGACATCCGGTTTATCCATCTGCCCCAGGAACTGCCGGGCATAAGTAGATAGAGACTCCACATAGCGGCGCTGACCTTCACTATAAATAGTGTCAAAAGCCAGACTGGACTTGCCGGACCCGGATACTCCAGTAAATACCACCAGTTTATCCCGGGGTATGGTCACATCGATATTTTTTAAGTTATGTTCCCGGGCTCCTTTAACATAGATATAATCTTTCACTTCTAATCTCTCCTATTTATAAACCAGGATTGGTTGTCAGTCCTGGTTCCGTTTCATCTTATCAAGTAAATAATAACAAAAGTATTGGGAAAACCCCAATACCTTTATTTTATAGATATTATGGCCAATATTATAGTTATTTTGCCAGTACTACCCGGGATGCTTTACCTGCTGCATAGATAATATCAGCTAAATGGCTGCAGCCCTCTGCTCCGCCGGCGATTAAGATTAAGTCTTTTTTATTAAATTCCTGAATCCTGCATCCTATTAGTTTTTCCATATGCCTTGAGTTGGTGTAACATATTCTTTCTGGAGCTCTGGTATATTCAGCTTCTGCTGCTATCACCTTACCTTCTGTATCGATTCTTATTTGAATATTCAACTCATGGAAAGAATCAATAAAAGTACCCATGATGGAAAAACTATCTTCTATGCGATAAATATCAACAATATGACTGCGATTGAATAAATTATGGCTGCGCGGAGCATCACCTACGTACTCAAACCACGACCCTTCGTTTTTGTCCAGATTGCTGAAACAAAGACAGGAATCAACGTATACTTGATTCCAGAAGGCTTCATAATCTTCTTGAGACCTGAAACCGCGTTCTTTATAGAAAAAGGTTTCTGCCTGTATTACACCCTTTATACATTCAGAAATTAATTCGCGAGTTAATTGTTGATCAGGGACACTTAAGCTCTTTTTCAACTGCGGCCCTGACTGCAGGAAAGCATTAATACCCACAACTTCAGGCAATTCATAGTATCCTGCAGTATAAACAGGGGAACGATACACCTCCCAGGCAGCCTGCAAGATGTTCAGGTCCTTAATATCCGTAATGATCCATCCAACCAGCTCTTGATCAGTGCTGAGTATGGTACATTGAGCTTTTAGTCTGTCATCGGATAGAAACTCTACCGTGGTATTAATATTAGAATGGTACATATAATGCACTTATACCTCCCCCTCTTTTACAACAAAATCATCCAGGCCAAGTCATTTTTAATATTAGCCTATATCAGGAGAAAATCTAACGTTTTTTATGCCTTCTAGTCTTTTTGGGAGGCTCCTGCAGCTGTTTGATCATGTCTCTGAGTTCTGCCGCCTTCTCAAAATCGAGCTTTTCCGCCGCAGCAACCATTTCCCGCTGCATTTCCCCTGCTAGCCTGAGACGTTCCTCGATTTTCATCCCGGTAAAATTGCTGATGTCATATTCGGTCGCTTCTTCTGCGATAGTGGCTTCTATGGACTGATAAACTGCCTTCTTTATGCTTTCCGGAGTAATATTATGAACCCGGTTATATTCTATCTGCTTATTTCTTCTGCGATCAGTCTCTTCTATGGCCTGCTTCATTGAAGGCGTGATTCGATCCGCATACATTATTACTGTTCCCTCTACATTGCGAGCTGCCCGTCCGATAGTCTGTATCAGGGATCTTCCTGATCTAAGAAACCCCTCTTTGTCCGCATCTAATATGGCCACCAGGGCAACTTCAGGTAAATCCAGGCCTTCCCGCAGCAAGTTTATTCCTACCAGAACATCGAACACCCCGGAACGGAGGTCCCGCAAGATATCCAGTCTTTCCAGAGCATCTATGTCAGAATGCAAGTATCTCACTCTTATTTTTGCATCGGCCAGATAATCACAAAGGTCTTCTGCCATCCGTTTGGTCAATGTGGTGACTAAGACCCGGAATCCCCGGGCCACTTTTTGCTGAATGTTTTCCATCAGGTCATCGATCTGATTCTCAGTTGGCTTAACCTCGATTTCAGGGTCCACCAGTCCGGTAGGGCGTATGATCTGTTCTGCTATGCTGCTGCTTCTCTCCATTTCGTAAGCTCCAGGAGTAGCGCTCACATATACCACCTGTCTGATCTTATGGTCAAACTCTTCAAACTTCAACGGTCGGTTGTCCAGAGCTGAGGGGAGACGAAACCCAAAGTCCACCAGGTTCTGTTTGCGTACCCGGTCCCCTTCGTACATACCCCTGACCTGAGGAACCCCGATGTGAGACTCATCCATGAACAGAAGAAAGTCGGAGGGGAAAAAATCTATCAGAGTATAGGGAGGTTCTCCTGGTTTCCTCCCGGTGATATAGCGGGAATAGTTTTCAATACCCTTGCAATAGCCCACTTCCTTGATCATTTCCAGGTCATAACGGGTCCGCTGCCCTATGCGCTGAGCCTCCAGGAGCTGCCCGGTGTTTTTAAAGTGCGTTATCTGCTGCTCCAACTCCTGTTCTATCTCTTCGGCGGCCGCCAGCATATTTTCCCGGGAAGTTACGAAATGGGATGCTGGGAAAACCATGACGTGCATCCGCTTGCCCAGAACTTCACCGGTCAGGGGGTTGAATTCTATCATCCGTTCTATTTCATCACCGAAAAATTCTACTCTTATGGCTTTCTCGCCGCTGGAAGCCGGGAATATCTCTACCACATCGCCTCTGACCCGGAAGGTCCCGCGATAAAAAGCCACCTCATTGCGCTCATACTGAATGTGAACCAGATTTCTCAGCAGGTCATCCCGAGCCAGGGTCATGCCGGGCCGCAATGAAACAGCAAGTTGGTAGTAGTCCTGGGGAGCACCCAGGCCATAGATACAGGAAACACTGGCCACTATTATCACATCTCTCCGTTCCAGCAAGGCTGCCGTGGCCGAATGCCTGAGCTTGTCTATTTCATCATTTATCGAGGAGTCTTTTTCAATGTAAGTATCAGTGTGAGGCACATAGGCTTCAGGCTGATAGTAATCATAATAACTGATGAAATACTCTACTGAGTTTTCCGGAAAATATTGTTTGAATTCTGAATAAAGCTGACCGGCCAGGGTTTTATTAGGAGCCATGACCAGGGCCGGCCGCTGTAGTTCTTCAATGATCCCGGCCATAGTAAAAGTTTTACCCGATCCGGTAACCCCTAATAACACCTGTTCTCGGTGGCCGGCAACTATTCCACCAACCAGCCTGGCAATCGCCTGGGGCTGATCACCAGTAGCAGTGTATGCTGAATGTAGTTTAAATTTATTCATATTTATCTTCTCCTGGTTTGTCCACCTGATATCCACATATTTCCAAAATTACAACCGGGTATTAAATAAATATAATACCCTTTAGGAATCCAATTAGCCAACTACTTTTCTTCACCTACATTACTTATTATATCAAGAATCTCCTGTCTTTTTTGTTCCGTTGATTCAAAATTCATCGCTGCGGAATACAAGCGCTTCAAATTCTTCCTGGCCTTGTGGCCGGTTTCCAGTTCAGTCTGAGCTTTTAGGAGAAGACTTTCATATTGTCTTCCGAAGATGGTGTTGTCTTGCTCCTGTGCCGGCTGACAAAATTCATCCAGGCACTCTGCCATGTCAATTATTCTATCCCCGGGCCGCACGGATATTTCCATATTACCGGCTTCGATGATAGCTATCTGAGGATGAGTTATTATTATCATGATTACTCGCAGCGGATCTAAGCCACAGTGGTAATATTTCACAAAATATCCTGCTTCCCTAGCTCTAAGTGCCATTTCTCTAATCACTTTTTCTGCCCCGGGCTTACCTTTTAATAAATACCTGATCTTACAATGGCAACTTATCTCATCCACATAATTAATAATCCCTTCCGGCGTAATTGAGGTAGCAAAATAATGCTTTTCACCCGACTGCTCTTTAAGTATCTCGTTTTCGAGACGGATGATCAATTGCTGCAGTTTCTTATCATCGATCCGCTCGTCGCCAGCCTGCAACGCTTCTTCTCTTATTGCAGAAGCCTGCTGCAGAAAGCTGCCCGCCTGTATTGTCTGCTTTTCAACCTGATTTATCAGTTCCATGATTTCATGCCCATATTTATTTATATCTAATCCATCCAGGTAATCTGATAAGTTTACAATGGAGCCGGTAAGGCCCGGATATTTAGGATCGATGGCAACCGGCAGATTGCCATTTACTATTGCTGTTTCTATTTGGGCAATATATACCCCCTCCGGATTCACCGGATCTTCGGCCGACATCCAGAATTCTACTGCATATCCCTGTTCCAAAAGAGAATCTCCCAGGCGTCGTATAAAAGTTGCCTTTCCGGTCCCGGGCGCCCCTTTAAGCACGTATATTTTTCTTACTCCCTCCAATAAACCGGGAATAAAAGTATAAAAGCCATTACCGGTATGGCTGCTGGTAAACACATACCTGATCTTTCCCCTGCCACCCAAATATAAACCCTCCATTTGTCTGACGAATATCTTTTATCAATATATTCAGAATGGTACCAAAACGTTAACAGTTTCTAACTTATAGTACCAGGCACCTCGTTTACTTGAGTTTTTTCCAGAGGGTGCGGACCAGGTTGAAGATTTTATCTTCTGGCAGGACCACATACCTGGGTACGGGTTCTTCGGGTACCGGGATTATACCAGGGTCATTCAAGTATTCTCCAGGTAGACGAAGCTTAATTTCCTTACCTTCTCTCTCTACCGTCAGGTAAACACTGCTGGATGTGCTAATCAATTCTCTTACTACTGAAAAATGATCTACATTAAAGCCATTAACGTTGAGGATAATATCTCTTTCGACGATACCTGCTTGATGAGCCGGGCTTCCTGTTCTCACATTAAGAATCCTTACCCCTGCCGGGCTCCTGGTATATAAGGGTCTACGGTTATTTTCCTCCCTCATTCCCAGCCAGATAACCAATTCATGTCCCAGGGGGGAAAATAAAGCAGCTGCTATCGCTAATATAGGCAGTCGACATGATATACAGGCCAGCAGCAGAAGGGTCAGGCTGTAAATAAAGAGGTTACGGGAAGATTTCTTAACTCTCCGGACGGGTGGACTGGTGGTAGTTATTTCCCCATATCCAAGGATCGCTACTACCGGCAGCAGAGTATAGGTCTGGTCAATTATACCTGGATAGCCCTGCAATAGAGGCCACCATTGGGGCATAGCCAGACCATCCGTAGGATTGAGGCTGGATACGCCGACCAGAGCCATAAGCGGCAGCGGCCAGAATTTCTGCATATTAAAGCCACCTACTATTTGACCTTTTTTCTTTACGTACAACGGAATGGGATAACTATGTCCATTTATCAAGATCAGAAAACTTTCGATCATATGCAATATAGCTACCAGGGCCAGAAGATGTGGGATACTGATATCCGGGTAGGAGAACAGCAGGCTACACAAGGATAAAATTCCAGCCGCATAGGCAAAGCATAGGAAACGGGGATTTACCAGCATAAGCAGCAAGGCCAGGCCCCACAGATAACCCAGGCCGATGTTTCCCAGGTTTATACCGACTATTATAAGCAGTATACTTCCCAGGCAGCCCCCAATGATGCCGACCATAGATGATAATAATGCCGAACGCAGGAAAATCCGGTCATTGCTCTTTATAAGCTTTTCACTCATGTTTTCCATTCGTTTATACTGCCAGCAAACGATAGTAAAGAGCAGTAAATATACGGAAATGAAAAAGGGCGAGGTAATGGTTTCCATCATAACTCGCCCCATCAATAACATTATTTCTGTAAGTAGATCCAAAAATCTTTTCCTCCCCCAGGTGACCAGGTGACAAGGGGACGGTCCTTTTGTCACCAAATTTATTTACTAAGATGGTGACAAAAGGACCGTCCCCTTGTCACCTGACCCCGTTGCTTACATTTGTTGTTTAAGTACTTCCAGTGCTTTATCAAGCTGTACATCTTCACTGTTTTCTATATCATCAGCTATCGAAAAATCAGGAACAATTCCAATCTCGTTGATATCAGTACCGTTGGGAGTAAAATATTTCTGAGTTGTCAATTTCAAGGCCCCTCCATCCCGTAAAGGAAATACGGTCTGCACCAGGCCTTTGCCATAGGTAGTCGCTCCCACCAGCAATGCTCTCTCGTTGTCCTGCAGGGCTGCTGCCAATATTTCCGAGGCACTGGCACTATCCTGGTTGACCAGTACTACTAAAGGCACATCGGTTTTGCCAGCAGAAGCTTTATATACTTTGCTGTTTCCCCGGGCATCTGCAGAACTTACTACCTCAGCCCCTTCGTCCAAGAAAATACTGGCTATATCAATAGCTGCCTCAAATTCACCCCCACCGTTATTACGCAGATCCAGGATAAGGCCTTTAATATTTGATTCATTCACCATCCTGTCAACGCTTTCCATCATTTCCACCGTGGATTGGGTGTGAAACTGGCTGAGTCTGATGTAGCCGATGCCTTGATCGGCATCCAGGACTTCGTCTTCGACTGAAGGTACATTTATTATTTCCCGAACTATCTTAAAAACATACTCCTTATTATCTGCTTCACGATAGATGGTCAATTCCAGCTGAGTTCCGGGGTCTCCCCTCATCAGGGTCACTGCATCATCCTGAGTCATATTCATCGTGCTTTCTCCATTGATCCGGGTTACAATATCACCATGCTGTACGCCTGCTTCATAAGCCGGAGTACCTTTTATCGGTGAATATACCTTGATCAATCCCTCGTTATCCTGGAAAACATAGACTCCTATCCCTCCGAATTTAGCCTCTAAGCGAATTTTCAATTCCTGCCAGGTTTGTTTATCAAGATAGGTTGAATACGGGTCATCCAATGCTTCAACGATGCCGGCGCTGGCCCCTTCTAACATCTGTTGGGAATCGATGTCATATAGTGACTGGGTATTTATAAGCCCTACTACACTTACCAGGGTGCCCAGCCCGATTGGGTTTACGGCCAATATGAATATTAAGCCTGCAACGAAGAATACTCCCAGGGTTGAAAATAAAATATTTAAGCCTTTTAAGAAACCTTTTCCTTTATTATTCAAATCTTCACCACCACTAGTATTTTATTATTAAACTACAGATTTTATGTTACTCCTGATCAGCAGTAATTACAATGCAGCAATATTAGTATACCCGAATAAGGTCCAGGGTCCTGCTGAGCCATTCTTGAAGCTCCAAAAATTATAACCAGGAAGCAATATCCTGGTCACAGATAATAATTGATCTTCAAAACAGCAGTTGGAGTAAAAAAGGAATAATATTCTTATGGCAAGCATACCTGACCCCAACCGAAAGTTTAATTATCTTATATAACCCATGGGGTCGGTACAATTTCCATTTATCCTGACTTCAAAATGCAGGTGAGGTCCCGTACTCCATCCGGTACTGCCTACATAGCCGATCACCTGTCCTTTGACTACTGTCTCTCCCGAGCTTACTGCAAACTTTGATTGATGAGCGTAGAGGGTCGACATACCCGCACCATGATCTACAATTATAGTCTGTCCGTATCCACCCTGCCATCCAACATAGATCACCTTACCGGTATCAGCGGCTACGATTTTTGCTCCGGAAGGAGCTCCAATGTCTACCCCGGTATGCAACTTTCTAGTTTTCAATATGGGATGATAGCGCATGCCGTAGGGAGAAGTTATAGTGCTGTAACCCGGGGTGGGCCAGGTATATATGCCGGTTCCCAGCTTTTCTCCCGTTTGGGATCTTCTGATCAATTCTTCCAGTTCCCGGGAGGTACGTTCCAATTCTTCCAGTGCTTTCTCATAGCTGCTCTTTTCCAGCCGTACATTATCCAGCAGTTCTTGTTTTTGGCTGGACTGAGCTGCTAACTCGCTGCGCTGCGATTCCTGGACCTCGCGCATGGATACCAACTCTCTTTGCTGTATCTCCAGGTCGCTCTTCTTGATGTCCAGAGCCCGCTTATGCTTATTGATAGAGTCTATGAGATCCATGTCCTGCTGCACGACATACTGCAGCAGATCATAACGCGTCAAAAAATCCTTTATATTAGTAGCTGAAAAGAGTACTTCCAGGTAAGAAACGTCCATTCCGTCTTCATACATATAAACCAGACGCTCGCACAGATAATCTATCTGCACCTGCAGTTCTTCTTCACTTACTCTTATCTCCTCTTCGGTCTTACTGATATCCTTTTCCAGCTCGCCAATACGGAAAGCCAGTGTTTTGATCTCCTGTTCTTTATCAGCAATGCTCTGTTCCAGGTTTTGCAACTGCCCCATGATAGAAGTTTCTTGCTTTTTAACCTGACTGATATTGTCTTTTTGCGCTTCGATCTTCCGGCTTACATCCTGCAGTTTTCGCTGGGTTTCTTCTATATCATCTGCATACACAGGTATTATCGCTGTAATCATAAAGCACAGTGTAATCATCAATGCTGCCAGGCGTTTATATGCTTTCACATTACCACTCCTATTCTTTACGCTTTTTTTGTGCGGTGAACCAACATCTTCCAGCATCAAACATCCAGGAACCTGTTGATCGAAATGCCCGTTCCGATGATACCCAGCACTGCTCCTGCAGCAAAAAGGGATAGATACAAGTTTATCAATACATCGGTGCCGCCTACCAGGGGCATAAACAAAATGGTATCTACTCTGCTTAGCAAAGAACCATAAGCAGTCGCCAAAATAATAATTGATAGCAAGGACCCCAGAGCACCAAGTCCAATTCCCTCAATAAAGAAAGGCCAGCGTATAAACCAATCGGTAGAACCTATCAGCTTCATCAGATAAATCTCTTTTCTTCGGGCGAATATCGCCAGCCGGATAGTGGTAGCAATCAAGAAAATGGCTCCTAAACCAAGCAGGATAATAAAGACCAGACTGACCACCCTCACCCATCGGGCAGTTGAAAATAACTGCTCTACTACTCCTTTACCGTAGTTAACCTTGTATACACCATTTATTTTCTCGATTTTAATTGCCAGCTCTGGTACATCATGAGGATCAGTTGCCTTTATTTCAAATGAGTCCGGCAAAGGGTTCTTCCCCAGCGTACTCTCCAGATCATAGTCTTTCTTACCCAAACTCTCCTGCATGTCCCGCAGAGCCTGTTCCCGGGAAACGAAAGTAATGGTTTCTATCCCCGGCAGACTTTCTAATTTTCCCCGTACATCTTTGATCCCGTCATTATCCAGATCTTGATCCAGGTAAGCCATTATTTCCACATCCGATTCCAGGCTGGCCAGGAACGTACTGGTATTGAGAGTGATCAATACTGACAGTCCCAGTATCAATATACAGATGGTTATGGTACTGACCGTGGCAATGCTCAGCAGGTGATTCCGGGCTACAGATTTGAATGCTTCACGAAAAAAATATAGTACATTTCTTAACATAATTTGAATTCTCCCGGATTTATATCGGAATCGACTTTACCGCGATCCAGGGTGATAACCCGTTTATGGGCTGCTTTTACCAGTTCCTGGGCATGCGTAGCCATGATAACTGTAGTGCCTTTACGATTAATATCAAAAAGAAGCTCCATAATCTCCTGAGCAGTGTTCATATCCAGATTGCCGGTTGGCTCATCCGCAATTAATAACAAGGGTCTATTGGTCAGGGCGCGGGCTATTCCCACGCGCTGCTGCTCCCCCCCAGAAAGTTCATTGGGAAAGGACTTTTCTTTGCCGTGCAGTCCTACCATTTTGATGACTTCAGCTACCCGGTTTTTTATGTCCCGGTAATTAGCTCCCACAACTTCCATGGCAAACGACACGTTTTCATGCACAGTCTTATTTTCCAACAGCTTGAAGTCCTGAAACACTACCCCTATGTTCCTGCGCAAGGCCGGAATTTCACTTCTCTTCATGCGTACCAGGCTTCGGGATGCCACAAATATCTGGCCTCGGCTGGGAATTTCCTCTCTATACAGCATTTTTACCATAGTAGATTTGCCAGCCCCGCTGGAGCCCATTAGAAAAACGAATTCTCCAGCATCTATCTTTAACGAAATATCATCTAACGCCTTTACTCCATTGGTATATATTTTGGAGACGTTATAAAATTGAACAAGCATGTATTAACCTCCAAATAAAAAAACCACCTCAAGAAGGTGGTTCTACAAAAATATATAAAATTCCTTTTTTAGTTTTATAATATTTTTAGTAAATTCCGGACTTTTTGCGCTATTTTATCAACAGTTAGACCATAATGTTGTAATAACTCATCTGGACTTCCTGATTGTCCAAATTGGTCTTCGATCCCCAGACGCAGTACTGGTACCGGACAGTATTCACTGACTACTTCACAAACCGCACTACCCAGGCCTCCAATAATACTATGTTCTTCCACCGTGAGTATAGCTCCGGTTTCCTTCGCCTTCTTGATCACCAGTTCCTGATCCAGAGGCTTGATAGTATGCATATCAACTACCGAAACCATTATCCCTTCGCCAGCCAATATCGCTGAGGCCTGTAAAGCTTTTTCCACCATTATGCCGCAGCCAATTATTGTAGCGTCTTTTCCGTCTTTGAGTTCGATTCCCCGACCTATTTGCAATTGGAGTTCTTCATCATATATGTTCGGAACGGCCAGTCTGCCCAGGCGCAGATAGGCAGGACCACTTCTTTGATATAGATCCCGTAAAATCTGGCGGGTACTTGTCCCGTCTGCCGGGACTACCACGCACATTCCAGGTATGCTGCGCATTAATGCTACATCCTCCACCGATTGGTGTGATCCTCCATCTTCACCTACAGTGATACCGGCATGGGTAGCACAAATTTTTACATTCAGCTCCGCATAAGCTATAGAGTTTCTTATCTGTTCAAAAGCGCGGCCAGCAGCAAACACTGCAAAGGTACTGGCAAATACCACTTTCCCTGCTGCAGCCAAACCGGCTGACATGCCCATAAGATTCTGCTCAGCTATTCCAGCATTAATGAATCTTTCGGGGAAAACTCCCGCGAATTCTGCTGTTTTAGTTGATTTAGACAGATCTGCATCCAGAACTACAATATCCTGGTGCTCTTGTCCCAATTCCAATAAGGCCTTTCCGTATGCTTCTCTGGTTGCCTGCTTTTTCAAGGGGTATTCCTCCTCTATCTAAGTCTGATTACTGTCACGCCTAAACCAGCTCCGCCAGTGCTTTCTCTTTTTCTTCTCTATTCGGGGCAGTTCCATGCCATTCCACTCTGTTTTCCATAAAGGAGCAACCTTTGCCCTTGATAGTGGCAGCCACGATCACCACCGGCTTTCCCTTGACAGTTTTAGCGCTATTAAGCGAGTTCATTATCGCCCGGCTGTCATGTCCATCTATGGTCATAACTTCCCAGCCAAAAGCTCTGAATTTGTCGGTTATGGGCTCCGGCGACATTACCTCTGTTATCCTGCCATCTATCTGTAGGCCGTTATTATCTACAAAAAGCAGCAGGTTGTCCAATTTATAATGAGCGGCAGCCATACTGGCTTCCCATACCATTCCTTCTTCCAACTCCCCATCGCCAACCATAGCATAGACCCGGTAATCTTTTTTATCCATCTTACCGGCTAAAGCCATTCCCACTGCCCAGGAAATCCCCTGACCCAGTGAGCCGGTAGAAGCCTCCACCCCCGGCAGTTTTCTTTTATCCGGGTGGCCCTGCAGGGGACTGCCTAATTTTCGCAGAGTCATCAGCTTTTCCGGCGCAAAATAACCCCTCTCGGCTAGAGCAGCATATAAAACCGGTGCTGCATGACCTTTACTTAAAACGAAACGGTCCCGATCTTCCCATCCTGGACGTTCAGGATCGATATTCATCTCCCAGAAATAGAGGCAGGCGACAATATCTGCCGCACTCAAAGAGCCTCCGGTGTGCCCTGAGCCTGCTTCACAGAGCATGGTAACGATATGTCTTTTCATCGCCAGGGCTTTCTCTTCCACCTGCTGTACCGCTTGATCATTAATATCTTTCACGTTATCCTCCCTCTTACCAGTTGTTCTTAAGCATCAGGCAGGCATAGATATAATCATCCAGGTCTCCATCCAATACTGCCTGTACGTTTCCTGTCTCCACATTGGTACGGTGATCTTTGATCAGATTAAAAGGGTTAAGGGTATAAGTTCTTATCTGACTGCCCCAGGCAATCTCCTTATATTCACCCTTCAAGCCTTCCATGCTGCTCTCCATTTCCTTTTGTTTTAATTCGTACAAGCGAGCAGTCAATATTTTCATCGCTGCCATACGATTGGAAAGCTGGGATCGTTCATTCTGACACTGCACAACTATACCACTGGGAATGTGGGTTATACGAACCGCCGAATCAGTTTTATTTACATGCTGTCCGCCGGCTCCCCCTGATCGATAGGTGTCTATACGCAGGTCTTCAGTATTAATACCAATCTCTACTTCTTCATCGATGTCCGGCAGAACTGATAAGGAAGCAAAGGAAGTGTGTCTGCGGCCTGAGGAGTCAAAGGGGGAAATTCTGATCAAGCGGTGTACTCCCTGTTCACATCTCAGTTTTCCATAGGCGTAATTACCTGTCACCAGGAAGGTTACACTTTTGACCCCTGCTTCATCCCCGGCCAAAAGATCCATGATCTGAACCTTATAACCGGTTGCTTCCGCCCAGCGGGTATACATCCGCAAAAGCATTTCTACCCAATCCTGGGCTTCTGTGCCACCGGCACCTGCATGGAGTGATACGATAGCATTATTATGATCGTGCTCACCGGAAAACAAAAACAGGAGCTCAAATCTTTTAAATTTCTCCTGTACTTGTTCCAATTCTTTGATCGTTTCGCTTATTAATTCTTCTTCGTTTTCTTCCTCTGCTATCTCCAGCATATCTTTAATATATCCTACATTATTATACAGGTCCTGGTACTGCTTGACGATATCCTGTAAATCGCTTATTTCCTTTAGTATGCTCTGAGCCTGTTGGTTATCATCCCAGAAACCAGGTTTTATAGTTTTTTCTTGCAATAAATCGATTTGCTCCTTTTTGCCATCGATGTCAAAGAGAAGCCCTCATTTCCTGCAGACGGTTCATTATGTATGAGCATACGCTCCTGGGTTCTTCTATCAACGCCATCTCCTCCAATCTGCTTTAATAGTAATATTTTATCTACATCATATCATCTAATTTACCATAAATTGTTGCCGGGCTGCACTGCAATATACCCGATATGTTAAACTTCGTTTCCACTGTACTAAGGTAGCACCCGTTTTTATTTTTGTCAAATCAAAGGAAATGGTACCAACCACTGCGACAAGGGGACGGTCCGAGACCACTGAAAAATTCCCAAAACTTGCGCCAGGGTATGTATAAATATACTGGCATCCGTTGGCGAGGAAACAGGGGGACGTTCGAGACCACTGAAAAACGCCTTATAAAAAATGACAATAATACAAATGAATACCTGCAAAGTAGAATCAAAAAACCCCCTTTTATGATATAATGGATGTGTCGCAAACACCATATCTAAGGGGGTTTTAAGATGCTCAGGACTGGTCCCAAGCAATTAAGTTTATACTCAATATTGTATGACAAAATACCAGAAAATCATATACTTAA
>LNQE01001819.1_pt1 | contig 37116 bp, 36 predicted proteins | sample 603111 | NCBI WGS metagenome assembly LNQE01 (sample SAMN04260313, study PRJNA301899) | hydrocarbon metagenome | isolation source: hydrocarbon-contaminated ditch | place: Germany: Bremen | collected 1998
ATTTTGATCTATTATGTCATACTTAAAAAGATCATCTTTTCTATATTGACATATACAGTACAAATGTATATAGTTAGACTATACAGTTGTGCTGTATATGTCGTTTATTATGGGGAGGACAGTTATGCGTCGGGATAAGAATCTACCCTTAACAGAAACTGTATATTATATACTATTAGCCCTTTGCAAACCGGCTCATGGATATTTGATCATGCAAAAGGTAGAGGAACTCAGTTATGGGCAGGTTAGAATGGCAGCAGGAACTCTTTATGGAGCAATCGAAAATTTATTGAAGTTGAAATTCATCCAACCTATTCAAAGTGAAGATCATCGACGCAAGGTATATGTTATTACCGAAAAAGGAAAAGAGATATTGCTTGAGGACTACAAAAGGATGAAACATATCCTTGATGTTACCAAAGCAGAAATATCTAAAGCGGGGAATGATAATGATAAGATTTAAAGTTTTTATTGATTTTGAAAAGGAAGAAAAATGGCTGAATGAAATGGGCCTTCAGGGCTATGAACTTGTAAGCTGCAAAAATGCCTTCTATAGGTTCCGAGCCATTCAGCCTGGCAACGATATCATAAAAATCGATTATCGTACTTTTCGAAAAAGGGAAGACTTCGTCGATTATTGCACCATATTTCAGGATAGTGGTTGGAAGCATGTAGCCGGCAGCTTTTATTCTGGAACCCAATATTTCAAAAAAACGGGAGACCGGGCAACAGATGATATTTTTTCTGATACTATTTCGAAAGCCGGACGTTATAACAGATTATCAAATATGTGGTTGTATCTAGCGATAGCATATTTGCCGATTTTGACCATGTTAATTCTACAGAATAATATCGATATCAGGGCTATTCTCAACCCTAAATTGCTGTATTATACTCCTGGATTATGGGAAAAAACTGGTATAGAGTTTTGGAATTATTTTCTCTACGAAACTCCATTTGCCCTCTTAAGGGGATTTTTATGGCTGCTTCTGCCCATACTAATTGTCTTATATTTATTTTTTTCGGTTAAAATCTATAGATGGGGCCAGATTATTAAGAAAAAATCTGATTTCGATTGACTTTTAGGGGTGTTGAAACAAACCTTTACGGTAAATCAGGCAATAAAGTATGCTACAATATAACCAATCTAATCAGGAGTGATAGAAAAATGAATGATGATCCCGATATGTCAGGCAGTAAAGTGCTGTTGAATTTTACGTGCAAAGCAAAAAATCGCTTAAAAATAAGTTTTAATATTAGGCCATAGGAATCCTGATAATGGGTTTACTATGGTTTTTTTTATTGTTGCCTATATTATGAATATGGAGGGTGAAAGACTTGTTACCCGAGATCTTGTTATTGGTGGTACTTATACTGCTGAATGCATTCTTTGCTGCTTCTGAAATTGCTTTGATCTCATTAAACGATAATAAGATAAGATTGATGGCTGAAGAAGGAAATAAGAAAGCTAATAAAATCAAACAATTGCTGGACGAACCAAGCAAGTTTCTGGCAACTATACAGATCGGCATTACCCTGGCAGGTTTTCTTGCCAGTGCATTTGCAGCTGAAAGCTTTTCAGGCAGTTTTGTTGAATTGATTAAGCAGACCGGATTACAGATTCCAGATGCCTGGCTTAAAAATATTTCAGTTGTCATTATCACAATAATACTTTCCTATTTTACCCTTGTACTTGGTGAACTAGTGCCAAAAAGATTGGCCATGAAGAAAGCTGAGCCAATTTCTATGTTTGTTATTGGCCCGCTTCGTTATTTATCCATTGCTGCTTCTCCATTTGTTAATCTATTAACTTCATCAACCAATTTTTTCGTAAGATTATTTGGCTTTGACCCGTTGGAAGAGGATGATAATGTAACGGAAGAAGAAATACGAATGATGGTCGATGTAGGAGAGAAAAAAGGGACGATTCATGAAAGTGAAAGACTAATGATCAACAATGTCTTTGAGTTTAATGATAAAAGTGTTGCAGACATAATGACACATAGAACAGATATTGTGGCTTTTCCAGTAGAAACCGAACTGGATAAGGTGATAGCACTCATTAATAATGAGAAATATTCAAGAATACCTGTATATGAAGATAATATTGATAATATAGTAGGAGTTCTATACTCGAAAGACCTTATTCAATACATTACTAGTGTTGCTGACCAGGATACATTTGATTTAAAGACCATAATTCGACCACCTTACTTTGTTCCAGCTTCCAAAAGAACCGACGAATTGCTGAAGGAAATTCAGAGAAATAAGACTCACATAGCAATTGTAATTGATGAATATGGCGGCACAGCTGGAATTGTGACCCTTGAAGATTTAATCGAAGAAATTGTTGGAAACATATTTGACGAATATGATGAAGAAGAGGAAGCGGAAATAAATAAACTGGACGAAAACACCTTCATGATAAATGGTGCTGTTAGCTTGGATTCCGTACAGGCATACCTGGATATTGATCTGCCTATTGAGGAATATGAAACCTTAAGTGGTTTCATAATTGGACAGTTAGGTAGGATACCAGGGAAAGAAGATAAACCAGCAGTTGAGTTTAATGGTTTGGTTTTCAAAGTGGAGGAAGTTAATGAAAAGAGAATAACTAAGGTTAAAGCTTGCAGGCTATAGAATTATTACTTAGGTAATATGTGATCAAGCTATAAGTGTGGGTTCCAAATTTTTTTTAATATATTATCAAAATTACTTAAAGGAATAATATCTAAAGAATTCCATGACCTCCTCCATTTTAGGGGGTCTAATTTTGTGCCAAAGACTAATTTCTTGCCCAGTTCGCTATGATACGCTGGTATGATAGTTGAGGTGATGTTAAACAATAGCTTTAAGGAGCTAGCAACGATTAGACATAAATTACTGATTTATCATATTTGCATCTTCAGAATTGGCCTGAGGTATGATAGATTAATAAAGATGGAATTAAACTAATCCTGGAGAAATCTGGGATAAAAAGCAACTTTTAGAGTATTACTCAGCTGAAATCAGCTGTCAGGAGGTTGGAATTGATGAAGACGGATATTGAAATAGCCCAGGAGGCAAGAATGAGCCCTATCCTGGAGATAGCGGAATCTATTGGCCTGAATGCAGATGATATCGAAATGTATGGAAAGTATAAGGCCAAAATATCGCTGGAAGTTTGGGAGAGGTTGAAAGATAAGCCATCTGGCAAAGTTGTCCTGGTCACGGCGATTAACCCTACTCCCGCTGGTGAGGGCAAAACCACGAATACGGTTGGCCTAGGAATGGCTTTGAACCGCTTGGGTAAAAAGGCTATCATAGCTTTGCGTGAACCTTCTCTGGGCCCCAGTTTTGGGATCAAAGGCGGTGCTGCCGGGGGGGGTTATTCCCAGGTGCTTCCGATGGAAGACATAAACCTGCATTTTACCGGTGACATCCATGCTGTAACTGCTGCTCATAATCTGCTGTCAGCTATGCTGGATAACCATCTGCATCAGGGCAATGATTTGAATATAGACCCCAGGCAGATAGTACTTCGCAGGGTTATGGATCTGAATGAACGGGCATTAAGAAATATAGTCCTGGGCCTGGGGGGTAAAATCAACGGAGTCCCACGGGAATCAGGATTTGATATCAGTGTAGCATCAGAAGTAATGGCCGCATTATGCCTGGCCACTGACTTGATGGATCTGAAAGACCGGTTTAAGAGAATGGTAGTAGCCTACACTTTTGATGGCAAGCCAGTTACCGCTGATGACTTAAAGGCAGCCGGGTCGATGGCTCTGCTGATGAAAGATGCCATAAAGCCTAATCTGGTGCAGACCCTGGAGAATACTCCCGCCTTTGTGCATGGCGGACCATTTGCCAATATAGCTCATGGATCCAACAGCATTGTTGCAACCCGCATGGGTATGAAACTAGCCGATTATATGGTTACAGAAGCTGGATTCGGTGCCGATCTGGGGGCAGAAAAGTTTTTTGATATCGTCTGCCGTTATGCAGGGTTTAGACCTGATGCAGTAGTCCTGGTGGCTACAGTGAGAGCTCTAAAAAATCATGGAGGTGTTCCCAAGAATCAACTGGGGGAAAGGAACATGGCCGCTCTGGAGTTGGGCACTCAGAATTTGGAGAAACAGCTGGAAAATATTAATAAGTACGGCGTTCCAGTAGTGGTAGCTTTGAACGAATTTCCTACTGATACAGCTGAGGAAATAGCCTATATTACTGCCAAATGTGCCGAGTTGGGGGCTGAAGTGGCTCTTTCACAGGTATGGGCTAAAGGCGGAGAGGGCGGCGAAGAATTAGCCCGCAAGGTAATAAAAGCGGCTGAATCTCCCAATGAATTTAAATTCTTATATCCTGATGATATGTCTTTACAGGATAAAATTGCAGTGATTTGTGAGGAGATTTATGGCGCAGAAGGGGTTACATACAGCGCCGAAGCTCTGAGAATGCTGAACAAATACCAGGAGCAGGGTTATGGCAAACTACCCGTATGCATTGCCAAGACTCAATATTCACTATCAGATAACCCTGATTTAAAGGGCAGACCCCGGGGCTTTACGGTTTCTGTAAAGGAAGCCCGGCTTTCAGCCGGGGCGGGATTTATCGTAGCTCTTGCGGGTACTGTGATGACCATGCCGGGACTAGGCAAAACACCTGCAGCGCAAACCATAGATATTTTAGATAATGGGCAGATTGTAGGGTTGTTCTAAACAATTGAAAGACTTGATAACCCAAGTCCAGCCAGCATGCTGGACTTGTTTTTCTCCCTGGATTAGTTTAGTTTGGACAACATGATGAATGATCGGAGGACAACCGATGAAGAAAGATAATATTGACAAAGACAAGATTGAAGCGGCTGTGCTTATGATATTAGAAGCCATTGGCGAGGATCCCAATCGGGAGGGAGTAAGGGATACTCCTAAACGGGTGGCCAGGATGTATGAAGAGATTTTCTATGGTATGGATACAGATCCCCGGGAGCTCCTGCAGGTGTCATTTACCGAATATCATGATGAATTGGTACTGGTAAAAGATATTCCTTTGTATTCTATGTGTGAGCATCACTTGCTGCCTTTTTATGGCAAAGCTCATGTAGCTTATATCCCCAAAGGTGGAAAGGTAGTAGGCATCAGCAAGATTGCCCGGGTAACTGAAGTATATGCACGCAGGCCGCAGCTGCAGGAAAGACTTACTTCCCAGATAGCAGATTGTATCCATGAAACCTTGAAACCTTACGGAGTAGCAGTAATTATTGAAGCTGAACATATGTGTATGACTATGAGGGGAATCAACAAACCCGGTTCACTCACTATTACCTCTGCCGTCAGGGGCATTTTTGAAACCAGAGCTCAGACCCGGAATGAATTATTATCTTTAATTATGAAAAAATAATTTATCATAACCGTTATATATAATAACAATTTATAATAAAATTAATCATATTATGTTATACAGATGTATACAAGAAACAAAGCAATAAATTTACAAAATGAATAAAAAATACCAGCTATTCGCGAGGGGATCTTCGAACATTATTGTTCGGAGATCCCCTAATTTATGGGGTATTAGAGAGTGCAGGATCTACTTTGTACATTTTATCACTTATAAAACAGAGAAAATCTATTAGAATAGGCAAAATAGATAGATATACTTATAAATTTTCATGATAAATCCAAATAACAGCCCTTTTTAACATTTATTATTTACCTCCCATGTATTAATGTTAGATTAATTGTAGCCTGGTAAATATAAAAAGTTTAGCAGGTTATTAAAACTATAGAAAGGAGGAATGTGAGTGAGCTACAAGAAAGTGATTGCCAGATATGCCGAGGTTCCGGGGGGGATAATAGAGGCATTTCATGCAGTAGAAAAGCAGCTTAGTTATTTGCATGAGGAGGCCATAGCTGAAGCTGCGCGAGTATTCAATGTGCCCGCCGCCGAAGCATATGGCGTGGCCTCTTTTTATTCCATGTTTTCTACAGAGGCCAGGGGAAAAAATGTAATCAGGTTATGTGAGAGTGCTCCCTGTCATGTGGCTGGCGCAGCAGAAGTTATAGCTGCTCTGGAGAAAGAATTAGGCATCAAGATGGGCGAGTCTACCCAGGATGGTCAATTTGCTCTTGAATTTACCGAATGTGTAGGGCAATGTCAGGCTACTCCAGTAATAACTGTTAATAGTAAACCTTATCTGGATGTAACCCCGGCAATAATTCCCGATATATTAGCGGAATACAAATAGGTGCCGATTCATGAACGGTAACAAAGGTAAGAAAAGGAGGTCATACAATGGTCGAAGAAATGCGCATCGTACTGCGTAATTACGGCAAGATCGACCCGCTGAATATAGATGATTATATAGCTGCAGGCGGATATAAAGCTCTTGAAAAAGCCAGGGAGATGGCTCAAATAGACTTAATTGAAGAAGTGAAGAAATCTAATTTGAGAGGCCGTGGAGGAGCAGGATTCAACTGCGGTCAGAAATGGTTTTTTGCTAATCAGGCCCACTCTGAGATCAAGTATGTAGTGTGTAATGCCGACGAAGGTGAACCTGGTACATATAAGGATCGCTTGATTATGCAGGGTGATCCTCAGAGTATTTTGGAAGGTATGGCAATATGCGCTTATGCTATTGGAGCCCGGCAGGGTTATATTTACTGTCGGGGGGAATATCCATATGTTGTTGAGATACTGGAGCAGGCCATCGATCAGGCTAAAACCCAGGGAGTTTTGGGAGACTTCGATATAGAAGTGCGCATGGGAGCAGGCGCTTATGTGTGTGGAGAGGAAACAGCATTGATCGAATCGATCGAAGGGCACAGAGGAGAACCTCGTTTTAAGCCGCCATTTCCGGGAGTTGAAGGATTATGGGGCAAACCCACCATCATCAACAATGTTGAAACATTTGCCAATATACCAGTTATAGTTGACCAGGGTGCGGATTGGTATGTTTCAATCGGAGCTCCATCATATCCGGGAACTAAAGTACTAACTCTAACCGGGGATGTGAACAACAAAACTTTCTTCGAAGTTCCAACTGACACCAGTATCAGGGATGTTGTTTTTGGTTTCGGAGCAGGAGTAGCCGGGGGTAAGAAGTTCAAGGCGGTACAGATCGGTGGAACTTCAGGAGGTTTCATTCCTGAATCGCTCCTGGATACAGCCATCAGCTTTGATGCCTTGTCAGCCATCGGTGCCACATTAGGCTCAGGTGCCGTTTTTGTAATGGATGAAAGCCGGGATATGGTTGATGTGGTTGAAAAGATCGCTAAATTCTTTGAACATGAATCTTGTGGTAAATGTGCACCCTGTCGGGAAGGGACTGCCCGCATATATGAACTAGTGAGCAAATTAAAAAATGGTCAAGGTTCTGCTGCTGATATTGCGCTGTTAAAGAAACTCGGTGGCGTGATGTCTATAGCCAGCCTGTGTGGTCTCGGCCAAGCGGCTCCAACACCAGTTTTGACAACTCTGGGACATTTTGCTGCTGATTACGAAGCAAAGCTGATTTAGGAGAGGAGGATTAACGTGATTAACGTAACTATTGATGGAATTAAAACTTCTGTTCCTGAAGGCTCGTCTATCCTAAAGGCAGCTGAGACTATAGGCGTAAAGATACCTACCCTCTGCAATCACCCTGACCAGGCAGTAAAGGGGAATTGTCGGGTATGTGTTTGTGAAGTCGAAGGAAACCGGCTGCTTGCGGCAGCCTGTGTTTCACCGGTCTACGAAGGAATGACAGTTAAGACCAGGACCCCGAAAGTTGTAGAAGCCAGGAAGACCATTTTAGAATTGATCCTGTCCAATCATCCCCAGGATTGTCTAAATTGTATTAGAAATCAGAACTGTGAACTGCAGACTCTGGCGGAAGAATACTTTATAAGAGACAATCCCTTCAGCATGAAAACCCGTGGACTGGCCAAAGATTACTCAACCCCGTCATTATTCAGAGACCCTGATAAATGCATATTATGCAGACGCTGCATAGAAGCCTGTTCTGTGATTCAAAGCGTAAATGCTCTGGGACTCCAACAACGGGGACACCATGCTATGGTAGTTCCTACTATGGGTTGGGATCTTATTGACAGCCCCTGTGTAATGTGTGGTCAATGCATTCATGCCTGTCCGGTTGGTGCTATCGGCGAAGTCGAAGAGATCGATAAGCTACTGGCCGCCATAGCAGATCCAGACACAGTGGTTGTCACCCAGATTGCTCCGGCAGTCAGAGTTGCTATAGGTGAAGAAGTAGGTTTAGCTACCGGCGATATGCCTATGGATGTATTTGTAGCTGGCTTGCGCCAGATTGGCATTGACTTTGTGCTGCACACCAACTTCACTGCTGATCTGACCATCCTTGAAGAAGGAAACGAACTTCTTAAGCGTCTGAAAGAAGGCGGAAATCTACCCATGTTCACTTCCTGCAGCCCGGGATGGATCAATTTATGTGAAACATTCTACCCCGACCTGTTGGATAACCTGTCTACCTGTAAATCGCCCCAACAGATGTTCGGTGCCCTGGTCAAGACTTACTGGGCCGAGAAGTCCAGTATAGATCCGGCAAAGATATACTCTGTATCCATCATGCCATGTACAGCTAAGAAATATGAGTGCAGCAGACCAGAAATGAACGACAGTGGATTTCGGGATGTTGATCTGGTAATCACTACCAGAGAGATCGGCAGATTGTTCCGAATGAGCGGTATCGACTTCAATAAGCTGGCCGGTTCCAATTTTGATTCTTGGATGGGTGCATATACTGGCGCAGCTGTTATCTTCGGTGCCAGCGGCGGTGTTATGGAAGCTGCACTTAGAACTGTATATGAGGTTGTAACGGGACAAACTCTGGAGAATGTGAATTTTGAAGTTACCCGTGGTATCCAGGGAATAAAAGAAGCTGAAGTTGATCTAAACGGAACGGTAGTGAAGGTTGCTATCGCCAACGGGTTGGCCAATGCCAGACAACTAATGGATGAAGTCCGGGCGGGAACATCTCCCTATCACTTCATAGAAATCATGGCCTGTCCCGGAGGATGTATAGGCGGTGGTGGACAGCCGATTACCAAAATTAACGCTAAAAGAGTTGAACGTATCAATCAGATATATGTAGAAGATGAAGCGTGCCAAATCAGAAAATCTCATGAAAACCCTGAAGTTAAGGCTATATACGAGGAGTTTCTGCATGAACCGCTGGGACACCAATCGCATCATCTCTTGCATACCCACTATACACCTAAAAGCAAAAAAGCTCTTTAAATTAAGAAAATCACTTGTCCTGATAATAAGGGTTAAGCGCTGAATTAGAGGGGCAGGAAATAAAAACGAAATCTTGATACCTTGCGACGCTTATTGCATAGGGTAGGCGGCTTTCTTTTATGAGAAAATGAAATTTTAAACCGCGCAGGGAAGGAGCATTAATATCATGGAAAAAAGGCTGGGAGTAATAGGCATCGTTATAGACAATCGGGAAGCAGCACCTATGGTAAATCAGGTTTTGAGTGAGCATGACAGTATTATTATCGGCAGGATGGGGGTCCCTTACCGGGAAAAAGATGTTTCAGTAATTTCATTGATCATTGACGGAACTACCGACCAGATTGGTGCCCTGACGGGGAAACTCGGCAGTATGAGAAATGTCACTGTAAAAAGTGCTTTAACCCAGAAGTAAATTTATAATTTGAGTTTCAAACTAACCTTATAAGCTTGAGTTAAAGTGGTAACTAACTGCATGTTGCTGAGCATGATAAAGCTTATTCTGATGGGGGTGGGTTTTTTTGCTTTTCTGAGCAAAACAGAGTAGCTCCCGGGCCGTCCTGAGCCTTCTTTTTGGAGCGGTTATAAGGACCCTATATCGGATTACAGGCCGGGTGGTACAGCTGGGATCTTGATAGTAGCAGTCACTGGCAGATGGTCTGAGGCTTCAGACTTTATGATACGAAAACTGGAACACCTGGATTTGTCGTCGGTAAAGATATAATCAATACGCACCCGGGGGGCATCAGACGGATAGGTGTTGCCATGTAATCCAGAATTGTGTTGGAAAGTATCATGCAGATACTCAGATAGCATCCGCATTTCGCGCATGGCAGGCGTGGCATTCATATCTCCGGCAAGTATGGTGGGAATGGAAGAAGCCTGCATAATAGGCAGGATAATGTATTTCAAATGACGGTAGCGGGAAACCTGGTTTAAACCTAAATGCATATTAAAGATGCTGAAATGGATGCCTCCAGCATCTATTTCAGTCTGCAGACAACCTCGTTCATCACGTGGATCGGGAAGTATATGTTTAATATCTTTTACTATGGGATATTTGGACAGGATAGCATTCCCAACCGAACCGAACTTTAGACGGTGGACAGGCCCGAAGGCATAATTCATCTTTAATAAGCCTGCCAGGGCATGGGCCTGTCTGGATACACCTACTACTCCGGGTACCATTTCAACTTCCTGCAGGGCGAGTACATCTGCATCTATCTCATTAAGAACCTGCTGGACTTGTTTCAGGTCTTTTTTACCATCAATTCCTATGGCTCGGCGTATGTTGTAACTAGCCACTTTAATAACGGCCAATCAGGAACCCTCCTTATATTTTGGAGTTTAACAATTTATATGCTTCCAGCCTGGAATAATTAACTGAAAAACTCGAATAAGAAGAGGCATTTAATTGCATAAATTGATAATATTGATTTTCCGTGATCAAACTGGTCTTTTCATCTAAATTGATATATGATTAGACATTCAAGTCTGAATTGCGAAGTAATGTGAGCAATTGCTCGTAATCGGGAAGGTTATTCATATTAATAGGCAAATATTTTATCCCGGCTGCATCGGCAGCGCTTCTTACAAAGCGGTCCTCCAAGATCTGCTGTTTTTTCCGGGGTTCCCCCTGACCTTCCCCTATTATTATGAGCACCGGTTTCATCTCGTGCTTTTCACAAATCAATATATCTACATACCTGTTTTTTATCCGATTAAAATACTCAGTACGGTTGTCTGCCTCGAGGGCTACGGTAACTACGTCTTCCAGGTTGACCCGGGGAAAAGCTGCATAGGAGCTGTTCTCAAGCACCGTGGAAAAAAGGTTATATAATGACAGTTCTTTTCCAGACATCAGAAAATCCCGTTTACGGTAGGGCAAATCATCCATATTTATCCAGGCGTTACTTATATCAATAACTTCACCATTTCCGGTTCGTCTTTTCTTTTGGCCTGGAAAAGGCCCTGAAGGTTGCATCTTCTGCCGGTAATCGTTTAAAATATCCCATACCAGCTTACCTATGATGATTGCGACTATGAGCATTATAAATTGTGCCAAACCTATACCTCCTAATTGACGATGGTGTTATATAATATATATTAATCAGGAAGAAAAAAAATATATATACATATAATATTTTATACAAAACTGCCTGTCAGCACTAGCAGCATTTTTTCAACACTTTAGGACTGCTTTTAGTATCTGCTGGATAAGCTTTTTATACCATCATTTCAGGCAAAATGTCAGCCGGGGGTTTCAAGCAGGTGTATTACAGTATAGAATGTTATATTAGGATTGAAAAGAGGTATTTTACAAGGAGGGCTTTTCATGAACTACAAAAGCAGCCGGGGAAAGGTTTCGGGAGTCAGCTCAGCAGAAGCTATAAAGAAAGGAATAGCTGCGGATGGAGGGTTGTTTGTTCCTGAATCTATTCCCACATTAAATGAAGATCTCTTTGGAGCCCTGGAAGAACTGAACTACCAGCAGCGAGCCAGCCGAATCCTCGCTTACTACTTGACAGATTTCACTGAACAGGAAATCCATCACTGTGTGCAAGGAGCATACAATTCTGATAATTTCGATAATACCAGGATAGCTCCGCTGGCCAGGCTAGGCGAAAATGTATATATACAGGAATTATGGCACGGGCCAACCTGTGCCTTTAAAGATATGGCATTGCAGATACTGCCTTACCTGATGACTACCAGCATGGAAAAAACGGGTGAAACCAGCGAGGTAGTTATCCTGGTTGCTACATCAGGGGATACTGGCAAGGCAGCGCTGGAGGGTTTCAGTGATGTTCAAGGAACCAGGATCATAGTATTTTTCCCCGCCGAAGGCGTAAGTGAAGTTCAAAAACGGCAGATGGTAACCCAGGAAGGGAACAATGTTTATGTAGCAGGAGTGCAGGGCAATTTCGATGATGCTCAGAGCGGGGTGAAAAATATATTTGCCAGTCAGGATTATAACGAAAGGCTGGCAGAGCAAAATATGAAGATGTCCTCTGCCAACTCCATCAACTGGGGACGCCTCTTACCTCAGATCGTATATTATATTTCCGCTTATATAGATTTGCGAACAGAAGGAGCAGTAAAAACCGGGGATAAGATAAATATAGTTGTGCCCACCGGCAATTTCGGCAATATTTTGGCCGCCTATTATGCAGGCAAAATGGGAGTGCCCATAGGTAAACTGATATGTGCTGCCAACTCCAATAATGTTTTAACCGATTTCATAAGAAGTGGTATTTATGACCGCAATAGGCCCTTTGAAAAAACAATTTCACCATCCATGGATATACTGATATCCTCTAACCTGGAACGGCTGCTTTTTGAAATAACCGGCCACGATGCCCAAAAAGTATCAAACTGGATGGAAGAGCTACAAAGCAGCGGATGCTATAATGTAGGTGACGATGTTTATCAAGATGTAGCGCGTTTATTCTGGTCTGACTATTGCTCGGATCAGGAGACTATAGCTACTATCAACAGGAGCTGGAAAGAAAAGAGATATCTTTTGGATACTCATACCGCGGTAGCAGTGAATGTATATGAAAAATACCAGCAAGCTACCGGGGATAACACTATAAGTTTAGTCGCATCGACCGCGAGCCCCTTCAAGTTTGGGAGCAGTGTGGCAGCAGCAGTTTTGCCACCGGAAATGGTTGCAGGTAGAAGCGAGTTTGAATTGTTATACCTTTTGGAGGAATACACCGGGGTGCAAATGCCCGACGCGATAAAAGGACTGGAACACCGTCCAGTACTCCACAAAACTGTATGCAAGATAGAAGACATGGAAAAAACAGTCTCTCAATTTCTTGGTTTAGAATAAAGGGTCAGCTGGAGCACCGGCTCCTTATCTGGCGTATGGAGGCAGAATCTTTATGAACAAACGATTACATCTGATACTTTTGACCTTTTCGATAGGTCTTGCCATTATCGGTATATTAATTCTATTCAACAGCCTTGAACTGGGCAGAGGTATCATGTCCGAGATGATGGCTCAAAATGGTGGGAGCATGAATACAGATACCTATCACATTTATCTGCAGGCAGCGATAAGCAACTTCAGGATACTGGGGACCATTTCGACTATTTTGGGAGGTGCAGGTTGTTTACTGTATCTGAACAAAATTTGCAGCAGCTGAATGTAAAAAACATATTATCCAAATAAGAATAAACCCCCCTGAACGAATGATGGTTCAAGGGGGTTTCGATTACCAAAGTTTGAAATTATTTTCCTGTAATAAAATACTCCATCAGTTTATGTCCCTCCAAGAAGAACATACCGTGATCTGAGGATTTTTCATCATATACTCCGATACCATCTTTGATAGGGTTATTTTTATCGAAAATCATAAACGGTACCGGCTCTCTGCTGTGGGTTCTGATAGACAGCGGAGTAGGATGATCCGGTATTATCATAACCCGTAAATCATCGAACTGCTCTAGTTCATCAATTACCATTCCTACTACTTCCTGGTCGATTTGTTCGATACTCCATATTTTATGTTTTAGACTGCCCTGATGTCCAGATTCGTCTGGAGATTCAATATGCACATAAACAAAATCCTGCCCCTTTTTCAATTCGTCAAGAGCCGCCCGAGCTTTACCGGCAAAATTAGTTTCTATAGCTCCGGTTGCACCCTCTACTTCGATCGATTTGAGTCCGGCGCTTATCCCTAATCCCTTTACCAGGTCTACTGCTGCCACGACGGAACCATTTAGGCCATAAAGGCTTTCAAAGCTGTCCAGGGCTGGCTTCTTTCCTTCTCCCCAGAACCAGGCCGAAGTAGCCGGATTTTGTCCAGCAGATCTTCTTTTCTTATTAATAGGGTTACCATTTAAAATAGCATGACTTTTCATCATCAAATCTAGTAGAACACCACTGTCTCTACCGACTGGCAGGTATTCACCTACCACCCGGTCGGTGATATCATGGGGCGGGGTGAGCATTATTCTCTTTCCCAGAGCATTTTTCCATACTACCAGATGGCGGTAGCTTATCCCAGGATGGAAAGTTATCTCCTCACTGCCCAGTTGCTCCTGCAGAGCTCTGATCAGTTCAGCTGATTCGGAAGATGGGATTTCGCCCGAACTGTAATCCAGCATTATCTTCTCCGCATAATCGTCCGCATCCGATAGCGTGACCAGGTTGCAGCGCAGAGCTAGGTCAGTATCTGACAGGTCAATACCCATGCTGACCGCTTCCAGGGGAGATCGGCCGGTATAATAAATCTCGGGATTATAACCCATTACGGCCAGATTAGCTACATCACTTCCCGGGGGGAAGCCTTCGGGGATAGTAGCTGCCTTACCTATAAGGGAAGTTTTAGCTAGATAATCCATATGGGGGGTTTGGGCATATTCCAGGGGGGTCTTATTCCCCAGCTCAGCTATTTCATAATCAGCCATCCCATCGGCCAGTATCAGCAAATATTTCATACTACTTCAGCTCCTGTCATGATATTGGCATTATTCTACAGTATATCATTAACATCCAGGGGAATGAAATAGATGACGCGGGCCAGGTAGATGGTAGTGAGGGGAGGGAAGGGATTACAAAACAATTTTAGATCCCGCTAGGGAAGCTGGAGGATGCTGATGCCAGACATAAGATTGCTATGAATGAGCAGTGAACGTATAATTGAAGAAGAATATGCAATAGGAGGTGTACTTGATGACCACGAGATTGGATGTCTACAAGTGTGAAATCTGCGGTAACATAGTTGAAGTTCTGCATGAAGGTAAAGGCACCCTGGTATGTTGCAACAAAGATATGGTTCTGTATAAAGAAAATACTATTGATGCGTCGGTGGAAAAACACGTTCCAGTAATCAGCCGGAGTGCGGATGGAGTAAAAGTGGCCATTGGCAGTGACCTGCATCCTATGATAGAAAAACATTACATAGAATGGATAGAAGTAATAGCAGGGGATAAGGTTTACAGGGAATTTTTAAAACCTGATCAAAAGCCGGAAGCTGTATTTAAGGTAGCGGATGAGAAATTGACTTCACGCGCTTACTGTAATATCCATGGACTATGGAAAGTGGTGTGATCGAGAGAAGACTCATTAATGCTAAAGCTAAATAATATAATCTATTCTGGCTCCGGGAAAATGACGCTCAATATGTTCGGTAAAGAAGCTTTTCATTTCCCGGAGCAGTTCTTTATTGTATACAAACTTACCATAGCCAAACTGCCCATATTTATAGGTTCGGGAATCATCCTCATCCATGGGCAGAGAGGTATCGGGGAAAACATCCAGGATATTATTCCTGGCTCTGCGGGTAAAACGGTGTGATATCACTTCAAAATGGATATCCCTATTATCGCTCTTCAACTCATCAACCAGATTGTTCAGCATATCGCTGTATTCCTGTTTCCAGCTGCCTTCTAATATGACCGGAGCTATAATTACACCCCCTGGATAACCATGTTCCATCAGCCGGGATAGAGCTCCTATGCGCTCCTGAAGGCCAGGGGTACGATGTTCATGAGTTTGTATAACTCTATCTGTGTTGATGCTGTATCTTATGCGGGTATGCCCCCGATGATCCAGGTTCAATAGGCTGTCTATGCCCGGAAACTTGCTGACGAATTTTAAATGACCGTATTCCTGGCTGGCAAAAAAGCTTATCGCCCGGGCCAGTGCACCAGAATAAGGCTCTACCGGTACAGGATCAGATGTTGCGGCCGCTTCAAATACCGTTTTCTCTGGCTGCCGCGCCTGGATGTATTTCCCGGCCTGGGCCAGGATCTCATCAATATTGATATAAACCCGGGTATAAGGCTTTTTCCCCAACTGGGTATTCAAATAGCAGTATTCACATATACCCTGACAGCCAGTGACCAGCGGTAATTGAAAATGGGCTGATGGTTTGCAGGTGGCGAAATCCAAAGTTTTTCGGACCCCCACAACCAGAGTGCTTTTACCCTGGAAGAATGAGTCGCGCGGTGTTTTGCCGGGGATGCTGGTTACCCGGTTATGGGATTTAAGAAAACTTATCTCGTGTCCTTCGGCTTTCAAACGCAGGTACATTTCTTTTCCCAACGGGTAATCCAGAGTATCTGCTTCGAAATAGACCCGTTTTACCTGTAAAGCTGACAGTGTCATTTACCTGCCTCCACATGGTAAAGAATGATATCTGATTATCTTATCTTTACCCTAATTTGAAAAGTAATGGTGCCAGGCACCATTTACTTATCTATCTGCCTCTGCTGGGTATAATAATAAAAATCTTATTATCATAGCTTTACCCCATCTCAGCAGCCGATACCGGGGAAAGAATGGATGAAGTAGAAAAAGTCAGTAGGTTATCCTATTTAGAAAATTATGATGTTGATATATAAAAGTACATCAAGAAGGTGAAAATACAGGTATCTATTATAAGGAGAGTTAATATGGATGATCAAATGTATGATATATGTATTCTAGGCTGCGGTCCGGCTGGACTATCGGCCGCCATAAATGCCAAAATACGCAATAAAGAAATTATTGTACTGGGAATTGAGATATGCAGTCCGCCTATGCATAAGGCGCAGAAAATAGACAATTACCTCGGATTTGACGGGTTCAATGGGCAAGAGCTGCTGGACAAGTTTTTAGGGCATGCCCGGGCTATGCAAATCGATATACGCCACTCCAAAGTGGAATTGATCACCATTGGTGCAGATGGCACTTTCAATTTGCTGGTAGAAGGGGAGGTGCTTAACAGCAAATCTATAGTGATAGCCACGGGAATACCCTATAAACCAACTTTGCCCCGGGAAGAAGACTATCTTGGCAATGGCCTTGGTTATTGTGCTACCTGTGACGGCCCTTTATATAGGAATAAAGTTGTTGTGATCATTGCTCATGATGAAGAGGGAGAAATGGAGGCTAATTATATGGCCGAAATATGCAGTAAGGTATATTTTCTCCCTTTGTACAAAAATTGGGGCCAATTGGATGCTCGGATAGAATTGGTTAAGGATCTGCCTGTGGGTATAATCGGCAATGGCATCGTAAAAGGTTTAGGACTTAGAGGAGGCACTGTAATAGACGCTGATGGGCTATTTGTATTAGGTGGGGAAACGGCTCCTGATCGCATTATTCCCGGACTGGAAATACTAGACAATCATATCCAGGTGGACCGCGAGCAAAAAACCAATATTCCCGGAGTATACGCAGCCGGGGACTGTACCGGGAAACCATACCAGATAGCCAAATCGGTGGGAGAGGGACAGGTGGCTGGTTTAAATGCCAGCAAATATGCAGGTTCCCGGGGCTAAAAAAATACCGGGCCATGCAGGCCCGGTCTCATAGTATATTACCTTATACTTCGATATGGGAGTCTGAATATCCGACTCCACCCTCACCTTGTTCATCAGTTGATCCCCAGTACTGCTGCCCTATCGTGTTGTACTGGCTTAACAGTACTTCGTCTTCTGAGTAATACTGTGACATATAATCGTCGTCATTACGATTACTCAATTGATGGGTTCCGCTCTGCTCTTGTCCATCTGATCCACCCCAGTACTGCTGTCCTATTTTATTATACTGGCTCAGCAGCACTTCATCTTCCGAGTAGTCGGAGGAACCATAATCGTCACCGTCAGGTTCACTCTGCTTATGTGTTTCAGGACCTGTTTCCTCGGTATTACCTTTCTTGGAGGAAGGTTTACTTATGAGGCCAAATTCGTAAAAGAAATTTTCAATTGAGGCGAACAAATCATTGGTAAAACTGGATCCGTTTTTACCTTTGGCTTTTTTTAGGGATTCATCTTCTGGTCTTTCGCCTCCATAAACTACATCTTTAGGCATAGTCATTATAGACACCTCCTTGAAAGTAGTATTTCACCGGGGGAATAAAATATAGATGAAATAAAGAATGCTATTATTTACCTTGGAAAGACATTTACATATAAATTGAATATTAATAATAACTACGATGTTGACTAAAATTGCAGTCGATGCTATAATTATCTTCGTTGCGGAGCCGTGGTGTAGCGGTTAACATGCCGGCCTGTCAAGCCGGAGAGCGTGGGTTCAAATCCCATCGGCTTCGCCATATGCCTCGGTAGCTCAGCTGGTAGAGCAGCGGACTGAAAATCCGCGTGTCGGTGGTTCGACTCCGCCCCGAGGCACCATTATATAAGCGGAAGTGGCTCAGTGGTAGAGCATCGCCTTGCCAAGGCGAGGGTCGAGAGTTCGAATCTCTTCTTCCGCTCCATATGATAAATAAAGCGTTACCTAGGTAACGCTTTTATACTGGAAGCAGGGGGACGTTCTTTTTGCTTCTTTTGAAGGAAGCAAAAAGAACGTCCCCCTGCTTCCAGCCAGTTTTTCTTGCAATAAAATGTGAAAGTTGTTATAATAATTTGTGCGCGAAAGCGCCTAAACTAAACACTTGGGCGGATGGCGAAGAGGCTAACGCTGTGGTCTGCAAAATCACCATTCGCCGGTTCGAATCCGGCTCCGCCCTCCATATTTGCTTGTTTTCTTGCCCGGGTGGCGGAATAGGCAGACGCACGGGACTTAAAATCCCGCGACCTTTACCGGTCGTGCCGGTTCGACCCCGGCCTCGGGCACCAAAATTTAGTATCAAGCAAAGGATTTACCGAAGGTTTAAGGCTTTCGGTAATTTTCTTTTTCTGCATTATGCAAGAACTGTCCTCCCCGCTTATTAAAATGGCGGCAAAAATTTTTCTCTTTTTTTCACAGGAATATTAAAAGGATCTCGTATTAGTTTAATGTTTTTGCCATCGAATTCAAAATACTGTGGATAGTTTATTGCTCTAGTCCGTACTTGTATGGTGTCGGCAAAGCCACCGTGTTGATTATGATATAATTGTTTTTCTTTTATCGTTTCACTCAAGAATTTGGCAGGAGCTGATTTTGTTGGAAGGGTTATAAGAACCCTTATCATAGCCTCGTGTAAAGTCATAGAACAATCTCTCCCCATCCCGAATTATGGTCCCCACACCTTATTATGTCAATTCTACACCCTCCCTACAGAATCTTCCATAACATCTTGATCATCTTTTAATTGATATTTATCAAGCTTACTAGAATTACGGATAGCCAGTAATACTCTGGCAGAAAATTGACCTGGTTATTACGCTATCCATTATCAAAAGGATTTCACTGACAAAATTTAGTACCTGTTCAAATTAGTCATTAAAATCATTTTCCTGAATACACTAGAGAGTCGGCAAATATTTATAAATGGAGGATTATTAAAATGATGCAAAACGATTTTGTAGGAGAATGTCTAGATTTTCAGAAGAAAGTGTTTGATTTATGGCAAGAGAGCATGAACAACATGGATTCCAGGGTTAAAGTGGATGAAAAAGCGACGAACATTTTCGAGGAAAGCCTGAAACCTATTCAGGAAATCAATAAAAAATGGGTTCAGTTTTCAAATGAGTTCTATACACAGAGTATCAAAAGTATTAACAATGACGCTTATCTAGCACAACAAGAAATTATCAATAAAATGCTTAATGGGGCTAATCTATACCAGAATCTTAATAAATTCTGGGAGGATTTGAACTTGAATATGAGCGGGAGAAATGGCGACCCATTTGATTTTTATTCCAAATGGAACGAAGATTATATGAAAATAGTTTCTAACAACTTTATTTCATTTCTGCCAGATTCCATGAAGAGTCTTTTTGATGAGGTCTTGGAGATATACGAGATGTCTACCGATACAAGTAATAAATTCTTTAGACCCTGGCTGGATGAGGCACAAAATTTACAATGTTTATGGGCAAAAAGCATGACCGGAGACCAGGGGGCCTATATTGAGTTTAATAAACTTTGGCAGTCCAATTTTGACGCTTCCTTTGGAAAAATATTTAATATGCCTCAATTCTCAATGAATCGGGAATTAATACAAAATCAAATGCTCACCATGAATGCATTAATCAATTTCATTAATAACATGAGTGAATTTATGGCAACCATGGCTATGATAAATCAAGAAACTTTAGAAAATATCCTCAATGATTATCAGGAAATGTTAATAGCAGGCAACAATCCAAAGACATACAAAGAATTCTATGATTACTGGTGGAAAAAAAACGAAGCTGCCTACCTGAGGGTATTCGCTACCAATGAATTTTCGAAGCTGTTGGCTCAGGTATTGGAAGCTAGTGTAAATTTTAAAAAGGAATTTGATAATTTATTGGAAAAACAGCTGAAGTTTCTACCGTACCCTACAAAGACTGATATGGATAGTGTGTACAAAACATTGGATGATTTAAAAAGAGAAGTAAGAGCTCTGAAAAGAGAGGCTGCAGCACGAAATGTCGAAGAGAAATCTGTTAAGGAGGACTAAACATGTCAGCTAATTTTTTAGATATGGGGAGAAATATCGATGAGATGATAGAGTCCCAGAAGAAATTGATCCGAAGTATTGATGTGCTGCTTAATTTGGGTGACCCCAAATCGGATATGACTTCTAAAGAATTGATTTATCAAGAAGATAAGATGCAGTTGTTCCATTACCAGCCATTAGCCAAAAAGACGCATAAAATCCCTACTCTAATCATATATGCTCTGGTAAATCGCCAATATATGATGGATATTCAACAGGATCGCAGTATGATCAAGAACCTTTTAGAACTCGGATTAGATATATATTTAGTCGACTGGGGATATCCCACTGCTCAAGATAAATATATAACCCTGGATGATTATATTGATGTTTATATAGATAATGCTGTAAATGAAGTTTTAAAACAATCTGGTACAAACAAATTAAATATCATAGGTGTTTGTCAAGGTGGAACCTTTTCCGCGATTTATGCGGCATTGAATCCTGAAAAAGTCAAAAACCTTATAACTATGGTTGCACCCATTGATTTCGAGGCTGGTGCAGAGTCTGACAATGGTTTGTTGTTCAAATGGAGTAAGTACATGAATATCGATAATATGGTAAATACTTATGGGGTTATTCCGGGCGAATTACTAAACGTAGCTTTTGACATGTTAAAACCGGTTCAGCTGATGGTAAATAAATATGTAAATATGATAGACAATCTGGAAGACCCTGATGCTGCTGCTAATTTTATCCGTATGGAAAAATGGATCCTTGATAGTCCCGATCAAGCAGGTGAAGCATATAGAAGATTTATAAAGGATCTATATCAAGAGAATAAACTGGTCAAAGGCACTTTGATGATTGGCGATAGAGTGGTTGATCTTAAAAATATTACCATGCCCGTTTTGACCATTTATGGCGAGGAGGATCATATTGTTCCGGGATCGTCAACCATACCATTTAACGATTATATTGGCAGCACTGATAAAGAACTAGCTGCATTCCCTGTTGGGCATATTGGAATGTATGTCAGCTCCCAATCACAAAGGCTGCTGGCACCTAAAATAGCGGAATGGCTTTGGAAACGAGCGAAGTAGAATTTTTCGGGGATAGATCATGGAACTTGCAAGGCTGATTACTGGAGGTTGAAGCAATAACCAATTCCGCCTCGTCAGCATGTGGATGATTGCCCCTGTCTAATTCTACAAGGGAAATTGCAGAGAGTTAAAGGTGCAACACATAAAAGCTTAAGGGAAAACAACTAAATCAAAGAAAGGTGATAAAAGTGGATAAGGAATTAATAGATGAGATTTTAAGAGGGATTGGTTTGGAACACATAAATGATGATGAAACCGACTTGCAATAACAGGAGCCGTTTAAGGGAAAAGTGTTTGTGTACATTCCAAAACGATGGGGAATAAGGTGAGTATCTAAAGAGGGCATCTGGCTTTACAAGCCGGCTACCCCCTTTGTATACAAAGGGAGATAATATGTGGGCGCTTCATCTGGGGGGAGGATGGAGATATTATGAAGACCTGAGTATTACTGCCTCTTCCAGAAGGATATTATCTGGTCGAAAGGGAATAGATACTGTGGCAGGTATCTAAGGCACGCGGTTTTTTCCTGCAGAAGAAATATAATGCCCGCCTTCTGTATCCAGAATGACCAGGTTGGTCTAGATACTTATACTAGCTCAGAAAGGATAAATGTATTATGAGAGCCTACAATTATATAAAGGTTGACGCTTTTACCTCAGAAAAGTCATTTGGCAATCCTGCGGCCTGCATCTATTTGGAAGATGATCAAGCATTATCAGACAGTGAAATGTTGAGTATAGCGAAACAACATAAAGGATTTGTTTCGGAGGTTGTATATTGCTGTGGATCTGCGCATTCAGGGTACAAGCTGACCTATTATTCATCTGAGTGTGAAGTGGACTTTTGTGGGCACGGAACGATTGCCTGTATGTATAGTCTCATCAAAGGCACACCGAGTTTGTTGGATAAAAATGAATTGACCATAAAGACGAATAGAAAGGGCGAATTGACCGTGTACAATAAGATTACCGAACAGGATGCCGTGTTCATCACTGCACCTGAACCAACATTTATTGGAACCAGGATATCTTCTGAAGTTATTGCGAACAATTTAGGATTGGAAACAGACCAAATACTGACTAAATATCCAATCGATCTGATAGATGCGGGATTAGCAACCCTGATCGTGCCGGTTACTTCCCTTACTGACGAAATCAATGTTTTTCCTCCGGAACCGGACCTAAAAAGATTTTGTTTAGACAATCAGATAGATATTATATTGATCTATTCGACAGAAGTAAAAGACCAGAAAAATATGGCCCATACCAGAGTTTTTGCGCCTAAATTCGGATATCTGGAAGATCCTGCAACAGGTTCGGGAACCAGTGCGTTTGGGTACTATATGTTAAAGAACAGCATGTGGAAAGGCGATAACATTTCGTTGGAACAGGGTGGGTCAAATATAGAGTTTAATATCATTAAACTGACCACTCACAATAACCGTGTCCTTTTTGGTGGTTGTGCCACAAACCGCATAATAGGGAAATATTACTTTTAGTGTCAATAAGTATCAGTGGCAGGATGAAAAGGGAATAAGCAACAAAATAAGGTGCCTCCTATAGATCCTCATTCCAGGCAATACCTTTTAATTTGCATAAAGCTTATGATATCCCCGGCCGATATATCACAGAAGCAGGTATTAACAAAGGGGGAGAAGGATATAGTCTGGATCAGTTTATTCATTATTATTTACATTATCGTACGACTGATCCGCAGGCTGCGGAAACGAGAAGAATATATCATAGACAAACGGCAGCGCAGAGTAAACTTTACTCCTATAATGACTAAATAAATACGCGTAACTAAAAAGACTTTACCCGCTGCTCTAAAATGCTAAAATATAAATGCAGTCACTTCACAAATTTAGTTATGGACAGCACTATATTGCAGCAGGTGAAAAAGAAATATGGAAAAATGTAATCATGATAATTTGCAAGAAATATACTCACATAGGGAAAATGCCAGGATGATAACCATACCAGAAGCCAAAAAAATACTTGAGGGTTCTATTTGCTATGGACCAGTTAATGGTCCTGATGCTAACTTGTATAATAAAGATGACCGATGGTATCAGGTAATTTTACCCTGTCTGGCATGCCTGGGAATAGCTGAGTATGATGATACTACGCCGGTCGTTGAAATAGTAGAGATTGATCTGAAGGAAATACTCGAAAGCTGATTTTACCTTTTGCCAATACTGATTGGTTATTTAAGACTTCATCAGGGAGAGATAAATTTGTCAGAACCTGAGGGGAATACTTAGATGGTAAATCTCTTAACAAAAGGTTGTAAAATGGCGGGAGGAGTACAATGAAACAGCTTATACAGGTGTGCGGAGACCCAACCGTAGATTGGTTTAGGATTCATAATGAAAATATAATAGTAAGGGGTGGAGTATACTTCTGGCAAAAGCAGCAGGAGATATCCAGGGTGCGAATGAGTTCCAGGCCCGGAGGAGTTGCCACTATCTTACAGTTATTGCAGGATATGATACCTGCTGATACCGCAGACATAGAAGGATTATATTTGGATGAGGAACTGCTGCAGCGTCCCAAGGATGACAGCATAACAACTTCCTGGACCTTGTGGAAGGAGTATGCTAATCCAGGCTTAAGCACCAGTTCGTTTCGTCTTGCGGAGTGGCAGGAATTCGAGCCGGGGTCTTGGGATTATGAAGGCCACAGGTTAGCTGGCTGTCCGAATTTATTAGTGATCCAGGATAGTGGATTGGGATTTCGTACTTCCAGGGATGGATGGCCGGTAGCTTTATCCGGAATGGCAGATAAACTGCCGGAACACATCATTCTCAGGTTAGGACAGTATGGTGATATACCGGAAAATCCTCTTTTAGACAGACTGGGAGAGTTGGGTTTGTCAGCTCGGACCACCATCGTCACTTCATTAAGCGATTTACGTTCGTGTCCGGTCAAAGTGGGAATATCACTATCATGGGAACGAATGTTGGAGGAGGTTTCTGCGGCGGTACGGAGTGCGAATTGTCCATTCTGGGATGAGAGCTCCCAAAGCCTGAAATATAAGCAGGTGATCGTGACTATCGGTGCCAGCGGAGCAGTTTTGGTCGACAACAAGGTTAATACCCTGATATTCGATTGCAAAGGACAAGAAGGTGATTTTGCGGCTCAGTATCCCGGTCAGATGATAGGCTATAACACCTGCGTCATGGGAGCTCTGGCTGCAGGCTGGACCCAGGATCCAACCGCCCCCGATTGGGCCAGGTCTGTATACCTGGGGATAGCGCTGGCCCGGTTGCTGCATATCAAGGGTTTCGATGTTGTTGAAGAGGGAGCCTACAAACATATCCAGTATCCATGTGCCATGTTGGCCCGGGCATATCGGCAGTGGAATGATGGGAATCAACAGTACACAGATTTTCCCACAATAAGTGGTATAGGCGATCTGGGTGTTTTTATTGATAATCATAGGCTGGCGACTAATCCAAAGAGGCTGGGCAAATGGACAATATTGGAAAATACTCTGTTGAAGGATCTCAACCGAAGAGATTATCTGGAAAATACTCGTAATATTGAAGCAGTTGGTGAATGTGCCAGAAACATAGTTGTTCATGGACCAGGAACAGCTTTGCCAGATATACCTATTGAAACTGTAGGTTCCTGGTGCAGCGCTGATCGTCAGGAAGTAGAAGGGGTCCGAAGTGTAAATAATTCCATGAAAAGTTATTTGCAGCTCAAGAAACCGGGGACTCCTCTTTGTGTGGCAGTCTTTGGACCTCCAGGAGCGGGCAAATCATTTGTGATCAAAGAGATAGCCAAAGGCTTAGGCATAGACGAAGATGCTCAGCTGACCTTCAATCTGTCTCAATTTCAGTTTTCCAGTGAACTTCAAACTGCGTTTCATCAGATCCGTGATTTGAACTTAAAGGGGAAAACACCGCTGGTATTCTGGGATGAATTTGATACTCCCTGTGAAGGCCAGGCATTAGGGTGGCTGCATTATTTTCTGGCGCCTATGCAGGATGGAGAATTTGCCGATCAGGGAAGGACACATCCCCTGGGTGGAGGAATATATGTTTTTGCCGGAGCTACCAGATACTCCTTTGAGGAGTTCCGTGCCGGCAATGATTCTGAGGATCGTAATGCTAAAAAGCCTGATTTCATAAGCAGACTGCGAGCTTATATCAATATAAGAGGGGTAAATGGAGATCCCAACACGGTTGAAGATAGGCTTTATATGATTCGCCGGGCTTTCATACTCAGGCAATATTTAGAGACTGCTGCACCGCAGATCAGATCGGATGGACAGATTGAAATCGAGGCCGGAGTTTTGGATGCTTTCCTGCGGGTAAGTGAATACCTGCATGGGGCTAGATCGATGGACAATTTAGTTAAAATGAGCAGTCTATATGATAAAAGGAAATATGAATTATCGAGTCTGCCGCCAGATCATATACTAAAAATGCATGTAAATATGGAAGAATTTAATGCGTTAACCCGTCTCGGACACCGGGAGATGCTGCGCATTGGGATTTCAGGACACATTAACCTGGATCCTGATCAAATGGAAAAACTGCAGCAAGCAGTGCAAAGGGCCATAGATTTTATAGAGCAGCAGTTCCCGGAACGGTATCTTACCGTCTTTTCACCCCTGGCTATAGGGTCTGACCGTCTGGTAGCCAGGGAATTACTCAAAAAAGAAAACTCCCGTTTGATAGCTGTGTTGCCGGTTCCCCAGGAAGAATATATAAATGACTTTGGGCTTACTGATGATTACTGGGTGGACAAACCGGGTGCGGAATTAAGAAAAGAGTTCAGATACTGGTTATCTGAGCGGGCCACTGAAGTTATAAATATACCTGCTTTGCCAAGCAGAAAGGAAGCTTATCTTAGGGCGGGTTATTTTATAGCCGAGCACAGTGACGTTATGATAGTAGTCTGGGATGGACAGGGCAATTCGGAGAGTTCGGTTACAGCCCAGATCGTGGCCCGGGCCGAGAAGATCCATAAACCTATATGCCATATATGGGCCCGCAACAATAAGCTGGATTCCTCCTGGACCAATGGAGTAGACAAACATGGCCAGGTAAGATATAAACGCTTTTCCTGTGCAGATTCCACAGATTGGATGGATATATGATGCGGTTGAAAGGATGGGAACTAACTTATTTCCACCCTTGCTTCGGTATCAAAAGGATTGGTACGCAGGGCCAGTGAATAGAGGTGAGGATAAGAGCTCTGAAGATGCTGCATATGGTCCATCCACTGCATTATCAGGAGCTGGGATACCCTTCTTAAATCCTCAGATAGGTGGGCTGTGTCTAGCTCGGAAAGGTTATAGAGGTCTGGCCTGAGGGCCAGTTCATCCTGCAAATGAAATACAGCCCAGATGAGGTCAGTAAAATGCTCATGCTCCAGCAGAGTGGGATTCTCCAGGAAAGCTAGTAGCTGCGGGCGTTTGTCAGACAGATAATCATGCAGACTTTGCAGAGAGTTTTCTCGTAGGTTGAGTTTAAAATCGAGTTTAGCGATATTCTTCCTGGCCTGGGTAAAATCCTGGTTTGACCAGTTGTTGGTCGGAACCAGATTTTCCCGGTTGTGATCCAGATTCTGGTCATACCAGGATAGATGGCGGAGCAGATCACTGCCTAGGTCACTGAAGAAGGCACCTATGATCATGTTAAGTTTCTGCAAACGTGCTCGTTTATCCCTCCGGCTCATAAGCTTGTTCAAGACTATGGTTACCAGGAAAACATTTATGGGCAGAAAGCCCAGCTGGGCCACCAGATATTTGAATATAAAATGAGAGTCTCCAAAAATCATGTAATGCAGGGAATAAATAGCAAAAGACCCACCCAGGAAACATACCCCCAGGAACATAAACCAATTCCATTGTTTCATAATCAAAAATCTCCTCATCTTTAAAAATAAGTCTTATATGCCTACTTATTACTGATTTTGCTTAGGCCGAGGGGACTTGGTGTCAAGAAAAATTTCTACCGTAATATATCTCTAACATTTCCTTTTTAAGCTGCTGTTTAATCTTCTCCAGTTCAGCATCCGGCAACTTATCGTAAGAGGTCCCGAACAGGTAGTTGTCCAGGTTGAATTCCTTAAGAAACATCTTGGTGTGGAATATATTTTCCTGATATACGTTGACATCTATCATCTGGTACAGATCTTTAATGCTGGTAGGGATATAGTTTTGGATAGAGTCAATCTTATGATCCAGGAAAAATTTTCTGCCGTTGACGTCGCGGGTAAATCCGCGGACCCGGTAGTCCATGATAGCAATATCAGGTTTGAATGTGTTCATCAAGTAATTTAAGGCCTTCAAGGGAGAAATCCGGCCGCAGGTAGAAACATCAATGTCGGCTCTAAAGGTTATAACTCCCTGGGATGGATGACTCTCCGGATAGGTATGGACTGTAATGTGACTGGTATCCAAATGCCCCACAATACTCTCTGGACCGGGGGATTCATCGGCAATATGCTCAGGCTGCTTATGCAGTTCTTCCTCGGCGATGAGCATGGTTACGCTGGCTCCCTGTGGTTCATAATCCTGTCGGGCAATATTTAATACACAAGCTCCTATAATATTTGATACATCGGTTAGTATTCCGGCTAATCTTTCAGCGTTATATTCCTCATCTACATACTCCAGATATTCTTTACGCTGTTCTTCATTAGTGGCATAACAGACATCATAGAGGTTAAAACTTAGGCTTTTAGTCAAATTATTAAAGCCATATAGTCTAAGTTTCTTTTTGATAGGCTTAATTTTCATTAACCAATACTCCAATCTTTTGCATTTACGTACGTTTAATAATTAGTTTTACTCACAATATTGAAAGTTAAGCGCTGTTGATTAAAAGTGAGTTTGCTCAAGCCGATCAGCCTGATAATAAAAGAATATAAATGTATAATCGTAAGCATTATTGTACACCTTTCTAGCGGACGATACCATAAAAATACCTTGTAAGCGGATGAACCATCCTATATAATTCCAGGCCGTACATAAAAATTCTAATCGAACGAGGCCAAGAGGGCTGCCCACTTAAAAAAAAGATTTGTAAGGTACTAGCATTTCGAAAAAATAGGTTATTTGTTAACATAGATAGTGTTAATCCCCAAGTATTGCAGCTGAATTAGGGGTCCGGTTAGCCTGAATTACTGGAATATCTGCGGGCAAATCATAGGGGATTAATATACTGCGTGATGATTGAGTTATTGCATAAGGAGGATATCAATGGACACAATGTTCGAGTGTACTGAAATAAAAGGTATTAAGCTTAGCAATCGTTTTGTTCGCTCAGCTACCTGGGAAGGCATGGCGGCTAAAGATGGGGCAGTCACTTCCCAGCTAAGAGAAACCATGGGCGAACTGGCTAAAGGTGAGGTGGGCTTGATCATCAGCGGTCATGCTTATGTCCGACCCGAAGGCCAGGCGGGCCTAAGACAGCTAGGTGTTTATCAAGACGACCTGATTCCCGGATTAAGGGAAATGACTGCAGCAGTTCATGAATGTGGAGGAAAGATAGTCCTGCAGATTGCCCATGCCGGAATATTTGCTTCAGAAAAATTGAGTGGAAGGCAGCGTTTGGTGGTCTCAAATTCTGAAAGAAAAGGACGATCGAGCGGACGGGAGTTGACAACTAAGGATATCCGGGAATTGCTCTCCGCCTTCGGCGATGCAGCCCGGAGGGCAAAAGATGCTGGGTTCGATGGAGTTCAAATACACTCGGCTCATGGATATTTGCTTAATCAGTTTCTCTCTCCGGCGTTCAATCATCGTATGGACGAATATGGAGGAGAGATCGGTAACCGGGCTCGCATTCATGTCGAGATATGCCAGGCTATAAGGAAGAATGTGGGCGAGGATTACCCCCTCTTTATTAAACTGAATAGTAGAGATTTCATAGAGAACGGACTGAGTCTGGAGGACTCCCTTCAGGCAGGAAGTTTGTTGGTTGAGGCCGGGGTGGATGCCATAGAATTAAGTGGAGGCGTAATAACGGGAGGAAAGTTGTCGCCCAGTCGCCTGGGCATTGATTCTCACGAAAAAGAAGCGTATTTTCGAGAAGCAGCGCGCAGTTTTAAGAATTCCATCAATGTTCCATTGATACTGGTTGGCGGCATACGCTCCTTCGAAGTAGCCCAGAGCCTGGTAGAAGACGGAACGGCAGATTATATATCCATGAGCCGACCTTTTATATGCGAGCCTGATTTGATTAAACGCTGGAAATCTGGAGACCGGAGCCAGTCCAAATGCATATCAGATAATAAGTGCTTCGCGCCCGGTAGAAAAGGAATAGGGATATACTGTGTGGAAAAAAGCAATGAAAATAGTCAATAAGAGTGCCTGGGGGGTTAAGATGTTTATTCCTACCGGTCGCTATATTAAGGTAGTACAGGTACCCAGGCCGGGTAATCTTCCTTATTGTACCTGTGTATTGATAGATGACCAAACAGTGTTTTGTTGGACAGCAGCTGCGGTTTAGACCTGGCATCTAAACTCGGCAACAGGGAATTGATGTTCTCATTAACACCCACTTTCGTAGACAGTCATAGTCCTTGATGGTTACACTTTTCCACGAATCGTCGCCCAAACATCACGGGCCTGTTTTTCTATATCGGGATAAGCTTTTATGTTTTTACTGTGAAGGGCCTGATTAAGCCATACCACTGCTTCCTGATCATTACCCGTGCGACGTTGGATATCACCGATTATATAAGCTAGCTGTACGTCGGAGAGTTTTCCTTCTGTTTCGCTGGTATAGGCATGAATATAACATTCCATGGCCTGGTTCAGGCACCTCTGTTCGATATCATCATGGCCGGATTCACGTGCGATCCAGGCCATACAAAGAATCAGTCCGGCAATTTCGCTGGCAGGCAGATTTTTCATTCGGGCTGTTTCTATAGATAGATTAAAAGCAAGCAAACTCTGTTTCAAATCCCGGGGGCCTCCAAAGAAGGGCAGATTCTTGTGGTTTTTGAGCCCGGCCAGTATTTTATGACCTAGATGATCTGCGAGAGGCTGATCAAACTTGCTGTAGGGGGCTGCATAAAGGCAAGAAGGGCAAACTGTAATAATATAGTGCAGAGGACTGGGACCGTGATAAATAATATGCTTGTCAGATTCCACTTCTGCTACATTTATGGCTGAACTGCGTACACTCATAGATGTAAATTGTTTCCCGCAGACCGGGCAATTAAAATGTCGTTCAAATAGAGGGGACTGATTCAAGATTAATATAGGCCTCCTTTTGATTAAAGTGGGATAATGGTCCCTAATAAACAAATTATACACTACAATAATCTGTATTGCTAGTACAAAAATAAAGAACAATATAATCACAGGTTTCCTTTAAAGGAAGCAGATCTTGAATGGCATCAGGAAGGCATTGTTGGTAAGCGGTCTGCTTTACTTTGGCTATCAAAATCTTGTGACATCGTGAAGATAGTAAACCCTTGGTTTGAGCCATTGACATAATATGATATTTGAGATTGAGATTGATTTCCTTTTGTGAGTTTGGTTATCAGAAAGAGGTAGATAGTGGATATGAAGAGCATCCGTATAAACCCGCCTTTCTACTTTGCTATTTTAATTGTTGCAGCTATAGGTATGCATTTTATAATCGATATAAATAGAATGATATATCCGCCCTATTCCTATGGAGGTTATGTTCTGGTGTTTTCGGGCAGCTTGATTACTCTCTGGGCCGACTACCTGTTCAAAAAATCAGGTACTACAGTAAAACCCTATGAGAGGCCATGTTCGCTAAATACTTCAGGGCCTTTTCGAATCAGCCGTAATCCCATGTATCTGGGGTTTACCTTCATACTGCTGGGGGTAGCTGTATTCATGGGGATTCTGCTTATGATTATCTTCCCCTTGATATTTGTGGTGATCTGTGAGTTAGTGTATATCCCGGTGGAAGAAAAATGCCTGGAAGATGTATTTGGATCCAACTATACTGAGTATAAGCGCAGAGTGAGGCGATGGCTATGAAGTGTGTCAGGTGCCCAGCACATTATCATTCCGGTGATCTGCTGGTAATAGCGGATTCCTGGAGGGACGTGTTTTTTCGACTCAGGGCTCCGGCCAGTACTGCAGTTATAGGTACAGATACTATAAGACCGATACTGCCTGCAACCGCCCGCAGCACTTCGCTGGCGATAAATTCAGTATTCAGCCAGTATATGGCAGGGGCCTGGTAAGAGACATACAGCACCAGAAATGGCAGGGCCCCACCTGCATAGGCTAAAATAAGGGTATTGGCCATGGTTCCCATAACATCTCTTCCTACCTGCATACCCGCCCGGGTAAGCTGCACTGGAGACAGGTCCGGATTAGCTTTCTTAACTTCTTCCACTGCTGAAGCTACTGACATGGCAACATCCATAATGGCCCCCAGAGCACCCAGCAATATGCCTGAAAACAAAAGGCCCTGAGTATTAATACGAACATCTTCTATATAGAGCAGCATACGTTCCTCTTCAGTCCCTAATCCCTGCAAGGAGGCAAAATCACCGCCGATTAAGACTGCCAACATTCCTGCTACTAAAAGACCTCCTGCAGTACCCAGTGTGGCAGCTAAAGCTTTGCGGGTAAAACCGGCTACCACCAGCATCGTAAGCAGAGTAACGGCCATCAGTATGGGCAGGGTTACTAAAAGGGGTGATCGTCCCTCGGCCAGAGCGGGCAGCAAAACGTAAAAGATACCAAAACCAGTAAAACCTAATCCCACCAGGGCTTTTGCCCCCTGTACCCCTCCGATTAGAATCAGGAGACCCATGAAGATTCCCAGCAAGACCATGGAAGCACTGCTGCGTGATTTCTCGACCACGTATACCTCAGTAATTTCAGCTTTCATACCGGATGTCAGTACGCTTTCACTGATATTAATTATGACCTGGTCTCCTTCCTTTACTACTATATCGATTCCAGCACTGCCAGAAAGAGTATTGCTGGCAGTCAGGACCTGACCCTTATATTTACCATCCAGGACTTCGACTTTCACTAACTGTTCCTGCATCATGGAAGTATCCAGGAGTTCATTATTAAGGGAGTCTACCTCCAATACGGCAGCTTCTGCATAATAATCCTGTCTCGCACTCTCATCCAGAGTAGAGTTATTGTTTTCAGCAGCAATAGCTGAATTGGTCAGAAATAACAGGAAAAAGAATGTTACAAGATATTTATGAAAATGACCAGACATAATGGCCTCCTTTATTATCAGGTTTTGTTATATAGAGCATATGCTTGATAAAATTATAGACGGGCCAACTCTTTTTGGCAATTAAATCTGATTAATACCAGTATAGTATAATGGAACCTGGAGGTGCTGCAATGGACGATATTATAGGATATATGCAGAACTTGTTGATATCAGAACCACTAAGGGAACCGGTTCTAAAAAATGCACTGTTCAGCTTGAATCTGCCTGCCGACAGTAAAGGGTTGGATGTGGGGTGTGGTCTAGGAATGGTTACCAGGTTATTAGCAAGTATGATAGGCTCAGGAGGCCATGTGATTGGACTTGACACCAACCCGGTATTTATCGAGCAGGGACGCAGTCTGGCTGACCAGACAGATTGCGGACAGAAGATCGCGTTTCAGGTTGGTGATGCCAGTCAGCTTCCATGGGGTGATAATACCTTTGATTGGGCCTGCAGTGTAGATTTTGTAGGCTATGGTTCTTTGAATACAACCGACTTATTAAGAGAATTGGTGCGGGTGGTCAAACCTGGAGGCATAGTTTTCATAATGGCATGGTCATCACAGATGCTTCTTCCTGGCTATCCCTTTTTAGAAGCTGGTTTAAATGCTACTCCCTCAGGAATGGCCCCGTTTAGTACCGGCATAGACCCAGCCCAGCATTTTCTGCGCGGGCGTAGCTGGTTCAGCCAGGCAGGGCTTCCTGACGCCCAAGCTCGAACTTTTGTGGGTAGTATAAATGCCCCCTTGAGCAGCGAATTACGCAGCGCAATTATAGACTTAATTCAAATGCGCTGGGGTAATGGTGAACCCAGACTTTCTGCTGATATGAGACAGGAATACCAGCGGCTGACTACAGCAGAATCTCCTGACTTCATTTTAAATATTCCGGAGTACTATGCATTTTTCACTTATACCATGATTTATGCCACTGTCCTTTGAGCAAAGATAGGTTAGAAATGCGACAAATGAGAACCTTCCGAGATCACTGAAAAAGTCTATTTGGGTAAACGGGTATGCATAAATACACTTGCTCCCAGTCTACGCATGGACAACATTAACTGCTTGTCGATTACCTCCAGGGGTACAGCGCCAATTCGCATCCGTGCTCAGTGGCGCTCTCGCGGCGTCCGTGCCCTTCGCCCCCTTCCACTAATCGCCTTCGCAGGATGTTTTTACCCATGCTTCGCCAACGGCCGCCAGTATATTTATACATACCCTGGCGCAAGTTTTGGGACTTTTTCAGTGGTCTCGAACCGACTCCTGTCGCATTTTAGGCGTTGCCAGTTCAATCCAGGAGGTAGAAGCCCCAGCCTTTCCACTGCCAGATGGTAGGTTCGGAATCATCCGGGTTTATGAAGCTGGATAAGAGGGAATAGCTGCCTTCCTGCACTATCAGCTCATTCTTCCCATTACCATTGATATCTTTAATCTGCAGGGATTTGATGGGCCGGTGGAGAGCAGAAGACATCCAGACTGGTTTGACCTGCTCTCCTACCAGGTTGAATATAAACAGATGGCAGCGTAGATAATGGTCATTCTCAATAATCCAAAAGGGTATATCCTCTCCAAAACTTCCCTCTTTCCAGACCACCATTATTAGATCTTCTCTGCCATCATGGGTGGCATCACGGATCACCAGGGAAACCACCCGCCAATCAGCAGGGGACTGCCACAATAATGATTCATTTTCAGTAACTTTAAGGCAGTGGTTTACCAATATATAGGTCTCTATATGTCCGTCATTATTTAGATCATGATGTTCTGCCAGTTCCGGCTGTTCACCAGCGAGAAAAAAACCAGTACCAATCCTGTCCGCCCATATTATACAGGCTGACAGGATAAGCATAATAATCGAAATCCAGCGTAATTTGATCCTTAATTTCCCTGACATTCATTACTAACCTTAAGGGAATATCGTATGACAGGGACCTTCGGCAGTAAAAGTCCGGGTCCAGGTCGGAGCTTCGGGAGCTTCCTGGTTTTGCAGCATTTCCCGCCATTTTTGATCGGTAAGACGGTCTGTTGCTGGCCAGGTAAATTCGTAATAGGAATATACCCCTCCCCGTGCTATGCGCAGTTTGCCTTCAACTGGTACTATGGCGTAAATCTCCGAAAGATACCCGGTTCCTTCCTCCAGCACTGAATCCGGTGGGGCAGTAGCTACATCAGCAATTAAGGCGGCCGGGTTTTCCCAGGCTTTAGGAGGCATATCGCTGTTCTCGTCTCGCAGGGCTTCCAGCCAGAAATGCTCCAGCTGTCCTCCGAAAGTGCGTATAAGTTCATAATCCTCTTCTGATATGGGGGTATTGGTCAGTTCTTTTTCTGAAATATCCTTTAAAGCAAGAGCAAGAACTTCCATACGTTTCAGGCTTTCCTGGTCTCGATCGGCCAGGAACTGTCGGCTGTCAAGGCCCTCCCGGGTCATTATGGCCAGTGAGGCCAGGCGTCCGTAAAGTTCAGGGTTTGGTTCAACATAGCCCCGGTCATCCACTTCTCCTTCCATACCTCCGCCCATCTCGGCATATACCTGTTTGGCATACAGAATGGTATCATGCTTTAATTCGGTCCAGCTGCCCAGGTAGGTATTTAATTCCTTGCTATCCCAGGCCTGGTTGAGCATAAAAGAGGGGTAACCCACCGGTTTATTGCCGGTGGAGGGCATCAAGGTGTAGAGCCAGCTCCAGTACAGGTTTTGAGTCCAGCTGCTCTTATCTAGGTCAGCAATATAGGACTGCATTTTACTCATGTTTTCAGGGTAATTCTCATAACGGTAATCTCCCAGATTCTTTAGAATGGAGACAGCTTCGCCGCTGCCCATAGCTGCAGGAATATCCAGGCCCCGGGGCAGCATTCTTCTTTCACCTTCCGGATTTTCTTTAACTTCTCGATAAATCAGCCGCTGAAATACATCCGAATCCAGAGTATAGCGCTGTCCCATAAAACGATAACCTTTAATTTCCTTTTCCCTATTCGGCTGTATGTTTTCATCGAAGATAGGGATGGAATTGATGCGGGGAGGGTTTAACTTCTGTGCTTCACTTAAAAATTGCTTCCACTTATCTTCGGAATCCGGTAGATCCTTGATATTAACGGCGCTGCCGTATACTTGATTCAGGAGCTGGTTGTATTGGTAAAATCCTAAATCATCGCTTTTACCTACGAAAAAGCAGGTCGGCTCATAAATTTTCTCCCAGTTTTGCAGATTGTTGCCCTGGTTAAGAGCCAGGGTGATAAGTACTGCGGAACGAGTTTCATCCTCGTTATTGAGGCGGAAGGTCATGCGTCCGTACCACATCATAGTCTGAAAATATTGCTGCAGTTCTTCCGACTTGGTATAGTGGCCGCGGGGTATGTATTGAGTATAGTCTTCCTTTAGATCTTCCAACATATCAGGCTTCGATTGGCCTATACTCATAACTGGAGAAACAGTCATTTGCTGATGCTGTTTGATCAAATCCATTTCCATAGACACTTCCTGCTGGACCACGGTGGGAACCTGAAACTGCGGATCCATGAGCAGACTGCCAACCGTATAGAAGGCTAGATTGCGCCGAGCGGCGTTTTCCCAGGTACTTCCCTTTAAACTTTCATATTGCTGTAGACTTTCATTAATCATAATCTTATTAAGATTTTTGATCTCGGGAATCATATGTTCCGTTTCCATGCTCTCCAGGAGGTGGTTGAAAAACAGGTGGTAATTGTGCAGCATGGCATCTGTAGTTATAAAATTGGGAACCCCATCATAACGGTTAGGTTCGTACATGGCAAAAAACTCTTCCCCCCAGAAGGGCACCACCACGAAAGCATTTTTGATCAGCAATTCTCTGGCCTCGGGGGAAAACTGGAAGCGGTTGATATTCTCAACATTGCTTAAATCTGCTGCTGCCTCATAGAGCTGAACAGCGGGAATTATAGTTACGGGAAATTCAGAATAGGCAGCAAACTCAGCTGCCCTGGCGGTTTGGTTTAATTCTATTCCGCCATTGTTTTTAGCAACCCCTGAACATCCGCTCACCATTAAGATGAGGACCAGAAACACCACTACCGGGGCAAGGATACTATTTGACCTAACAAGCTTCATAGACTCTTATCCTCCTTTACTAAGCGATCATATCGTACAAACACATAATCCCGCCTACTAAAATACTACTACTATACTATCATATGGTATATTCATATATTTCTTACAAATAGCAGAGAGACAGGGGGAAAGCTTTTCAGTGGTCTCGAACCTTTCTCCTGTCCCGATTTAACTTGAAAGTGTT